>Ga0209429_10000330_pt1 | contig 32657 bp, 29 predicted proteins | sample BarGraNGADG00212_3_FD_184493 | JGI IMG/M metagenome (GOLD analysis project Ga0209429, IMG submission 184493) | Arctic peat soil microbial communities from Barrow, Alaska - Barrow Graham LP Ref core NGADG0004-212 (SPAdes) (version 2) | ecosystem: Environmental > Terrestrial > Soil > Wetlands >... | reverse complement strand
CATCGCGATGCGATCCTTGATGCCTTGACCGCCTTTGCCGACTGCTTGATGGTCCAAGTCCGGAAAGAACCATAACCGATAGCCATGCCGATCCTGGTCGATGCCCAATTGCCTCCGGCGTTGGCCCGATTTCTCTTGAGACTCAAATGCCGCCCCGAATAGACATTTCAGCCTCGAAAAAGCAGTTGAACCGCCAAAAAGCGCAAAATGCTCAAAAAAATCAACTAATTACAGCGCCAGGTGACATCACCCAACAGGTGAGGCTCATGAACAATTTGCCTCCCATGTACCGCTTTGAATCCTTGGGCTTTCCGATTGACACATAATTTCAGCTTTCTGCTTTTGATATTTCTGCTTTTATTTTGGTTCTTGCGCCTTTTGCGGCCATCCAATCACCGTTTTTAGGTTCAGCGTGTCAGCGTGTCAGCTTTTTACTCGGATTGACCCCTCGCTTTTCATTTCTTTAAAAGGTGAATTTAGCGTTTGCAACGTCTCAACCAGCAGGTAAATTTAATAAATGACGCGTGAAATGGACCAGATTGAGGCTCAGGCTCTTGCTTTGGCGGCGCATGAACGTGCTGAACTTGCCGAAAGGCTCGTGGAGAGCCTTGCCCCATCTGGAATCCCATCTGGACAGGCTTCGTGGCTTACCCTCGCCAAGCAACGCCGTGACGCAATACGCTCCGGTGCTATTACTGGGATCCTGGGCGAGGAAGGTTCCGCCATGGTTCGAAGGCTGGTCGGAAAATGAGGTGCATCTACCATCCCGACGCCCTCACCGAGTACGCGGATGTGGCTAGCAATTGCTAAACCGTCACCCATTGATAGACTGTGCGGAGATGAAAACAACCGTGTTAGTGGATGAAGTTGGCCGGATGGTGCTGCCGAAGCCCGTCCGTGAGGCCATCGGCATTTCTGGCCGCATGAGCGTGAGTATTGAAATTGTGTCTGGCACCGCGCACATCTCCGTGATCGAGCGCCGGAGCGGCGCGGCGGCACGGCGGCGCGGTCGCACGGTTTATAACGGTCCGCTGCCGTGTGATTGGGACAGTGACGAGGCGGTTTCCCTGATGCGCGAGCAGAGGAACCGGAAATGAAGCGGTTCCTTGATGCGTTACTATCGGAAAAGGTAGGGCGGCGCTGCCGCGCCGCCAAATATCAGGACGGTTTTCTTTGTGATCTTTGGTTCATCAAATGCCGAATTAAGGATCAACCTACGGATGAGTTTCATGGAAGCCGGATCTTCTTCCTGTTGCGATTCTTGGTCTTTTTGCGGCCATCCAGTCGCCCTTTTTTGGTTCAGCGTGTCGGCTTTTCAGCTTTTGAATTTGCCTGCTTTTGATCCGGTTGATTTCAGCTTTCCAAATTTCTGCTTTTGTTTTGTCTCCACGCTTTCAGAAACCCGCATGGGGACCATGAACCGTTAATGGGTAGGGCGGCGCTGCCGCGCCGCCCAAATATCAGGGCGGAGAATCTCATGAATTCCACCGTCATTGAGAGAACGTTGAAGGAAAGCGAGCCAGCCGCGCTGCGCGTTTGGACCGAGAAACGCACGGTGTTTTTTGAGCTGATGGATGGGCGCATCATGGGTTTTCCAGCCGATCGATTCCCGCTCTTGGCCAAAGCGACGGACGCGGAGCTTGCCGAGGTTGAGCTGCGTCTTGATGGATACGCTTTACGCTGGGAAAAAATTGATGAAGACATCACAGTGCCAGGAGTGGTTGCTGGTCGATTTCCTTAGGCATTACCCCAACCTGCTTCGGTCTCCGGTTAGCGGTATTCGGTCTGCGCTCACCGGATTCCGGCCGCCGGTTTCCGTTCTCTGATTTCCGCTGTCGATATTTCTGCTTTTCCTTTGAATTGGTTGCTTTGCTGCTGATGGGCGGCGCCTACTTCCGTTACTTTGAGAAAACGTTCGCGGATGTAATCTGAAAAAGGAAAAAGCAGAAAACTGAAAGCTGAAAGCTGAAATTTCAAATATCTTTGGCTAGCCCTTAACGGGCCACCATTCTTTTCGCCCAGGTGAACGCAGATAGTAATCGACCCATTTGCACGCTTCTTGCACGCCATTTTCGCTGTTAATCGCCTCGCGCAGGGGTGCAGCTTTGCGGCGATACTGCTGATCAAGGCATATCTGGCTGATCGCATCGGCCAATCGCCGCTCCGTAAGCTGCTTTCGGGGAATCGGCCGTGGGGCGACGCCTAAATGGAACAATCGCGACGCCCAAAAGAGATGCTCCCCTGAATAAGGGACCGTTACGGAAGGCAGTCCTGCCCGAAGGATGTGGGAGGATGATCCGGCGCCACCGTGATGAATGACCCCTTGCAGCTTGGGCAGAAGCCAGGAAAAAGGAATCCAGTCGGCCCAATATATTTCAGGCGATTTTTCCGTATGCGCGCTTTCGCCCCACCCCCTCATCAGAATGGCTCTTTGCTTAGTTGCAGCGATCGCCCCGAGGAGAATGCGCTGGAACTCGGCGGCGCGTGGCTCAATCACACTGCCGAAGGCAATCCCAAGCGGGGCAGGGCCATTCTCAAGAAACTTCAAGAGGTCAGGCGCCGGCGACCACTGCTTGAACTCGTCCAAAAACCAGTACCCAGTGATATGACAATCGGATCTCCAGTCTCTGGGGTGAGGAATGACACTCGGGCTAAATCCGTAGAGACAGGGAATCTGGTTCTTACTGAGCTTCGAATGAATTCCCCAATATGATTCGGGGGCCAGATGCAACCGTTGAGTGCGCCATTGGTTGATCCATTTACGATCTCTCTGCCAGAAAAGCCGATGGATCAACTGATGGGATAACCTGTTGCCAGTGCCTCCGAGACTCATCGTGGCGCGACTCAAAAAATGCGGAAAGGCCGTGGTGACGTGGATCGGATAAAGCGCTAATTGCACGTAGGGTTTGCGTTTTGCTTCAGCCACATGATAGGCGTGAACGACGGAGGAAATCAGCGCGTCGCAGTCCTCGCAAGCTTCGATCAATCGGTCGAGATTTCCGGCGGAAGGCGTGGAGCTTTGAAAGTAGTAGTGGACCAACCGCCGTGTAAAGCTCCACTTGGACGAGGTTCGATGGACATCGCGCATGATTTCCTTGGGGTTTCCACCTTGGAGATCGAAAAATTCGAGGTCGTGTTCCCGTGCCAGATTCTGATACAACGCATGGGAACAGAGCCGAACCTTGTACCCATGACCCTGCAGTGCCGAAGCCACCGCAACGACTGGATGGATGTCACCCACGGTTCCGACCGCGATTAGGTTTATCCGCATAATTGCGCACGATACCGAAGGGCCTGACAAAATAAAAGTGGAAAACAGAAAGCTGAAATAAAACAAGGCGGCTATCATCGGCAAAGCAGAAAACAACAATGAGCATCCCCTTTCTGCTTTCAGCTTTCGATATTTCAGCTTTTCCTTTGTTGCTTTCCTAATTTCTGCTTTTCCTTTGAAGTTGTTTGGTTTCCCCAATGAAACATAATTTCTGCTTTCTGCTTTCCCAATTTCAGCTTTTCTTTAGATGAGTTCTCCCGTCATCTCCGTTCGCGGCCTGGGCAAAAAGTATCGGCTAGGCGAGACGATTCGCCACGACACCTTGCGCGATAAAATCGCGCACAGCCTGAAAACCCTGTTTGCCCGAAAAGTGAATAGCGAAGCGCATCCGAATTTGCCTTCCGCTCCGCCCTCCGCGTTCCGCGCTCCCGAATCGTCCCCCGCTCCGCGTTCCGAGTTCCGAGTTCCGAGTTCCGCTGACTTCTGGGCCTTAAAAGACGTCTCTTTCGACGTGCAGCAAGGCGAAGTGGTGGGGATTATTGGTCGGAACGGCGCAGGCAAATCGACGCTGCTGAAGATACTGAGCCAGATCACGGAACCTACCGAAGGTGAAATCCGCATGCGGGGACGGGTAGCCAGTTTGTTGGAAGTGGGAACGGGTTTTCATCCCGAGCTGACTGGACGCGAAAACATCTTTCTGAACGGTGCGATCCTAGGCATGGCCCGTGCCGAAATCGGCAGTAAGTTCGACGAAATCGTCGCCTTTTCCGAGGTGGAGAAATTCTTGGATACACCGGTGAAGCGATATTCTTCAGGCATGTATGTGCGACTGGCCTTTGCGGTGGCCGCGCACTTGGACCCGGAAATCCTGGTCGTGGACGAAGTCTTGGCTGTGGGGGACGCGGCATTTCAGAAAAAATGCCTGGGCAAAATGAGAGACGTGGCCGGACATGGGCGTACCATCTTGTTCGTTAGCCACAACATGGTGGCGATTAGAAACCTTTGTTCACGAAGCATTTGGTTACAGGATGGTCAGCTTGCTCAAGATGGGGTGACGAGTTCCGTGGTGGATGCTTATTTGCAGGACAGCGTGCGTGCCGAGTCCATTGCTGATATCACCGATTGCATCCAACGGCTTCCAGCAGATCCGACCTTTAAGCTAGAAGAAATTTCGATTCGCCAAGATGGTAAGCAACGCACCGTGTTTATGAATTCTCGACCGATCGAAATCAAATTCCGCTACAAGGCTTTCCAACGTGCGACCGGATTGCGCGTGTATTTCGACCTCTTGGATGAGGATCAGAACATATTGATCCGGAGTTTCAATGACGAGCACTCTCAGGCGATGCCGACAGTTGACATAGGTGAGTATGTTTCGACTGCTGTAATCCCGCCAAATATTCTGGCACCGCGCAGGTATGAACTTAGGTTACATGGCACGATTTATAATGTGCGATCGTGTACGGGAGAAGGCATAGTATTTCCTCTGCTTGTCGAAGCGGCAACCGGAGTGAACAGAGCGTATCCAGAGGAACCCATATGGGCACGACTTCAACCAACCATAATCTGGGAAAACGTTCGTGCCAATGGTGCTTTATGAAGACACCTGGAAGAGTTCTCACCAGGATGCTACGTCGCTTTCGCCCAGCTCCGCCTTCGGACCCTTTCAGTCACCTGCATGCCAATGTACTCAGAGTGAAAAACATCTCGTGCTTGAGACGGGCTATGAACTGGACTCGGGAACCTTTGCTTGAGGGAGAGCATCTCCATAACTTCGAGTACCTGGAAGACTTGAACGAGCGCCGTTTGCGTGACGCGGAAGTTATTGGTTCAGCATGCTGCAATGGTGATCCCAAGATAATACTAGAAATTGGAACAGCATCGGGCCAAACGACTGCATTGATGGCACGGAATGCCCCTAACGCTGTCATCCATACGGTCAACCTTCCACCCGAAGAAGCCGCGACGGGTGGAACCCTCATCACCTATGCTCCTTCCTGCGAAGAGATTGGCAGATGCTACCGCGAAAAAGGTTTTCGCAATGTCAGACAAATTCTCGCTAATACGGCATCTTGGGAACCTGATTTCGGTCCTATTGACGTCGTTTTTATCGACGGTTGCCATGATGCTGATTTTGTTTTCAATGATACAAGGAAAGCTCTCACAAAGTGCCGCTCTGGAAGCATCATTCTCTGGCATGATTTCGATCCAAACATAGTGATGGTTTACGACTGGATCAGCGAAGTGTGCCGCGGAGTCGAGCGATTGTATCGTGAAGCATTGATTCGCGGGCGTGTTCTTCAATTGCAGGACTCTTGGGTTGGGTTGTACAGGGTTCCTTAACCGAGTTTACCGGAGATGTTGGATCTGAAAGTCACGTAACTGACGATGGGCTATACTTCGAAACGCCCTGATGGACTGTCCAAGGTTTGAGTGCGGAAAAACATAACCCAGAGGAATGTTGTCTTAATTGCTCGTCAAGGATGAATCTTAAATACCTTTGGGTTTACAGTGCTGCAGATGAGGCCACGGTTGCCTGGCATGAACGCCTTTTGAGACGGCGACAGGCAAGGGGATACGATGTAAGGAACTTTTGCAACACGCCTCTCGCCATGAACCGTCGATGGCTCCCATTTCCCGAACTCGATCAAAGGTGGAGGCAAGGCGACTCTTTTTTGATGCAAATGTATTCCGACCTGACGAAAACGCTCGAAGATCGGAACGTACTGATTCTCTACAACGGTGCAAATCTTCACCCGGAATTCGTACGATCAATTCGAAGCGTGCTGAAGGTATACACCTGCGGAGATCCTGAAAGCGCGCATATTCTCTCAGAGCCTTTAGCACCGGCATTTGACATTCACTTCGTGAACCAGATGAGCGAGGTGGAGCGCTTCAAAAGCTGGGGGTTGTCAAAGGTGAAATTTATGCCACTGGGATCGATTGCCACAGAAGACGATGTTTGCGATGTGTCTGATTATCAAATTCGTGATAAGTCAGCACGCTCTATCCCCATAATACTGTGCTGTGAGTATTCACCATGGAGACGCGAAAAACTCGATGTACTATCCCGATCCTTCCCTGAAGCATTCATCGCTGGCAAGGGGTGGCCTCGGGGTATCATCTCAAATGAGGAGATGCAGGTCCGCTATAAGGCTTCCCGGATCGGCTGGAACATCCACAATTCAACGGGGTTCAATTTCCGCACGTACGAGTTGGCCGCGCATGGCGTCATGCAACTATGTGACAACAAGTCTGATTTGCCCTGTATCTTTAACGTTGGTCGTGAGGTGGTGGGGTTTGACTCGCTAGCTGAGTGTATAGAGCTAACACGATATTATCTCGCGCATCCTGCAGAACAGCAGGAAATTGCCGTGACTGGATGGCGGAGATGGCGCGCGGACTATACGCCGGATGCGGTGTGGGAGAGGCTGACGAAAGATATCGAAGCGGAGTTCGTTCTCCGCCGGCAAGACGTTGTTGTTACGAAACAGGAAGTCTTTCATATTGAGCTCAAACTTCGCCGCCATGTGAGAGCTGTTCGACCAAGAGAAATGATCCGTCATTTGATTCGGTGCGGTCTTGATCGTTTTCCGCGAATCAAGGATGCACTCCGTAGAGTCCGCCACCTTCTTGTCGCTCAAGTGTGTAATAAGCCCTAACATCTGACCAAGCTGAGCTTTCGAAAGCCAATAGCAACCGCTTTTGAGATTAACCAAGTAGGACCGCTTCGGCCGTATAAAACAACGACTGCATACCAATGAATATGGATCCAAAACGCTTAGGTTTTCATCCTCACGATCTCGCGGGCATTCAACATTGGAATTCTATCTACGGTTCCGTAGCTCCGCTTAGCCAAACAAGCAACTGGACTCCGCAAAGTCATGACCAACGCGCCTTAGCCTACGCGCTGCAACGGGCCATTGGCACGCGCCGCGTGCAGTCGATACTCGAGGTGGGATGTGGAAATTCGGTCTGGCTCAGCTACCTCGCGCGTTTAACGGGGGCGCAAGTCGTTGGTCTCGATTACTCGCCCAACGGCTGTGAGCTGGCCCGACATCAACTCGCATCGCAAGGCATCCCTGGCCGCGTGGTATGTGGAGACCTGTTCAAAGCTACGGTCGACGAAATTGGACAGTTCGATCTGGTTTTCTCTCTTGGGTTGGTAGAACACTTCGATAATCTCGATGCGGTTTTAACGGCGCTTGCACGTTTCGTTCGCCCCGGAGGGATACTCTTCACTGAAGTTCCGAATCTTTCGTCATTTCACGGCCTCCTTGCACGGATTTGGCATCCGGAATTGCTGGCCAAGCACCAGATTGTCACCCGGCGTCACTTGGCAGAGACGTACCCGCGGATCGGCTTCAAGGCTGTGCAATCGGGCTACGCAGGTCGTTTCTCATTGGACATCGTTGCATGGGAGCTTTACCCGCGCTGGCCGCGGCTCGCCCCAAAGGTGACGCCCCGAGTCCGAAGGCTTCAGAAACACGTGGAAAGATTGATGGCCCGCGTCAGGAATTTTGAAGGATCGAGGGTGTTCGCTCCGTATATTTATGTTTTTGGTGTGAAGGAGGATTGCAAGTGATGCCGGCTTCCCTTTCTGCTGCTACCGTGCCCCATCCTGTCCCGGACAACGTGGTTTTCGTCCGTAGCTGCCGCTCGCCCGGCGCTATGCGCTCGCCCGGGTATGATCACGAAACGCTACAGTCTGCCATTCGCTCGCTCTTTCATGACGCTGGACTGGGGCAGGTCAATTCGCGGAATTCCCTTCAGAACTTAATCTCGCCCGGACAGTCGGTGCTGCTCAAACCCAACTGGGTCCTCCACTTCAACCAGAGCGGCCAGACCATGGATTGCATGGTCACACATCCCGCGGTGATCGAAGCCGTGCTGGATGAGGTTCTCCTGGCCAAACCCGGACGCATTCTCATCGGCGACGCCCCAATCCAGCTCTGCCAGTTTGACAAGCTTGTTCCCGAGGCCTGGCGGAAGGCGCTGCAACAAAGATCCGCCGTGCCGATCGAGTTTGTGGATTTCCGGCGTCACTGTATGCATGGAAGCGACATTTCGCAGGAGGTCGAGGTGGAGGCTCGTCCCGCCGATCGCTACGTTCTTTTCGACCTGAGCCGCGACAGCCAGCTTGAGCCAATCTCCGAGCCTGGAGGGCGGTTCCGGGTGACGTCCTACGATCCAAAGGCGCTCAGCCAGACCCATCAGCCTGGCCGGCATCAGTATCTCCTGTGCCGCGAGGCCTTCGAGGCAGACGTGATCATCAACCTCCCCAAGCTCAAGACACATCGGAAAACCGGGATCACCGGCGCACTCAAGAACCTCGTGGGCCTCAATGGCAACAAGGACTATCTGCCGCATCACCGCGTCGGCGGCAAGGCACTGGGCGGGGATTGCTATGCCGGCATTGCCCCACTCAAACGCGTGGCCGAGTTCTGCCTGGACCAGGCGAACCAACGGATCAACACCTCTGGCTACACTCTCTGGCAACGGCGGGCTTACCGCGTTCTCGGATGGAACCGCCGGTTTGGCGACGACGACGTTGAAGGCAGTTGGCACGGGAACGACACCGCCTGGCGTATGGTGCTGGATCTTAACCGGCTCCTGCTCTACGGCTGCTCGGATGGCTCGCTGGCGGAGACGCCGCAGCGGCGCGTGTATTCGCTGACGGACGCCATCATCGCGGGGCAGGGCGAAGGGCCGTTGGCGCCGGAACCGCTGGAGTTGGGCGTCATCACCTTCGCGGCTTCGTCGGCGTTTGCCGAGGTGGTGCATGCCGCGTTGCTCGGCTTTGATTACCGCCGGCTACCGGTAGTGCGGGAAGCCTTCGGCAGGTTCCGCTACCCCCTAACGACCATGGACCCGAGTCACCTCGAAACGCGGTTGAATGGCGAAAGCATACCTCTGGAAGCCTTGGTGGAGCACTTTGGCGTTACTGCGCGAGCTCCCCGGGGCTGGGCGGGTCACGTGGAAAGGAAACGTGTCGCTGAGGTGAGGGCATAGATGGAAGCCGCTGGCAACATTCCCGGGCGTCGGTCACTCTGCATCGCCATTCAGCAAGACGCCTATTCGCTGGACCCGGAGAAGTACGACGCATCCTCGCCCCGCTGGGCCGAGTTGCTGGAAAAATCCGGGCACCAGGTGAAATGGGTAAACGTCCGGCACGCAGATATTTTGGATCAAATCCAGGGCTGCCACGGGTTCATGTGGCGCTGGGGTCATTTTCAGGGGATGGGGCGAATTGCACGGCGATTGTTGCCGGTGCTGGAACGGGAACTAGGCCTTCTAGTCTATCCGGACCAGAACACATGCTGGCACTACGACGACAAGGTCGCGCAGGCCTATCTTCTGCCCGCAGCGGGGTTGCCCGTGCCACGTACGTGGGCCTGGTTCGACCCCACAGCGGCGCGCGACTGGGCTGGCCAGGCGTCGTATCCGTTGGTGCTCAAGCTCTCGGGTGGCGCAGGTTCCACCAACGTGCGTCTGGTGCGTACGGCGGACGAGGCGCGGCTGTGGATCGACCGCTTGTTTAGCCGCCGCGTGGTGACCCTGGCCGAAGAACAGTTCCAACCGATGGCCTGGAAACGCCGGTTTCGTGCGGCAATTCGCGCGCTCCGCGACGGTGTTGAACCGGTGCTTGGGGATGACGGCTTTGAGCCGCAGAGCGGTTACGCGCTTTTTCAGGAGTTTTTGCCGGACAACACGTTTGACACGCGTGTCACGGTAGTAGGCAAGCGAGCGTTCGCGTTCCGCCGGTTCAACCGTCCGAATGACTTTCGTGCGAGCGGTAGCGGTAATGTCTCCACCGACCCGAAGCAGATTGATCCGGAGTTCATCCGTCTAGCCTTCCAAAGTGCAAAGGTTCTTGGCACTCAGAGTTGTGCCATGGACGGTCTGCGACGCGGCCACGAAAGAGTCATTGGCGAGATCAGTTACACCTACATCTCTTGGATAGTCCACGCCTGCCCCGGCCATTGGGAGTTGGAGGGCGACCCTGAGTCGGGGCGTCTCGAATGGGTCCCCGGCCAGATGTGGCCGGAGGAAGCGCAGATGGACGTGTTCCTGCGCCAGCTTGCCGCACGCTGGCCAGACGCTGAGGCGCAGTCGAAGAAGTTGCAGGCGGATGTTTGAACACCGTTCAATGAAGAGCTACGCCAGACGCTCGACTACTACCGTTCGATAGCCCGATGAGTGCTGCAAACATGGGCAATCTGCGAATGAGCAACCGTTCTGGGGCGCAATTAGGACAAGCCCTTTTCGGCAGGCGTGTCATCGTCTTCTTCAACAACCTCGACCTCGGCGGCGCGGAGTGTCAGGGCTTGGTTCTGGCGCGGCACCTGGCGCGGGAGGAACACGCAGTGGTGGAAGTGTGGGGTTTCAGCGGCCCTGGCCGCGTCGCCGAGTCGTGCGATGAGGCGGGCATCCCATGGCGCGTGGTACCATTCCAATGGGGCGGCTCCCGATTGAACTTGCTCGTTCAGTTGCTTCGCCTGATCCGCACACTGCGGCGCGCCCGCCCTGACGTGCTCCTGCCCTACACACTGCCGCCCAACGTAGTTTGCGGCGCTCTTTGGAGGTTTTCCGGCGCCCGCGCCTGCATCTGGCAGCAACGCGATGCGGGAATTGGCTGTTGTCCCGCCCATCTTCAGCGGTACGCCGTTCGGCGCACTCCGCAGTTCATCGCGAACTCCACAACCAGCGCCGCCTTCCTCACGGGTGAACTGGGTGTATCGCCCGACGAGGTTAACGTGATTCACAATGGTGTGGTCTTAACGGCCGCCGTCGAGGGACGGGAATCGTGGCGCGCGAAACTGGGGTTGCGGGACGCGGATGTTGTGGCGTGCATGATTGCCAACCTCCACGGCAATAAGGATCACGATACGTTGTTACGCGCCTGGCGACTGGTGTTGGACCAGGTTCCAAGCAATCTTCCGCCACCGCAGTTGCTACTGGCGGGCCGCTTCGACGGTGCGGAACTCAAATTGAAGGCACTGGCTTTCGATCTGAACCTCGGCTCCACGGTGCGCTTTCTTGGAGGCGTGGACGATATCAGCGGGCTGTTGTCCGCAGTGGATCTGGGCGTTTTCAGTTCCCGACGTGAGGGCTGTCCTAACGGTATTCTTGAGTGCATGGCAGCCGGGTTGCCGGTCGTGGCTACGAACGTTCCCGGCTGCAGGGAAGCTTTGGGCGAAAATGCCAACTGGCTGGCGGAGCCGGGAGATTATACCGGCCTTGGTCAAAACATCGTGTCGCTACTGAAACGCCCGGATCTCCGCGCCGCCGATGCCAAGAGCAATCAGCAGCGCGTTCGGGAGGTTTTCTCGGCAGATCGCATGTGCCGGGAAACCGTTGAGGTGATTCGAAAAGTGTGCAGCCCTCCAACAGCATGAACACAGAACATCCCTTGGTCAGTGTAATCGTGCCCTGCTACAACCAGGCGCGGTTTCTGCACGAGGCGGTCAAAAGCCTGCAAGCACAGACCTTTTCGCTTTGGGAGTGCATTGTCATCAATGACGGTTCGACTGACGCAACGGAAAGGGTCGCGACGGTTTTGGCCGCCGCAGACGGTCGAGTGCGGGTCATCAACCAAGCCAACCGCGGCCTGTCGGGCGCGCGCAACCGGGGTTTGGCCGAAGCTCGTGGCCAGTTCATCCAGTTCCTGGATGCCGATGACGCGCTTCTGCCGCGCAAACTGGAAGCTCAGCTCACTCTGCTGCGAGGAACGGCGGGGCTGAAGCTCTCTTTCTGTGACTACCGCCGCGGCAGCGCTGACGACATTTACAGGGTGCCTAAACCTCCTGCTCCGTACCTCCCGCCTCCATTTGGAGCCGGCTCCCTGTTGGTCAAGTTGGCCAAGAATTGGGAACGGGTCATTTCGATTCCTATACACTGCTTCCTGTTTGACGCCCGCGTTTTTACCGAGCGGGGCATTCGCTTTGACACCACGTTACCGAACCACGAAGACTGGGATTGTTGGATGCAGGTTGCAGCCCTTCCGGTTGAAACCTTCGAGTGCGAGGAAGTCCTGGTGCTCTACCGCTCTAATCCCGCCTCCATGAGCCTGGACCTGCGCCCGATGCGTGCGGGCTTCCTGCAGGCCATCGATAAGCAGAGGCACCTGCACCGCGGAAACCGAGAGCTGGCCCGGATTCTGAGGGCGAAGCGCCGCGAAACCATTCAATCCTATGCGCACCAACTCGGCGAACCACGGCTGGTGGACTGCCTTCGGAACCGGGCAGGCGCGCTGGCACGCCGCATTCTGCCCGCACAGGCGTACAGGGTGCTGCGGGGAGTGCTCGGCACCGGGGCGCCATGACATCGCGTTATGAACGCTCGCTTAATCGCATTCTACCTGCCCCAATTCCACCCGATTCCTGAAAACGACGAGTGGTGGGGCAAGGGCTTTACGGAATGGACAAACGTTGCGAAAGCCAAACCGCTGTTCAAGGGCCACTACCAGCCTCACCTGCCGGCTGACCTTGGGTTTTATGATCTTCGCGTTCCCGAGGTTCGGGAACAGCAAGCGGCTCTGGCGCGCCAATATGGAATCTACGGTTTCTGCTATTATCATTATTGGTTTAATGGCCGCCGACTTCTAGAGAGGCCCTTTAACGAAGTGTTGGCCTCGGGAAAGCCGGATTTCCCGTTTTGTTTGTGCTGGGCCAATGAGAATTGGACCAGACGCTGGGATGGGCAAGAACGTGAAATCCTTATTCAGCAGAAATACAGCGAGGAGGACGATCTCAACCATATTCGCTGGCTGGCTCGAGCTTTTTCGGATCCGCGTTACATTCGTGTCGAGAATCGCCCCCTATTCCTGGTGTATCGGATGTCCTCGTTGCCGAATCCCGCTGCCACCGTTGCACGTTGGCGTTCGGAAGCCCGACGATTGGCCGTAGGCGAATTGTTCCTTTGTAATGTGGAGAACTTCCCCGAAGAGCACGGTATCGCCCAGCAATACGGCCTGGATGCGGCGGTCGAGTTCGCCCCAGATTGCCTTGTGTTGCCTTCCCCAATCGGACGCGACAAATGGTCACGATTGCTTCGCAAATTCCATCTTTCTTCGTCTGCGGCCTTCGATAACCACTTTGTGGATTACACTACTTATGCAAAAAACATGCTTTCTAAGCCAAAACCCGATTACAGGCGTTTCTGCTGCGTAACTCCAAATTGGGATAATACTGCGCGACGTCGCCGGGGCGCCGTGGTTGTCCAAGGCAGCACGCCGGAGGCTTATGAACATTGGTTGTCCACGATTCTGAGTCGCGTGCGGGAATGTCCTGAGCCGGATCGCGTTGTTTTTCTCAACGCCTGGAACGAATGGGCTGAAGGCAATCATTTGGAGCCGTGCCAGCGCTGGGGGCGCGGCTATCTGGAGGCAACGTCCAGAGCGTTGCGGAAAATGTCCACCTAGACCCATCCTGCGTTCCTGCTTTTGCCTCTAGGCCTACGGCAAGGAGCAAGGTGCCAGGAGCGAAGGGTGGCAGCATGCGCGGTGGAGAGGTTAATTCTGTGAGCAAACTTCTGGTTACGGGTTCGTCGGGGCTGATTGGCTCCGAAGTGGTGAACCACTTCTGCAGATTCGGCTGGGAAGTCCATGGGGTGGACAACAACATGCGCGCGGACTTCTTCGGTTCGCAGGGCGACACGCGCTGGAACCTCGAACGACTCAAAGAAACCCACCCAGGTTTCCGTCACCACGAAATGGATATTCGCAACCGCCCGGCGGTGCTCGCATTGCTCAAGGAACTGAAGCCCGATGCGACCGTGCATACCGCTGCGCAGCCCAGCCATGATCTGGCGGCCAGCCGTCCGTTCGACGATTTTGATGTTAATGGGGTCGGCACACTGAACCTGCTGGAGGCGGCACGACAGGCTTGTCCTGAAGCGCCCTTCGTGCATATGAGCACGAATAAGGTTTATGGCGATGCCCCCAACGAGATCGCGCTCAAAGAACTGGACAAGCGTTGGGACTACGCCAACGCTGCTTACGCTGACGGCATCCGCGAGACCTTCCGCATCGACCAAAGCAAGCACTCGCTCTTCGGCGCTTCGAAAGTTGCTGCCGACGTGATGGTGCAGGAATATGGCCGCTACTTCGGCATGCCCACCTGCGCCCTGCGCGGTGGCTGCCTCACGGGTCCAAACCATAGCGGCGTCGAGCTGCACGGCTTCTTGAGCTACCTGATCAAATGCAATTTGGAGGGTCGCACGTACCGCGTCTTTGGCTACAAGGGCAAGCAGGTGCGGGACAACATCCATAGCTACGACGTCGTGCAGTTCATGCGGCGCTTCATCGAGGCGCCGCGCAAGGGTGAGGTCTATAATCTGGGTGGCGGCCGCGATAACTCGATCTCGATCCTGGAGGCGTTCGACCTGATCTCGTCTATCTCCGAGAGGAAGATGAACTACGAATACCTGGACCAGAATCGGCAGGGCGACCACATTTGTTACATCTCGAACCTCGAAAAGATGAAGGCCCACTATCCGGGTTGGGGCATCACCAAGAACCTAACAACCATCTTTGAGGAAATCCACAAGTCATGGCTCCAGCGTACCGGCCGGAAGCAATTCCAAGTTACTGACGGCTTATGAGAATTCTGCTCACTGGCGCGTGTGGTTTTGTGGGAAGCACGCTGTTGCAGGCCATCGCGGCAACAGGCCTGAGTTGGAAAGTCTTCGGTTTCGACAACCTGGGACGGCGTGGCAGCGAGCTGAACCGCCCGCTCCTTTCACGGCTGGGGGTGCGGTTGATCCACGGCGATCTGCGTTCCCAGAGCGATGTAGATTCACTGCCGGCGGTGGACTGGATCGTGGATTGCGCCGCCAGTCCGAGCGTCTTGGCGGGAGCAGACGGGCAGACCAGCAGCCGCCAACTCATGGAGCACAATCTCCTGGGCACGGTTAACCTGCTAGAGCGCTGCAGGGTCATGAAGGCCGGTTTTGTTCTGTTCAGCACCAGCCGAGTTTACGCCATCGAACCCCTGGCGAAACTGCCCGTAGAGGTGCGCGGCGGAGCATTCCAACCGCAGACTGGCGTGTCCTTACCCGCAGGCGTGTCAACGGAAGGCGTGGACGAGACGTTTAGCACAGCGGCCCCCGTGTCACTCTACGGCGCAAGCAAGTTAGCCAGTGAAGCCTTGGCGCTGGAGTATGCGCGCGCATTCGGCTTCCCGGCTTGGATCAACCGGTGCGGGGTGCTGGCTGGCGCCGGGCAATTCGGACGCTCCGACCAAGGCATTCTCGCTTACTGGTTGAACGCGCATCTGCACCGCCAACCCCTGCGCTACCTGGGATTCGACGGTCAAGGCCACCAAGTGCGCGACTGCCTCCACCCGCGCGATCTGGTCCCTCTGCTCCGGCAGCAAGTGAATGCTACCAATGACTCCACGCATCCCCCGCTCGTGAACATCGCCGGTGGACGCGCGTCAGCCTTTTCGCTCCGACAGTTGACGGACTGGTGCGATGCTCGCTTCGGAGCGCATCCGGTTTCCAGCGACTCAAGGCCAAGACCGTTTGATTTGCCTTGGGTCGTGCTCGATGCGCGGAAAGCACAATCGGTTTGGGGCTGGTCGCCACAGACGAAGCTGGCGGATATCCTGGACGAAATTGCCCGCCACGCGGAAGCCAATCCACATTGGTTGCAGTTAACAGCGTCATGAAGCAAGCCGCGCCACAACCGCCGAATCCGGGAAAACCGCTCAATCTGTTAAGTGTCGTCGTTCCGGCGCGCGACGAGGATGGCTGCATCGCGGCGACTGTCGAGCACCTGCATCTCGAACTGACCCTGAACCGGGTGCCGCATGAAATCGTGGTGGTGGATGACGGCAGTACCGACCGGACCTGGGACATTCTGCGGGGACTGCAATCGGACAATCCGGCGCTGCGGCCCGTGAAAAATGACGGGATGCAGGGCTTCGGCCACGCGATCGCCAAGGGCATTGATTTGGCGTCGGGCGACGCAGTGGTCATCATGATGGCCGACGAATCGGATGACTGCCGCGACGTCGTACGCTACTGGAAACTGTTGAACGAAGGCTGGGACTGTGTGTTCGGCAGCCGCTTTCTGAAGGGCGGCGGTTTAATCGATTATCCGTGGCTCAAGCTGCGGATCAATCGTCTGGCCAACCTTTTCATCCGCGTCCTTTTCAAGGTGCCTTTGAACGACACGACGAACGCTTTCAAAGCCTACCGAAAGACCGCGTTGGATGGCTGTCGTCCATTCCTGTCTCCACACTTCAACCTGACCGTTGAGTTGCCGCTCAAGGCCATTGTGCGGGGCTATTCCTGGACGGTCATTCCGATCACCTGGCGCAATCGTCGCACGGGCACGCCCAAGCTCAAGCTAAAGGAAATGGGCAGCCGCTACTTGTTCATCGTCGCCTATATATGGCTCGAGAAATACTTCAGCCGAGGTGATTACCGAAAGCCGCCAGGGCCAGCAGTTTGACGGCCTATATGGAGCGTTGCATAAGTAATCACATACCCGAGAGGCACCGGGTTGGCGAACCCGGCCTACAAATTGTAGGCCGCGTGCCCTCACGCGGCGCTTGGCAGTGCTTATGCAATTATCTATAGCAGGCTTGGTCCCGGTGCTGCGTCTTGGGGCGAAAGCGTTGTTTGTCCCTTTCACCCTTTCACGTCCGTCCTTTCACCTTTCGTGGCCACCCTCAGGAGCAAAGCGAATTACCAGGAAGTGATTCAGGCGCGTGATGCCATCGGCAGGTATGCGCGCGCGCAACCGGCGCCAGAGAACAGGGCTTATGACCCTTGGCATTTCCACATCGACAGCACTAAAGTCCAAAGTAGCGTTTTCATATCTCTTATCACTGATCAGAAGCCAACCGATTTCCGCTAACTTCTCATCCAGTGCCAGCCTATCGTAATTGCGGAAGGCAACCGGGACGAGAAAGTGGTTCCTGAACGGGTAATGCCGGTTATAAACAGCGTGGAATCCGCCGCCCGCCCATCCAGTCTCCAAGAGGAGGTTAGACTTGGGGGTAACCGCAGGAAGCACCTGCTGTGAGAGGTACCTCAGATCTGCTGCGAACGTAGCCCGGCCGAGCAGGTGCTCGCCGTTGGGCATTAACACTTCTTCTACGAGATCAGCGGTCCGTGGATTCATCCACGCTATCTTGTGATCTAGCAGAAAGGGTGTGAGGTTGAGCACGATCAATACCGGCACCAAGAACCTAGGCATCCGCGAAGCACCGACGATGGCCAAAGGGGCCAGCATGAATGCATACTGGTAGTACATGAACACATGGCCGAAGTACACAGGGGCGGCGGCGCAGTAAAACGCAAATCCTATCGCACCAGCGAAGAGGTAGCGGTCCGTTGAACCGCCGCGGGCCCATCTCGCGACAAGCACTACTACGCCAACACAGATGTTACCGAGGATCGGAAGCTGCCTGACTAAGAAGTGCTTCCACCCAACGTACATCGGCAAAGTCATAGGATACGTGTCCTTCACATACTTCGGCCACAGGGCATCGATAGCGACCGCCGCATCACAGGTCAGGATCGTCCACCCAACGACGACAAGTTCGGGGACGATGACACAGACGGCCATGGTCAGGAAGTGCTTTGTCCACGGTGTTGAGGTACGGGAACTCCCCTTCGTGGCCATTAACAACGAGGCAATGTCGATAAGGAATATGCTTAAACCCAGGAATAACGCTGCCCCGAACTTGACTGTCTGCAGCATGCCGCAGCAGAGGGCGAGCAACGCCGAGCGGGTGAGGCTTCGTTCGGAAAGAGGCTTCCATAGCACAAGCGGCAACATCAGGATGATCCGCTCGACTCCAATGTATTCGCTTACTCCCTTGGTCGCAAGCACTTGCGGCACGACTAGAAACATAGTGGCAGCTAGACCCGCGTAAAGAGGCATTACCCTGCAGGCAAAAGTGAACAAAAGGACAATCGCAGCCGTGCTCCAGCAGAAATGCCACCCGACATCTAAGTAGATGTTGTTTCCGAATAGCATAGCCAGACCGGCTCGTAAGTAGATCGGTAAGGGGCCATATTGGCAGGCTACATCCTGGTAAAGCGACTTCCCCTCCAGGAGCCTCATAGAACGATAGGTTGGATTGCCTTCCTCCCATGTCAGAAATCCTTCGCCGTGCTTAAACGCAGATCCCGTGCGGATGTCGCCTGCAAAAGCCAGGACTGCGCAGTATAGGATAAGAACTGAAACGCTGAGCAAGTATCCACGCCACACTAATCCGAACCGTCTATCGTCGCAGGGCAGGTCTTCAGTCAGCCATTTCCATACCCGGAAATGACGGTGATCTGTGAACTGGTTCGTCATGTGCATGTGCGGCTCCTCTAATTGAATTGACGGTTAGGCCAATTGATAAAAATGTAATTTCTTAACGCTACGCGCGTAAAGGAAAATTGGTTATTGTCTTCGTTCACACACCATCAGTGTTACCGTAATTATACAGCCCACGGCCCCGGAGACAAGCCTGGCAAAAAATCTTTGATATTTCTCCACGTTTGAGCCGGCAAACCGCCCCAGCTTCGGCAGAGAACGTCATAAGATGCTTGTAATTAGATAAATAGAGCGTTAGACAAAACAAATTCTTTGGCGGCTGCCATGCTGTCCTCATGATTTGTCCATCCAAGCCGACTGCCGCATCCAGTCTCGAGCATCTAGTTGTGGAAACACTCGAGGGAATCGCCGCCAAGGCAATCACGGTTGAGTTGGTTTTTAATATTAATGGACGCATTAATAACGGCTATAATGGTTAATTGGAATGGGGCGCAACTGGTTGAGACCGCGCTAACCTCGGTGTTGGCTCAAAAACCAACAATCAGGATCATATTTGTTGACAATAATTCTTGCGATGGATCAGCCAGCATACCCGGACGGCTAACCAAAGACATTTTAGTGGTCCATAATAAGTGTAACGCAGGATATGCTGCTGCTAACAATCAAGCATTGAATCTTAATATTCCAAGTAAATATATTTTACTGCTAAATAATGACGTTATTTTCCCAGATTGCATAGGCCTTCATAAGGCAGTTGAATATCTCGAGTCCCATCCTGATGAGCATGGAGTCTGCGGTCGCTATGAGTATCCCAATGGAACCTTTCAACGCTTTTACAACCAGTTGCCCACTCCTTTTAATATGGCTGTGTCTTGGGGTTGTGGTCGCCATATTCCGGGATTATTGGAGCATTCAATCACCCGCCAATATTATCTGCTAGATGCCGATTTTTCTCAACGGTTTTATATCGAACAACCCGCTTTTTCCTGCGTTTTGCTGCGCTGCAGCAGTGCAAACAAAGTTGGTTTTTTGGACGAACGGTTTCCGATCTTTTTCAACGATGTCGATTATTGTTGGCGATGGCGCTTGCATGGCATGAAGTGGATGTACCTGCCTGATTGGCGCATTATTCACCACCACAGTTATAGCACTTCAAAAATGCAGTCTTTAAGATCGGCGGAACTTTTCAGCAGCGCGATCAACTTTTCACGCAAGCATTTTCGCCCAAGTATCGCCTTGGGTGTTGCCGTTATGATTTTCTTTGAGGCCTGTTGGCGCAAATATCGGCACTGCGATTTCGCAGTGCCGTTGCGTGCAATATGGGAAGGGAAAACCTTTTTTCGAGACTTGTCTGATGCCAAAACGACTGAGACTTTAATCAAGCCATAATGCACAATACCCTGGATTTGTCAATTATTCTGGTTAATTGGAATTCCCTTGCCCTCACCCAAGACGCTCTTGAATCGCTTAGATCGCATACTGAAGGCGTCTCGTACGAAGTCATCGTCATTGATAACGGGTCCACTCTCGACCAAAGCTGCGTTGAACTGCCATCGCGTTTTCCTTGGATTACTTTTGTTCGCAATTCATCGAATCTTGGCTTTGGTAAAGCCAACAATATTGGCATTCAAAAGTCCCGTGGACGCTATGTTCTTTTGCTTAACAATGACACAGTCCAAACTGAAAATGCTTTTGGGAAAAGTGTCCAATACATGGATAGCTATCCAGATGTGGGTGTTTTGGGCATTTTGCATTACAATGCTGATGGCGCCAAAACAGTTCAAACATCGGCCTTTTTTTATCCTAATCCCTGGCGTGAGGTGCTGTCTCTCCTGACTTTTAACAGCCAATGGTCCGCCGCTCAAACACCGGCGCCTATCGCTGGCGAGCAAAATGTCGATTGGGTTTGCGGAAGCTTCTTCTTGATGAGAAGGGAGTGCCTAAGTCAGGTTGGCGTGCTAGACGAACGTTTTTTCATTTATGATGAGGATATCGATTGGTGTCGCAGAGCGATTGCGGCCGGATGGATCGTTCGCTTTTGGCCAGTAGCCGCAATGATTCACGTTGGCGCCAGCGCGCGACCCTTCATGAAGGACAAAACATTTGTCCACTTTCGAAGTCGCCTTTCCTATTACCGCAAACATCATTCCATGCTGGCTGCCGCTGCGTTTTATCTAGCCATGTTGTTTCGGCTGACATTGTCGGTCCTTGGTGTATCCGTGCGCTTTATGCTAAGAACTGCTACGCATCACGATATTCAAGTTCGATATTCGCGATTTATGCAATTCCTAACCCTGCGATCTGGCAAATTAGGAGGATAATTATGAGTGTTTTAGTGACGGGAGTAGCAGGGTTCATTGGTTCACATGTCGCTGCGACGCTTTGCGGCGCCGGACATGAGGTTGTTGGTTTGGACGATCTATCCGGTGGTTTTACAGATAACATACCGGCAGGAGTATGTTTTTATCAGGGGTCCATCCTTGATCAGCCATTATTAGCCGAAGTATTTACCAAGCATAAAATAAAATATATATTTCACCTGGCTGCTTACGCCGCAGAGGGTTTGAGCCACTTTATTCGTAACTTTAATTATACAAATAATTTAGTGGGTTCGGTGAACTTGATTAACCAGGCGGTAAAACATAAAGTTCAATGCTTTGTATTTACTAGTTCAATTGCCGTGTATGGCTCCGGTAAAACACCTTTACGCGAAGACCACACTCCTAATCCCGAAGATCCCTATGGCATTGCGAAATATGCGGTTGAGCTGGATTTAAAGGCGGCTCATTACATGTTCGGTCTCAATTATATTATTTTCCGGCCGCACAACGTATATGGAGAGCACCAAAACATTTCAGATCGATATAGAAATGTCATCGGAATATTTATGAATCAAATCATGAACGATCAACCGATGACGCTTTTTGGAGACGGAAGCCAGACCCGGTGTTTTAGCTACGTTGGGGATGTTGCGCCATGTATTGCAAATGCGATCAACCTACCAGAGGCTCAAAATGAAGTATTTAATATTGGATCAAGCTGTACAACTCCGGTAAAGGACCTTGCCAGCATGGTGGCTGACGCCATGGGTGCGAAGTGCAATATCCACTATTGTGAGGCAAGGAAGGAGGTGCTTCACGCCGTAGCCAATCATTCGAAAATAGAACGCATTCTTGGTTATCGCGCAAAATATGACCTCAGAGACGGTTTGAACCGAATGGCAGTATGGGCGAAAACCATTGGCCCAAGAAAGCCTACAGTATTTAGTCATATTGAGGTTTGCAGCAATCTCCCTAAGATTTGGTCTTAATCGAATATTTGTGCTATTCTCGATTGACGAATTGGACTTTGTGGTATCCGGTTTTGCTAACCTCTGCCGCCGATACAGATTACATCAACGGCCTTTAATGCTGGTGTATTCGTAGTGTGTGCCAAAGGCCTTCCCTTTCAGTTTTTGTTCCTCGGCCACCGTGTGATGCAAAAGTTCACCTGGCCGGCACAGTGGCGCGCCGATGTCTTGAGATTTACGGTATCGATCGCTTCAACAGGCGATCCGTAACATATGTCGATTATGTCCGAAGGCCTATTTAGCCAAAATGCAACCCGATGCAGAGCAACGAGTCTGTTAATCGGGTTCCTAGCGCCGCTGGCGTTTTATCTTTTGTTTAATAGCCACTGTTACGATGGCGATGGTCTCCGGAATCTGCCATGGAATTGGGGTGATTTTACAATGGGCGGTAATAATCATTTTTTGACGTCATTTTGGTATTGGAGCTGGTGGCAATGGGTGCATGGCTGTTCAGGTCCTGGTTTCGAGGAAAAAATGCATTGGTTGGCGGTGCTCAACGCCATCCTGGGAGCCCTATCGGTTTGCTTGGTGATGGATTTGGTGTTCCTGCAGACCCGGAAGCATGGCTCAGCCCTTCTAACTGGCCTGTTGTTGGCGATCAGTGCGGCGTTCTTTTACCACTCGACGCAAACGACTGAACCCATGATAGGCCTGTTCTGGTTCTTACTGAGTTGGCGTTTGTTGGTCTCAAAGCAATGTTCGAATCCCGCTGTTACCGTGCTTTCGGCAGTTTGCCTGGCCGTTAGCGTTGCCAGTTATCAAAGCTTTGTGCTGGGCGGTCTCGGGCTGGCAATTCTGTCGTGGTCCAATGCAAAAAAGGGTGTTACTTGGATGTTCACGGCCACGGTCGCTGGTGTCTTTGTGTTTGCAGGCGCCGCATACGGACGCGGTGCTGAAAATGCACATGCTGTGCTCCAACAAATATTCGAAAGACCTGGCGCGGAATTGTCGGGTGTTTGGGGTGGCTGGCGCCTGGACCGTCTCCCTGGCATTCCCATGGGCATGGCTCAAGCCATTTGCCCTTGGCTGCCTCAACCTTGGCTGGGCTGGAGAACGAGTGGGCCCACTTTGAGCTCGGCACAACTTGTAAAGTTTTTTCTGATTGTTTTTGCCACCTTTGGCGCCATGGCGTATGTGACCTTGCGACTACTCCTTCAAAAGCCCTTGCAACGATCGGCTGTGGCCGTCATAGCCATTTTCCTGGGTGGTATGATTGCTCCATATTATTTTGATACCTGCTATTATAAGATGTGGCTGCTGCCACTGGCCGCATTTTCGGTCATGGTGGGCTGTCTGTTTTCCATTCGCCCTTTCGTCCGCCGAGTTGCCGTGGGAATGTGCTTGGGAATCTTTGTATGGAATTGGTTTGCTGTTTACGAGAAAAACCACCGCCGGGATAACCCTCAAGCCCGTGCAGTGGCTAAATTGGAGCAGAGTCTTCGTCCTGATGATTTGCTGGTATGCGATGGATGGGATCATAGTGGAGCGTTTCGTGCAAAGAATCCTCGCCAGCCTGGACTCATGCTTTTGGATTTCGATGGGAAAAACCTAACACGGTTGACCCGGACCTTTTATAAAACATGGAACAATGGTGGGAGAGTATTCTTCTTTGGCGTCTTGGACATTGAGCGGCACCAATGGACGCTATCGATTGGAAAGTGGGGCGGATGGGACTACGATATGTTTGCGGATTTTCGAACTCAATCCCGGCTGGTTTTCCGCGGAAGCGATTACGGTTTCGAAGGTCAATTGTTCGAATTGCTGCCTCCGTGATGAATTACTGCAACCGTATGGAGTCGATATTTGATAAACATCAAACTAACTATTGGCAAGACCATGCCAATCTTCGAAGATACAACCATCCAGTAGTCAGATCGTTTGCAGAAAGACGCGTCGCCCACATTGCGCGATTAATCGACAAGAACCACTTCGAAACATGCCTAGACGTTGGGTGTGGTGATGGGTTCGGGATGTTTTACATGCGCAGCATTATACCTGTCGTGTATGGCTGCGACCGATCGGCGCTTATGCTGCGGATAAATCCGGTTGATCGACGCTGCCTAGCTCAAGCAGATGCTTATCACCTTCCTTATCAAGATGCGCAATTTGATGTCGTCTATTGCTGGGAATTGCTTCACCATGTCGCCATGCCGTGTGCCATTATAGCCGAAATGCGTAGAGTTGCTAAAAGCGCGATTATACTATGCGAACCCAATGCGTTCAACCCGGCAATGGCGTTGTTTGCTGTGTTAAACAAGGAAGAGCGAGGGTCGCTTCGATTCAATAGAAACTACCTGTTACGCCTTCTGGTTGAGGGCGGACTCCAGCGCTGCAGTTGTCAAGCCACAGCGTGGCATACGCCCAATCGGACGCCATTATGGTTCTCCAAAATGACTTCCTTGCTACCCTACAAAGTGCCGATTGTTGGCATGTATGCCATAGCCATAGGGTTCAAAACTAGTCTCTCATAAACGGCTTCATTCTCCGGCCTCTCTGCTTTGTTTATGCATGGAGTTTCACAACTCGACGTATCGATTGTTATGCCTTGCCTGAACGAGGCAGATACGCTGGGCTCGTGTTTGACAAAGGCTTTACGCTCCATGCAGGAGAACAATATCGCAGGAGAAATTATCGTGGCCGATAATGGCAGTGTTGATGGCTCTCTAGAGATAGCTGCCGCTCATGGGGTTCGCGTCGTCAAGGTTGTGGCGAAGGGTTATGGAAACGCCTTAATGGCAGGCATCGCCGAAGCCAAAGGCAAGTATGTCGTCATGGCTGATGCTGATGACAGCTATGATTTTGGAGAAATCCCAAGGTTTCTGAACAAACTGAAAGAAGGTTATGATTTTGTGCAAGGATGCCGTCTGTCCATAGGCGGTGGAACAATAAAGCCAGGCGCAATGCCGTTGCTTCATCGCTGGCTAGGAAACCCGGCATTTTCTTTCATGGCCAAGCACATGTTTCAGGCTCCGATTCACGATGTTTATTGTGGGCTTCGAGCCTTTAACACAAAGGCCTATGAAAGCCTTAATCAGCGATGTACTGGCATGGAATTTGCCACCGAGATGATCATTAAGGCCAGCTTGCGGAAGCTCAAGATCGCCGAAGTGCCCATCACCTTGCATCCCGATGGGCGCAAGCAGCATGCACCTCATCTAAAAACCTTTCGGGATGGATGGCGAACATTGCGTTTTTTTCTTATATGCAGTCCCCGCTGGCTTTTTCTCATACCAGGCCTGGCATTGTTCCTATTGGGCCTTGCCGGTTATTCGCTCGCCCTTCCAGGCTTCACCATCGGGGGTGTCGCGTTTGACGCCCATACATTATTAGTGGCAAGCATGGCACTGATTGTTGGCCAGCAAGCCATCTTTTTCGCCATTTTTGCAAAGATTTTTTCGATCGGCGAAGGACTGTTGCCGCCAAATCGCAGCATGGATAGGTTTTTTTCGGTGTTCACCTTGGAAAAGGGCCTGGCTGTTAGCAGCGCCACAATCGTGGTGGGAATATGCATGCTTTTTTTTGCCGTTAATATTTGGCGCCTTAACAATTTCGGGTCACTTGATTACAGCCATACCATGAGGCTTGTGGTACCTGGAACAACCTTGATAGTGTTGGGGGCTCAGACCATTTTTTCTAGCTTCATTATTAGCATCCTCGGAATCCGAAAAAAGTGAACGCGCCACATTCAAAGGAATCGGCGGAGTTTGATGCCTTTGCAGGTAATTACAACTCCTTGCTGGAGAAAGGATTGTCAATCACTGGGGAAACAAGCGCGTATTTTTTACATAGACGGATTGATTACCTAGTCCGATCTATGCGGTGTTTAAAGAAAAGTACCGAAACCATTATGGATTACGGATGCGGAGTTGGAACCACCGCTCCTGTGCTGTTGCGCCAACTATCGGCGAAATCTGTGCTTGGCGTGGACATTTCTGAGGATGAGATTGCAGTCGCGCGCAGCAGTTGCAGCTCGCCCGACACGCGGTTTCTTGCCATTAATACCTACCATCCTTGCGGTACGTTTGATTTGGCATACTGCAATGGCGTGTTTCATCATATTCCACCGCCACAGCGACTCGCTACCGTTCGCTATGTTTATAACAGTCTCAAGCCTGGTGGTGTTTTCGCGTTTTTCGAAAATAATCCCTGGAGCCCAGCCGCTCGCTATGTTATGCGGCGAATTCCGTTCGATAAGAATGCTATTATGATATCGGCTGCAAAAGCCAGCCAGTTATTAACGCACGGGGGATTCGAGGTTTTCACTATTTCCTACCTGTTCATATTTCCACGCTGCATGAACTTTCTCAGATTCATGGAAACCGCCATTCAAAGAGTTCCCATCGGTGCTCAATATCTGGTGCTTTGCATAAAACCAGTATCCTAGCAATGGTCATTTTAGGAACATGGAAACAAGGTGGAAGGGGGGTTTTATGAACGTCAGATATTTTCATTGGTTAATCAAACCCCGCAATAATGAGGAGGGAACAACAGGCACAACCGGACCGATCTCCATTCTATTGCTAATACTTGCTATTTATCTTCTTTCAGCGAGCGGACGAGTTGGGATATCGGATGCCGGTTCCATGCTTGAACTTAGTCGGAGCGCGCTTCACGGACAGTTTAATATTTCTGAATCTGCTACACATGTCATTGGCGCTGATGGTAAACCCTATTGCCATTACGGAATCTTAACCTCGCTAATTTGGATACCTTTCGTTCTTCTTGGCAGGCTGGCGCATTCTTTCTGGCCCATAATTGCCCAAAGCCAGTGGGAAGAGTTTTTTGTGAGTTTTTCTTTGTGTTTTGTCGTGGTCGCCATTCTGGGATATCTTGCATGGGAATGGCAGCGGCTTGGGGTTGACAATCGAAACATTAGGAAATACCTACTGGTTGTCGGCTTTACCACCATGCTATGGCCTTTTGCTAAGATTCCTATGAGTGAACCTCTCATGGCTTTAGGGCTGTTTGCGGCTTATTGTCATTGGCAGCGTTCATCTTCTTCCCCGAAACATGCCATGGCGGCTGGTCTTTGGCTGGGGATCGCGTTACTTAGTAGAAAGCAGGCACAGGCTGTAATACCCGTCATGCTCCTCGCCTTTTTATTTATTCCGCAGGCGAAAGCAACACTCTCGCGCTTTATGTTTTTGCTTTGCGGCATGGCCCCAAGTGTCTTGATACAACTTGCCTACAACCAGCATCGCTGGGGTTCTCCATTTGTGGAAAAATATGCGGGTGCTGAATCGTTGAAGTTGCCGGGAATCACGGATTGGGCAACCCGCTGTTTTCTGCTCCTGTTTGGTGATTACTGCGGTTTCTTTGTTTATAATATTTTGTTGCTGATAATACTTGTACTCGGTTTTTGTGAATGGCGCAAAAGGCATCTCCATTTGCTGATATTTGTAATTATTCTAACCTTAAGCCAAGTTATTTTTATAGCTCAGTTTCCTTTCTGGTTGCAGGGAATTACTTTTGGCCCCCGTTATTTCCTGTACTTTATTCCTTTTCTTGCTCTGGGAGTAGCCTACCTACCATCAGCGTTAACAGGCCTTCAGCGTGGTTTGCTGTATTCATCAGTTGCCATAGCCATAGCGATTCAGTTTTTGGGAGTCTGCACGGATCCACTTGCTGCATTTTGGCGCCGTGAACTATATGAGAGGCCAGATTCTTCGATATTCATGGCTCGATTCCACGAAATTCAAAGGCAGGTCGGTCTTGATAAAACACCGCCAGATATGGATAAGCCTAACGCAAAGATATATTGGACGCACCCGACATTTCAAACTCCCGATTTTTGGTGGTGGCATGCTTGGTATATGCTAAAGGAGACAAATGGGCGTCATGTAATTCCACCCTTCGAATGAATGGGCGTCGTGTAACTCCGCCCTCCGAATTGACTTTAATGCGAATTGCCGTCGTATATTGGAATTGCGATCTGGAGGGAGGGGTTGCCACGTATTTGAACGGGGTGATTCCCGCCCTGGCCCAAAGAAAGCATGAATTGGGATTTTGGCATGAAGTGGCGCACAACGGGGACAAAGATGGCATTGCGTTGCCAACGGGAACGCCCGTTTGGTGTGCGGAGTCGGCGGGACTTCAAAAGGCGATTGATGGATTGAAAGCTTGGCGGCCAGACTTGTTGTTTTTACATGGGCTTTTGCAACCTCAGACAGAATCCGAATTGCTCACCATCGCACCCAGCGTGTTTTTTGCGCATGAATACCGCGGGACATGCATCAGCGGGGCCAAAACGTTCAAGTTTCCGGTCATCCGACCGTGCCAGCGGCGGTTCGGTTCGCCGTGCCTGTTCCTGTTTTATCCCCGCCGTTGCGGCGGCTTGAATCCACTCACCATGTGGCGGGATTACCAAAAGCAACAACAGCGACTTGGGTTCTTGCGGCGGTGTGCGGCTATTGTGACTCATTCTCATCACATGCGAGAGGAATATCTGCGCCATGGTTTTCCGCCAGATAAGGTGATTTGCCTGCCGCATTTTGTGGCGCCTCCCGCAAACGCCAATCGCGTCTCTTCGCCCCTGGCATCCAATCCGCCATCCGTCATCCGTCTTCTGTCCTCCACTCCGCCTTCCGCCTTCCGCCTTCCGCCTTCCGTCATCCGTCTTCTGTTTCTCGGTCGCATGGATTATCTGAAAGGCGGGCATTACCTCCTCAAAGCCTTGCCGCGCATTCAGCAGGTGCTGAATAGGCCGATTGATGTGACCTTTGCGGGAGATGGCCCGGCGAGGGCGAAGTGGGAAGAGCAAGCCAAGGGGAATGCGGAACGCGGAATGCGGAATGCGGAGTGTAAGGAACCCACAGTAAGCGAAAATCATTTTTCTTCGCCTGGCACACATTCTAATTCACTCCGCGCTCCGCCTTCCGCCTTCCGAAATTCCCCCCTCTCCATCACCTTCACCGGTTGGTTGGGGCCTGAGCAGCGCGACGAACTTTTCAAATCCATGGATTTACTCGTCGTGCCAAGTCTTTGGCCTGAGCCATTCGGCCAGGTTGGCGTTGAGGCGGGACATCATGGGATTCCCGCCGCTGCTTACGACGTGGGCGGTATTTCCGAATGGCTCAAAGAAGGCGTCAATGGGCACCTTGCTTCAGGCAATCCGCCCACACCTGAAGGATTGGGGGATGCAGTCATCAAATGCCTCGCCGATTCAGACCATTATGCGCATCTGCGATCGGGCGCGCTTCAAATGACGCGCCTATTTGACCTGCAAAGCCATGTCGCCGCTTTAGAAGAGGTCTTTCGAAAAGTCGTTCTGTAAACGGCTGTTCAAACGCTTTTTTGTCACTAAAAAACTTATGTGTTTGCGTTTGTTCGGACGAACGCACTATGTCGTTGCCCGTAAATCCTAGCCAAAGATATTTGAAATAATATTCCCGACAACGTAAAACGGGGCTGGTCTTGCGACCGGCCCCGTTTTTTGGTTTAATTCGGACCGGAATATTGATGACAGGATGAAGATAGGGAAGACCAGGCTTTGACAGAAACCATCCGCCAAAGGACTTTATCCTGTAAATCCTGTCCACATGCCTTCTCCCACCACCACCCATTTTCGGAGGGCGGAGTTGCACGACGCCCATTTATTATGGGGGCTCCCGGAGCTCGCCCCTCCGATTGCCCCTCCGATGATGGAATGAATGGAATTATCCTGTCCCAAGACGCAACTGAAGGGTATATTCGGTGTTTTAATAACAGATGAACCTGAATTCGGCATTTGATGAACCACAGAGATCGCAACGGTCACAAAGAAAACCGTTTGCACACGATCTCGGACAGGTAGGGCGGCGCTGCCGCGCCGCCCAAATATTAGGGCGGAGCAGCAGCTCCGCCCTACCGGGTTCATGGGAAGAAACGGATCAAACAAGCGTCAAGTGCATAGCCCCGTTCATTGATTCTATGCGATCTATGCGTTCTTTTGTGGTTAAACTGCTTTTTCGTGTGTTTCGTGTGGTTTGAACTGCCGTTTTTAGGATGAATGAAATGACGCTTTGTTTTGGGAGCATTCCTTTGGCGCAAGATCGAAGGTTGGGCCGGGCTTTTCAAGCGTGGGCAAAGCTTTGCACGCTGGTTGCGCTGCTGACGGCCCTGGCCCTGGCCGTACTCAGAGTCCAGGCTGACGGGCAAGTTAATGACACCCAATTCGGTAGCCTGCTGGCGGCCATCGCAACGGGAGGCCAGGTCACTTTTTTAAGCACCGGGACGATGGTATTCCCGAACCCAATTACGATCTCTCAAGACACGATTCTGGATGCGTCAAGCGTCGCCTTGACATTGAGCGGCGGCAACACCGGGCGGCTTTTCAAGGTCAATGCCGGCGCTTCGTTGACGCTCATTAATTTGAGTTTGGTGAATGGCCAGGCCGACAACGGGGGGGCGATCTGGAATGACGGTGGCGCCGTCCTGGCCAGCAATTGCACCTTTTCCGGCAACACCGCGATCGGAACCAATGGCAATAACGGGGCCAATGGCAAGAACCAGACGATCGGTGGCAACGGTGGCAATGGCGCCAACGGCATACCCGAGCGGGGGGGAGCCATCTACAACCTGGGGTCGCTGGTTTTGAATTACTGTTCTTTCACTTCCAACAGCGCCACCGGGGGCAACGGCGGCGCCGGGGGCAACGGCGGGGATGGAGCCTGGCAAGGCGGCAATGGCGGTAATGGCGGCAACGGCGGCATCGCGTATGGCGGTGCGATCTACAATCAAGGCTTCGCTTTTCTGACGAATTGCTTCGTGGCAACCAATAGTTGTACGGGCGGCAGCGGGGGCAGTGGAGGCACCAACGGAGCCGGGTCGCTTCGGCCCACCTATCCTGGCAGCGGCGGCGCCGGCGCTGCCGGTTCTGGCGCAGGCATCTATAACGCCGGCACGATCGTCGTCTGCCAGAGCGCCTTTGCCCAGAACGGATGTAATGGCGGCGCCAGCAGCCAGGCCGGCATTCAAAGTAATCTTACGCACGGCAACGATGGATCCCCTGGTGGAACCGGTATGGGGGGAGGAATGTGCAATGCGGGAACCGCTACGGTGGTCAATTCCACTTTCGCTCTCAATTTTGTCACTGGCGCTAATGGCGGTGGGGGTGGCAACGGCAGTCTCGATGCGTTTGGCGTTGGCGGCAATGGCGGCAACGGCGGCAATGGTTGGGGCGGTGGTTTCCATTCGAGCGGCAGCGCGGTGTTGACCAACTGCACCCTCGCAAGCAACGGGGCAGCCGGTGGCTCTCCCGGATTGCCAGGAACGGGCGGAGCCCGCTCGGGTTCGGATGGCAGCCTTGGCGCCGGAAGGGGCGGCAATATTTCGACCAGTGGCGGGACGTGCAGCTTGAGGAACTGCCTGGTTGCCAATAGTCAGACCAATCTCAACAGCTACGGCACGTTGATCGATCTGGGCTACAACCTCAGCTCGGATGCCAGTTGTCACTTCACCGCCTTTGGCAGCCGGAACACCACCGATCCCCAGTTGTATCCTCTGGCTGACAACGGAGGATTCACCCCAACCATGGCCTTGCCGCCGAACAGTCCGGCCAATGGCACCGGCGGGACCAGCCTGTCCATTGACCAGCGGGACATGCCTCGAAACGTTGGCAATATCGGCGCTTATGAATCGAGTTTAACCGTCCAAGGCCGCGTCACCGAAGGAGATGCCGGATTGAAAAATATCACGCTCACGATGACCGGTTCTGGATTGACGAATCAGACCAGCGTTACCGCTAGCAATGGTTTTTACAGTTTCAACTATCTCCTCCCAGGAACTTATACCGTAAGCCCGCCCTTGGGTGGCACTGGCTTCACTCCCACCAATCAAACGGTAACCGTGGATGCTACCGACCTTATTACCAATGCCGATTTCGCGGTCAATCCTCCGCGACTTTTAGGCCTTACCCGTTCCAGTCTTCAAGCCGGCACCATCAATGGCGTGGGTGTGCCGAATCAGGTTTACCGACTTTTGGCCTCCACCAATTTGATCGACTGGGAACCGGTTCGCACGAACACGGCGAACTTTCAGGGCACGTTATTCTATTCCCTACCCCTTTCGACCAATGTTCCGGTTCGCTTTTTCCACCTCGGTCCAAGGTAGCCGACATCTGATCAGTGTCGCAGGTTGGCAATAGGGAGCGCGGACGCCTTCGTCCGCGAGTCAACTAACTTCGCGCGACACTAACTTCGCGCGGATGAGGGCATCCGCGCTCCTGAATGTTTGCGCCGCCGCGCAATGTGCCGCAGTATTTCGGATTTACTAATACCTTGTCCCACTATGAAGCACGTCAACCCTATCATCATCGCCATTTTGATGGCGCTGTTTCTTGCGGCCGCATCCGGCCAATGTCACTAAGATTTCAGGGTCATCGGAAAGCGCCAGAGGACTGGCGCAGTCCAAAAGCTGGCGCCCGCTCGCACCGGCCGTGAAGAAATTTATCGCCCTCGCGGGAGTACCAACAATGAAAATCGAGCCGTTTTCGGATTTTGGCAAAATGATGGAAGAAAAAGTTCTAGCCAAAGATATTTGAAATTTCGACCGCGGATTACGCGGCGTGGCCGAACCACAACCACAACCAAAAGCTACTCCCCGCAGAGCGGCTTCCCCCCCCCCATGATTCTGCCAACAGCTCGACGGTCCAACCGAAGCATCGGCAGAATCATACTGATGAATCTGCGGGATGGACTACAGCCGACCGGTTCGACCGGGTACGTACCGGGAGCGCCGGCATCCCTGCCGGCGCGTGGAAGTTGGGCTTTTGCCGG
>Ga0209429_10000328_pt1 | contig 32683 bp, 23 predicted proteins | sample BarGraNGADG00212_3_FD_184493 | JGI IMG/M metagenome (GOLD analysis project Ga0209429, IMG submission 184493) | Arctic peat soil microbial communities from Barrow, Alaska - Barrow Graham LP Ref core NGADG0004-212 (SPAdes) (version 2) | ecosystem: Environmental > Terrestrial > Soil > Wetlands >... | reverse complement strand
TTAGATGCCATATCAAATCACCGGCTTATATCTGCTCGGCAAAGCCACGCTCCTTAACGGTGAAATAGTAGTAGCCGAAGATGAGCAGCGCGACCGACCCCACAATCGTCCCGAGAATACCCCAGAATGACAGGTATACGACCGGCGGCTGCTTAAACAAGCTCCACAACCTCAACACACCCGGAAATTTTCCTGAAATCTTCGGCCCGCCGACGTACGACAGGGGCGCGTAATGCTTGGGGTTGTAGATTATGTAGACGTAAAGCTCGTTGATGTTCGTCATCGGGTTGAGGAGATACACCTTGAACCAGCCCCCGAACCTCATCACGGTGCCGATGACGTAGACGATCGGCGTCAGCCAGAACCACGCCATAGTCGCGACATCGGTGAAGTGCTGGATATCGCGCAGGTAGACGTTCGCCGCCGCGACGAAAAGCGACAGGCCCGTAGCGAACACGATCTCCAGCAGCATCACCAGCGGCAGGTACAGGATGTAGATCGAGAAGTGCCAGCCGATGATGAGCAGGAATATCAGCAGTATCAGCATCTGCATCACGAAGTGGAAGATGTTGGCGCCCACCGCTCCCAGCGTCAGGACCTCGCGGGGGAAGTAGACCTTCTTGACCAGCCCGGGGTTGCCGACCACCGAGCCGACGCTCTGGGTGAGGGAGTTCACGAAGAACAGCCAGGGGAAGAGGCCTGCCATCAGGTAGACCACGAACCAGTTCATCGGGTTCCGGGCGAGGATGGAGAAGACCAGGCCGAACACGGCCAGCATGATGAGGGGGGTCATGAACGACCACAAGAAGCCCAGCACGGAGCGCTTGTATTTTACCTTGAGCTCCTTGCGCGTCATGTTGAAGAGGAGCTCGCGGTGCAACCAGAGGTCTTTGAGTCTTTCTATCATATGGAGCGGGCCCTGTCCCGTTTCGCCTGGATCAACTGCTAGATTCTACCAGAACGGCTTTCGCCCTGGGGCAGGATTCATCCTGCCCCAACGGTGCATGGGGCAGGATTTATCCTGACCACACCGCGCATTGGCGCGTCTATCCTTACGCCGATGGTGCGTCACTCCGGTGATGCACCTTCGGCGAGTCACCTTGCCCACCCCGAGGGGTCAGGCACCGTCCACTTTTCTGTCCACCTCTCAAGGGATGCGCTTGAACCTGAACCGCAGCAGCGTCCAGATGGCAACGAGGCCGTCGAAGGCGCGTATCTTCTTCCCCGCCTCCACGGTCCGGGCGTGGTAGGAGATCGGCACTTCAACGAGGCGGTAGCCTCCCCTGAGCGTCTTGGCCGTGGCCTCCGGACAGAACTCGAAGCGCTCGCAGGATAGTTTGAACGAGCGGAGCACGTCCGTCGCGAAGACCTTGTAGCAGGTAGCCTCGTCAGTTATACGCTTCCCGTACAGCAGCGAAGCCGTCCAGGCGAGGACTTTGTTCGCGACCAGGTTGGCGAAAGCCATGTTCTCGCGGCGTCCGGCGAAGCGGCTGCCGTACACCACGTCGGCCCGGCCCTCGATTATCGGGGCGACCAGGCGCGGGTAATCTTTCGGGTCGTACTCGAGGTCCGCGTCCTGGATGAGCACCATGTCCCCGGTCACGGAGGATAGCCCGGTGCGTATCGCGGCGCCCTTGCCCCGGTTCGCGGGGTGCGTGAGCACCTTGATGCCGGGTTGCCCCGCCCGCGCGGCGAGCTTCTGGACAGTCGAGTCGGTGGAGGCGTCGTCGACCACTATGATCTCCAGGGCGACGTCGCCCAGGTCGACCGCGCGGACCTGCTCGATCACCTCGTCGATCGTAGCCTCTTCGTTATGTGCGGGGATTATCACCGACAGCTTCACGTCTCTCCCTGTGGGACTTGAAGGCGTAGCGCTTCACGATCATGGCTCCAAGGTATAGTACCAGAAGCGCCGCCACCACGAGGGAGACGATGATGCCGTTGCGCAGGCTCTTGGACTCGAAGCGGAACTCGAGAGTACGCTGGCCGCCGGGCAGCAGGACACCCCGCAGGGCAAGGTCCGTCTTGAACGTCTCGGCCTTCCTGCCGTCCACGTACGCCTGCCAGCCGGGATAGTACATCTCTGACACCGTGAGCAGGCCCTTCGCCCCCGGGTCCACCGATAAGACCAGGCGGCTCGCCGACCTCTCCGCGACTTCCACCGGGCCTTTGACCGACGGGATGATGGCCCCTTCCCCGCCGGCGGCAGCCACCTTCGGCATCACCACCAGCGCCACGTCATGAACATTTTTTCCGCGGGTGCGGAGCATCTCGTCGTAGACAAGCTTGTTGGTGCTGTAGGCGCGGGCGTCGCTCACCCAGGCGCGTGGCAGCGCCGTGGTCTTGCGGTACACGTAGATGCCTCCGACGTATCTCACCAGCTCCAGCTTTCCCGCGGCGAGAAGCCTGGGGTCTATCGGCTGGCGGGTCATGAAGTAAACGTCGTTCAGGGCGTCGAGCATCGGCGAGTTGATCGCGCCCTCGTAGAACAGCCCGATCTGGACGCCGGGCGACACCTGGGGAAGGATGATCTGCCTGTAGTCGTAGTAGTCCTGCAGGACCAGGGAGTCGTCCCCGGAGGCCTTCTCGAGGCCGTAGAGAGCGCCGTTGTCGAGGGACTTGTACATCGTCTCGGCGTCGGTCTCGACGCGGAACACCCCGTGCTGCGCGGCCACGAACCCTGAGGCTCCCCTGTCGCCGTAGAGGTCGGCGGTGTTGACCTGCGTCATCACCCAGGGCACGTTCATCGCGATAAGGTCGACAGCGACCAGCAGCACGATGCCCACCGCGAGCACTGAGCCTTCAAACTCCAGCCGGCGCGCCAGCAGCAGGAACACGAAGAAGACCAACACGATAGCGGTGGGGAATATCATGCTCCTGAAAGCGATCGCGTTCTGGGTCGGCTTGCCGCTGCGCACCAGAAGGAACGCGGAGAGCGCGGCGACAACGATGAGGAGCAGCGCGGTCAGGAAGCCCACCAGGCGCACCACGGACCCGTAGCGCACCCTCCCCTCCTCGCCGAAAGTCTTTACCACGTGGTCGGCGCCGAGCCCCGCCAGCAGCGCGCATGTGAACCCGAATATGACCAGTATCCGCGCCGGGTCATGGAAGCGGTTCACGAAGAGGCCCATCTTGAAGAGCACGCTGAAGAGGAATCCGCCCGGGCCGAGCGCCAGGATCACAGAGAGCACCAGCGCCGCCCAGAGGAAGAACACCAGCCCGCGCCTCTTGCGCAGGAGCGCCACGAACGCCAGCACGCCGCCGATCACGCCCGCGTACCCGTAGGTCTCCCACATCAGCCAGCCGCCGGTGTAGTTGTCCGGGTTCGTGCCGAAGAACTTCGGGAAGACCAGGTTGATGACCTGCCACCTCGGCAGGCTCGAGGTCTGCGCGATTTCCAGCGGGATGCGGCTGCGGGTCGAAAGGCCGATGAGCTCGTACGTCGGGAACAATTGAGCCGCCGCGAGGCCTCCTCCGATGACGACCGCGAGCGCGAGCGCCGCGATGCCGAACCCTATTCCCGCCGCATCGGGCTCGGACCGGTAGTGCTGCCACGCCCGGTAAACCACCAGGCCCGCGAGCATGGCGCACAGGTAGAAGACTGACTGGAGGTGCCCCGCCAGCAGGGCCACCGCCATCGCGAAGCCCGCCCCCACCGCGTAAGAGAACTTCCTCCGCGTCAGCGCGCGGTTGAACAGGAAGAATATGAGAGGTATCCAGGCGGCGCTCGACACCTGGTTCATGTGCCCCGCGTGCGCCACCATGAAACCGCAGAACATGAAGGTGAGGGCCGCGACCGTGGAGCCGGCCCTGCCGCAATCGAGGTCACGCGCCAGGATGTAGGTGAACGCGCCGGCGAGGAAGAAGTGGAACACCACGAACACGATCAGCGCCTTGAAAGGCAACGTGGCGCCGGCCGCCGCATAGAGCCCCACCATCAGCAGGTTGAACGGGTACAGCATGGCGGTCTGATAGGACGCGAAGTAGGCCTGGCCCGACAGTACGTATGGGTTCCAGAGCGGGAACGAGCCCGACGAGAGCGAATGCACAGCGTACACCCGCGCCGGGTAGAACTGGCGGATGAAGTCGGTCTCGATGCCGAACGACCACTGTTTCATGAACAGGACGCGCGACCAGGCGAGTATCGTGAGGGCCAGCAGCCCGAGAAGCACCAGCCAGTCGACCTTGTTCCATCTCTCTCTCAACACGCCTCCACAAACGCAAAATAGGGACAGGCACCTTTTTGCATTCTAACCTTTTGTCAGAAGTGGGCGCCGAAATGCAAAAAGGTGCCTGTCCCTATTTTGCGTTTTTCTTGAGGATGCTGACGCCGTCCCGGTCATAGATCCTGGTGTAGCCGCCCCCGTGAAGGAGCCTGAAGACCGTCTGGTCGTAGATGACCAGCGGGATGCCGATATCGGAGCCCCGGTCCAGGGCTATGTAGTCGGTCGCGATGCTCCTGCCGCGGTCCGCCATGCGGTACGAGTTGGGGAAGATGATCTTCTGCGCCGTCGGCGGCAGCGAGCGGTAGAAGGACAACGGCACCTGGTACCTGAACGGGTCCGGGAACTGGTAGAGGAACTGCCTCTCGGACAGCTTCGCGAGAAAATAAGTCTGGGCCGAGACCGACGCGTCCGCTCCTATGAGCTTTAGACCCTCGTCCAACGCCCTGACGTGCTTGTCCGAAGAGTAGGCCGAGACCCGGAAGCCGTCGGAGAACGGGCTGGGGCTGAGGTAGAAGTTGCCCGTCAGTGAGGCAAGCACCAGGACGACGGCCACGCCACCCACCACGAAGCGGGCCCGGAAACCTCCCTCGGTCCACTTCTTGAACTTCTTGATCCCGAAGATCGCCGCTATGAAGACAAAAGGTATTATGGCCGTCGCGTACTGGTAGCCGATGGTGTGCTGCGGCGAGAAATCGCTGATGATGTTTATGATGAACGCCGGCAGCGCCGGCAGCAGGAATATCGGCGCGAAGAGGCACAGGAAAGCCACCGGCAGCAACAGGTCGAAGATGTACCGCAGGTTCACTCGGGTCGCCAGTATCTCGAACGTCCTGCGCGGGTGGAGGAAGAAGTTCTTGAGAGCCTCAGTCGGCGTCTTGCCGAACTGGCCCAGGCGGCTGGAGTACTGGTAGCCCGCCGGGGCGAAGTGCGGTATCAGGAAGAATACCACGCCCAGGAAGTAGACCAGCGAGACGCCGGCGACCCACTTGCCCGCCCGCCTGTCGTAGAGGAAAAAGACGACTATGCCGAGGACAAGGACCGCGAGGACCATGTCCTCCTTGCAGATGGCGGCCAGCACGCAGAGGACGTAGAACCACACGAACCTCTTGCGCTCGATGGCGAGAAACGCGAACAGCAGGAACACCAGGCCGAGCGCCTCGGGATGGAAGTCGAACAGGTTCACGTACTGCAGCGCCGGGTAGAGCAGGTAAGCCCCGGCGAGGCCGAGGGCGACCCAGCGGCTGTCGAGCTTATCCTTCGCGAGGAGGTAGATGGGGACCGCGCCGATAGAGAGCACGACGGTCTGGACCGTGAGCAGAGCGGGGGCATTTCCCTTGAGCCAGTAGATGGGCGTGAGCAGGAAGAGGATCGGCGCCATGTGGTCGCCGAAGAGGTTCATGCCCCTGATGGTGCTGAAAGCCCCTTTGAAGCGCGAGAGCAGCCAGATGACCTGGTTGAAGATCGCGGTGTCGAACTCCGAGCCGCGGAAGTTGTAATAGCGCAGCAGGGTGAGCGTGATGAAGGTGGCGAGGTAACCTGCGATGAGGACCATCAGGAGGACGATGAATATCCTGTCGTTGCGCTTGTCGGTGGCGGATCTCTCAGGTGGCTTTGCCGCGGCGGCCGCGTCTTCCTTCACCTCGTCCGGGGCTGCGGGCGCCTCGTCCGTCGGGGTTGAAGCAGGCTCTTGCTCAGGGGCTGTGTCAGCCAAATGCGGCTCCTTTCATACTGACATATGATTCGTTCAGCCCGGCGGTAAAACCTCGAAGATCACCGTGGCGAGGTCGTGCGGCTTCGGATAGCTGTAGTGGTTGACCCACCTCTTGACCTCTCTGATCTCAGGCCTGTAGATGCCGACGATGCCGAAGAGCTTGAGCTCGTCCGCGACGCCCTTCTCGGTCTGGCCGATGACCAGGTAGTGGACGCCGCGCTCGTACAGGAGCCGCGGGGCGTCCTGGTAAGCGACGTCCGCCGCCTCGACCGGCAGGTCCCAGGGGACCGGCCTCATGTAGAGGACGTCGCCCGGATAGTAGAGCCACTCGAAGTACGGGCCCGCGTCCGCCGCCACGAGCTGGCCGGGCGCGTTCCGGTTGAGCCAGTCGGCCGCCTGCTCCATCCCCCTGCCGCCGTGGTCGTCGGCGAAGGCGAGGTAATTCTGTTTTATCACCAGGTCGGCGCGCGCGAGCCCGTGCCATACGGTCGTGGCCAGAAGCGCGGCGAGCAGCACCAGGCAGACCACCTGTGCGGCTCGCAGGCCGGTCTTGAGGCCTGGCGAAGCGCGCCTGGCGTGGCGGCCCGCGCGGCGCGGCCTGTCCGGCGCGGCCGGGACGGACGGCTCGAGGGAGCCTTCCTCTGTGGGCGCACCGTCGGGCGCACCGGCTTCGGCCTCCCCGGCGGCGGAGTCCGGCGGCGCGCCGAGCTTGCGCGCGACCCATCCGCTATCGCTGAAGAACTTCCACGAGAGCGCCGCGAGGTCCACGAACAGGAAGCCCAGCACCAGGGCGACGGCCGGGACCGCGGGCGCCATGAAACGCTCGTAGGCGTAGTACCAGAACAGGTGGAAGCCAGCGAACAGCGCGTACCACCCGCCCGCCAGCAGGAACGCCTTCCACTTCTTGCGGAGGAGCAGGTAGAGAGAGCCGAGGAAGAACAGCACCACGTACAGCGAGTCGGAGAGGCCTTCCCACACCAGCACCTTCGTCCGGTGCTTGAGGACCTGGTAGCTGACCTTGATGCTGTAGTCCCTGAACTCGCCGATGTAAGAGGTGGTCTTGCCGGTGACGATGAGGTTGCGCGCGATGTAGATGCCCATCGGGAGCCCGAAGACAAAGAGCATCACCGGGGCCTCCCACCACTTGAACTTTGAATCTTTGAAATAGATGATCGCGATGAGTACCATCAGCGGCAGGAAGAGCAGGCCCTCCCAGCGCACCAGAAAGCAGAGCCCTCCCGCGATAGCCCCCAGCGTACGCCTGGGCAGAGAGGCGCGCTTGAACCCCGTCAAGAGGAGGTAGATGCCCGCCGCGAACAGGAACGTGAAGAGCCCCTCAGTCATGGGAAGGACCGTCCACTTGAGGAACGTCGGCTGGAACGCGACGATGAGCGCGGCCACCACACCCGCCCACCTGTTGAAGAGCTCGCGTCCGAGCCCGTAGGCCACCAGCACCGTGAACGTGGCGCCGAGGAGCGCGATCAGGTTGGCCGCGTGCTGCAGGCCGCCCGCGACGTAGCCCCCCAGCCAGATGCTGATGGGGTAACCCGGCAGGTACTTGGTGTGCGCGACGCCCCGGACCGTATAGGTGAAGGTGTCTCGTATCGACCGGGCGAGGATCAGGAAATAGTAGCTGTCGGCGGTGTACTCCGTGTGCCTGTGGAGGTAGTAGAGCCTCAGCAGGAACGCCGCCACCATGATGGCGACGACGAGGATGATGTGCCAGTGCGCTTTGAAGAATGTGAGGGCCCTCTCCCCGAGGTCGCGGCGGGGAGCTCTCGCGCGCCTTGCGCTGCTATCCTCGGGCAATGCTATCCAGCCTCTCGATCATCTTGAGCGCCGCGCTCTCCCAGGAGCGCTCGAGCCGAATCTCGTCGGAGGCGCTTTCCGCGTCCCGCTTCGCCGCCTCGGTGTCCTCCAGCGCCCCGCGAAGGGCTTTTCGCATGCTGCCGTAGTCGGGGTCGGCCCATCTGAGGCTGGTGGAGGGCGCCTGGACGAGCGAGCACTCGAAACCGGTGGCGCGCGCGCCGCCCAGCAGCTCGGCCACCGAGCCCCAGCCGGGAGCCAGGACCGGCACGCCGCAGGCGAGGGCCTCCGCGGGGACCGTCCCGCACTCCCCCGACCTGCCCGCGAGCACCACGCAGTCCGAGGAGCGGTAGAGCGAGCCCGCCTGGTAAGGCTCGATGTCGTGGTCGACCACGAAGACGACGGGCGCCCTGTCCGCGGGCAGGCACAGCGCCTCGACCGCTTCTTCGACCTCCGCGCTTCCGCCCGCCGCCGCCGCCTCGCCGGCCCATCCCGCGACCTCGCTCTCGGAAGCCACCGGCGACTTCACGTTCATGACCAGGACGACCTTGTCCTCCGCCGCGAACTCGTCCGTGAAAGCGCGCAGCAAGGTCTCGGCGGCGTACTCGTCTCCCCACTCGACCGGCGCCAGGAAAGTGAAGCGGTCGGCGAGCCGGAACGATTTGATCCCGGCATGGAAGTAATCCGGGTCGAGCCCGAGCGGCATCACCAGTATCTCCCGCTTCACGCCGGAGGCCGCCGCGGCTTCCTTCTGGAAGGCGCTTGTCACCCACACCTCGTCCATCCGGTTCAGCTCTTTGACCCAGGCAGGCTCGAAGCGGTCATAAGGGGTGAAGACGTACGCGATGTTATACGCCCCGTCCGCGCGGGAGAGCATGTCGCACGGGCCGAACAGCACCTGCGCGCGTTCGCGGTCGGGGGCGCGGTTTTTCATGTCGTTGATGCGGAAGTCGTCGAGTTCCGCGCGCTCGACTCCCTCCAGGAAAGCGAGGTTCACGTCCACGCCGGCCTGGTCGAAAGCCCAGAGCAGCTTCGCGCTGGCGCGGGAGTAGATGCCCTGTCCGGAGATGAACGAGTGCCAGGTCAGGCGGCGCGTGTATCGTTCCTCGTAATACTCTTTCCACTTGGAGAGGAATATCTCGCGCGAGCGCTTGAAGGTCCCGGAGAAGTCCATGCGGTTGAGGTCGGTGGACGCGTTCTCGAGGTGCTTGACTGTCGCCGACCCGCAGCAGTAAGTGAGGAAGCCGGCGCGGGCGGCCTTGAGGCAGAAGTCTGTGTCCTCGAAGTACGAGAAGTAATCGGTGTCGAGGGGCCCGACCTTGTCGATGACCGCGCGCTTGATATAGGCACAGGCGGCGATGACGCCTTCCACCTGGCGGTCGCGGGCGTACTGGCCGATGTCGCGCTCGTTGCCCGGGTACTCCTGCCCCCAGAAGCTGGGCAGCGGCATGTAGGTGCCGGCGTGGACCAGGTTGCCCTCCGCGTTAACCAGCCTGCAGCCGACGACGCCGATGTCATCCGCCGAATACGCGGTCTCCTGCATTCGCTCGAGCCAGTCGCCCTGGATTATCTCGGTGTCGTTGTTGAGCAGGACCACGTCACCAACCGTGGCCGCGAGGCCGACGTTGTTGCCCCCTACGAACCCCAGGTTCTCGCCGTTCTCGATGAGCGTGATGCCATCGAGGCCTCGAAGGTACTCAAGGGTGCCGTCCGTGCTCCCGTTGTCCACTACTACGACTTTGAAATCGGGGTGGGTGATGTTCGCAAGAAGGCTTGCCAGGCACCTGGTGGTGACCTCGAGCCCGTTCCAGGTCAGCACGATGACGCTCACGGGCTCCGCCCAGGCGAGGGCCATCACTGGTCCTTCCCGCCCTCTAGCCGCGAGAGCCTCTCCTCCAACTCGGCGAGCCTGCGCTCTGCCTCGACCTTCTCGAGGTCGGCCAGCCTGTCGGACGCCTCCTCCACGTTGTTGGCGAGGTCGTGCAAGGTGCGGGTGACGAGCATGTTGAACTTGCGGACCTGGTGGACTATCGGGTTGATGTACCAGCGGAGGAAGCCGCGGGTGAACTTCTTGATGGTTACCACGACCCCGCCGACGCCCCGCCTGCGGGAGCCGATCTCGAACTCAGGGTCAATCTCCCAGTTGCGCGAGACCATGTCGAGGTTGACGGCCAGGGACCTGGAGTGCGGCGGGTACAGGAACGACACGTTCGGAGAAGCCGGGCGCTCGGCGGCCCAGAAGTCGGCCAGCAGGGTGTGCGGCGCCGCGACCGCGCGGTTCACCTCTTCCATGACCTGTTCGACGTCGATGCCCTTGTTCTGCATAGAAACCATACCTGCTTATACGCCACGGATCGTGACATCGCGCCGCCGCGCGGCGGGACCGGGAGCCCCCGGGCTAGCGGCCTGCGCCGCCTGCCGTGCCCGTCAGCTCCTCGTAGAGCCCCTTCACGACGGCGTACTTCTCGTCCCAGGTAAACTCCGCGAGCACGCGGTCGCGTCCGGCCTGCCCGAGGCCTCGGGCATACTCTTTGTCCAATAGCAGTTTCTGTATCGAGAGCGCGAGTTCCTTGACGTCGGCGAAGGGGACCAGCAGCCCGTCGACGCCGTCACGCACCAGCCCGGGGATCCCGCCGGCGAGGGCCCCCACCACCGGCTTGCCGTAGAACCACGCCTCCAGGAAGACGATGCCGAAAGAGTCGGACCTCGATGGCAGCACCAGAAGGCTGCAGGCGTCGAGCATGTCGAGCTTGTCCTCCTCAGGGATGAAGTCGAGCATGATGCACTTGGACTTCACGTTCTCGGGCAGCTTCGCGTGGTACCGTCGGAAGTCCTCGATGTCGATCCCCGCCAGCACCAGGGTCGCGGGGTCGCCCCCCGACCAGAGCCGCTCCATCGCCTCCACCAGGTGGAAGGTGCCTTTGTCATAGGTCTTGGGCCCGATGCAACAGACCACCGGCCCGGCGATGTCGTACTTGCTCCTGAAGCGGTCGGCCTGGCCTCCCTCCAGCTCCCAGGGATTGATGCCCATGCCGAGCAGCAGCATCTTCTCCTCGGGAAATCCGCTGGACGAGAGGAAGTCGCGCTCGATGCTCGTCTGTACCGTGACTTTGTCGGCGCTCTTCACCAGGCGCATCTGGTGAGGGCGCGTGTAGAACTTGCGAACGTCCTCCACCCCCTCCTCCCCCAGGTGGAAGAACGGCGAGTAGACGAGCGGTATCTGCTGCCTCTTCGCGATCTCGTAGGCAGTGTAGAGGATGGAGTCGTAGGGAAGCGCCGTCGCGTGGACGATATCGAACCGCTCCCGTGAGAATATCTGCGCGAGCATTCCCGGCACCAGCGGTGAGGGGAACGAGAAAAGACTGCGGGGGCCCAGGCCAGGTATTTTGCCAAGGACCCGGAGCGCCTGGGCGTGCTTGGGGAGGCGCTTTACATTGAAGCGCCTGACGTCCACGCCGTTGTGGTCCTCGCGGGGCTTGTCGATGCGCTCCTTGCCTGGGAGCCAGTAGTGCTGGATGTCGATCGCGTCGGTGGTAAAGATAGTGACGCTGTTGCCGTCTGCGGCCAGCCTCTCGCTGATCTCGATGAAGAACTTCTCGGAGCCGCCTCTCGCGGGCCAGTACCGGTGGATGAGATGGAGGCACCTCAAGATGAGGCCTCCGGGGGCAAGTCCCTCAGGATGAACTCTTCCAGCGCCTCACGGTACGGGCGCATCGGCGGGATGCCCTGCAGCTCGAGGGCGAGCCCCCTCATGGTCGAGAAGCGCGGGCGCGGAGCGGGGCGCGCTAGCTCGGCGGTGCTTATGGGCAGTACAGGCGTATCGAGCCCCGCGATCTCGAAGATGTCCTTCGTGAAGCGGTTCCAGGTGATGCTGCCCTGGTTGCTCAGGTGGTAGACCCCGTAGGCGCCGGTCTCGATTATCTCCAGCAACTTGCGCGCCAGGTCGAGCGAGTAGGTGGGCGAGCCTTCCTGGTCGTCCACGACCTTGACCTCAGGGCGCTCGCGGCCCGCCTTGAGCATGGTCTTCACGAAGTTGGGGCCGCCGACGCCATAGAGCCAGGAGGTGCGGCAGATGTAATAGCGGTCGAGGAGCCCCGTCACGTACTGCTCGCCCGCGTATTTGCTCTTGCCGTAGACGCCAGTGGGGTCGGGGCGGTCGAACTCCGTGTACGGAACGGTGGCATCACCGCTGAACACGAAGTCCGTTGATACGTGGAGCATCGGGACGCCGGCCGCCTGGCAGGCCAGTGCGATGTTCTGCGGCCCCAGGGCGTTGACGCGGTACGCGTTGAGCTCGTCGGCCTCCGCGCCGTCCACGTTGGTGTAGGCGGCGGCGTTGACCACGATATCCGGCGCCACCTCGGCCACGCGCGTGGCCACCACCGCGCGGTCCGTGATGTCCAGGTCGAGGTCGTGTGCGACCACTTCATGCTCTGGCCCGGAGGCGCGCAGGAAGTCGGTGCCCAGTTGTCCGTTGCTACCGGTCAGGAGGATCTTCATAACAACAGAAATCCTACCACACGAAAGCACCACCGGGGTCAGGCACCAGTGGTGCATTTCATGCCCGCAAACCAACTGTGCCGGGAAAACGCACCACCGGTGCCTGACCCCGGTGGTGCATTCTGCACGACCCGGCGCCGATGTTATACAATCCAACTACCCATAATCCCGGAGGCAGACCCTGGGCACTGGTTTCAAGATCGAGGGCAATGGAATAGACGCCGAAGCGCTGGAAAAGGAGCTCGCGAAGCGGGTCGCCGCCCGGAAGGAGTCGGGCGCGTTCTCGCCGGAGGCCGAGGCCTTGCTGGCGGAGCGGCTCCCTGACGAGGAGGGCCACGGGACCCTTCCTCCCATCGCGGAGCTCGACTACGCCGCGACGCGGGCGATGTCCTCCTGGCAGGTCACGGCCGCCTACCCGGTCGAGACTGAAAAAGGACGTCTCGCGAAACCCTTCATCATCTTTGCCAAGCGTATCGCCCGACTGTGGGCGCGCATAGCGGTGGGGCCCATCCAGCGGGAGCAGACGGCGTTCAACCGGCACGCGGCCTCGGGCCTGGAGGCGCTGCGCCGCCAGGCTGTCGCGGAGCGGGCAGAGAGGCTCGCCGCCGAGCAGGACCTGAGCAAACTCGCGGGCGCGCTGCTGGCCGAAGGTGAGGCAGCCGCATCCGCTTCGGCGGTCGCCGACTTCTTCAAAGGAGCGAGCCGCATCACGGTCGTCGGTCCATGCCCCGCGCCCGTTGCAGGCGCACTGGCCGGCGCGGGAGGGAACATCCTGCGCGTGTCGGCGGGATCGGCGTGGGACGAAGCGGCACCCGGTCGATCGCTCGCGGCGAACGCGGCGCCGCTGTCATTTGTCTCTCAGCTCGGTGAAGGAAGCCAGGAGGCGGTCCTCGTAAGCGAGCTCTCTTTCTGGCTGAAGCCGGAAGCCCTGATAACCCTTGCGAGGAAATCCTATCTGGCGCTCGCCGGGCGCGGCCGGTTCGCCGTCGCGGTCCACGGGTTCGCATCCGCGGGGCCGGCTCCCGCATGGTGCTCGGCGCCGGTGGTCAAGAAAGCCCTCTCCATGGCAGGCTTCATCGATATCTCCATAGCAAGGCCCGGCGACACGGGCGGATACCTCGCGACCGCCCGCAAGCCCTGACGGGTGAGCACCTTGCCAGCCGCAGGCTCTCCACACCCCGGTTTCAAGCCCGCTTTCGTGGTGCCACGCTACGGCGAGGAAGTAGTGGGCGGCGCAGAAGACCTGGCCCGCCGGACGGCGGAAGAGCTCGCGTCTCGAGGTGTCAGCGTCACAGCGCTCACCACCAGGGCCCTCGACCACTACACCTGGCGCAACCATTACCCCGCGTGCGGGAGCGTCCTCAACGGCGTGGATGTCCTGCGCTTCGACGCGGACACCCGGATCGGCGAGCCCGAGGTGCAGAAGGCAGCCGCGGCAATAGAGCGCGGCGGTGAGGTCAGTGAGGAAGACCAGCGCGCCTGGCTGTCGGGGGTGATCTCGAGCGACGGCCTGCTCGAGCACCTTCGCTCCGAGGGCGCCGGCTACTCGCACCTCATCTTCCTGCCGTACCTGTTCGGCACCACGTTCCTGGGAAGCGCCATCCGGCCCGACTCCTCGTACATCATCCCCTGCCTCCACGACGAGCCGTTCGCGCACCTGCCGCTGGTGCTCTCGATGCTCCGGAACGTGAAGGGCCTGATGTTCAACAGCCCGGGTGAGCGACGCCTGGCGGGGCGGCTCCTTGGGCTCGAAGACCCAGGCCCCGTGGTGGGGATGGGCTTCAAGCCTCAGGCCGGCGACCCGGCGGCCTTCCGCGACCGCACGCCGGTGAGGGGGGACTTCGTCCTCTACGCGGGGCGGCGCGAGGCAGGCAAGAACACCCCTCTCCTCATCGATTACTTCAGGCGCTTTGCCGCCGAGCAGCCCGGGCGGGCGGCGCTGGTGCTGATGGGTGCGGGCGAGGTGTCCGTGCCCGGCGACTCGTCGCACCTCATCATCGACGTCGGGCGGGTCACGGAGCAGCAGAAATGGGACGGCTATTCCGCCGCCTCGGTCTTCTGCCAGCCGTCGGTGAACGAGAGCCTCTCCATAGTCCTGCTGGAGTCATGGCTCGCGGGCAAGCCCGCGCTGGTCCACCGCGACTGCGAGGTAACCCGAGAGCACGCGGCCGCGAGCGGAGGGGGCCTGGCGTTCCGCGACTACGACGAGTTCGCCGCGGCGCTCGACTTGCTCCTCGAGGACAAAGCCCTCGCGGCGGCCATGGGCGAGGCGGGTCGTGCTTACGTTTCGAGGGAGTATAATTGGGACTCGGTCGTCACGCGACTGTACGACGCCCTTGGAGTGAGGAACCCTTGAAGATCCGTCAGCTCTGCACGCGCATAGAGTACGGGGACGCGGTCTCCAACCACGTCCTCGAGATCGCGCGCGCCCTGTCCTCATGGGGCTACGACAACGAGGTCTTCACAAACACCGCGGACGAGTTCGGGCGCCAGGTGACGCGCCCCGACCGCGAGTACGACCCGGCCGGCGACTCTACCGATGACGTCCTCATCTATCACTACTCGGTCTACTGCCGGAACTACGAGCAGTACCTCGCCTCGCCCGCGAAACGCATCCTCATCTACCACAACATCACCCCGCCCGAGTTCTTCGAGCCGTACGACAAGGGCGCCGCGGCGTTCTGCCGCCTCGGGCGCGACCTGCTGGCGAGCCTCAAGGGCTGCGACCTGGCGCTCGGGGACTCCGAGTTCAACCGGCTCGAGCTCGTCGACGCGGGGTTCGAGGCGGAGAAGACCGGCGTGCTCCCCATCTTCGTGGCTTACCAGGTCCTGCTGGCCGCGGCGGACGGCACAGGCCCGCTCGTGCCTTTCTCCGACTCGTTCAAGGTGCTCTTCGTAGGGCGCGTAGTCCCCAACAAGCGCATCGAGGACGTGCTGAGGGCCTTCTTCTACTACAACCGCTCCGTGAACTCCGACTCTCACCTGTTCCTGGTGGGCGCCACCTGGGTCGACAAGTACGACGCCCAGTTGCGGTGGTTGGTGGACTCGTTCGGCCTCTGGGGCAACGTGCATTTCTCGGGGCGGGTCTCGGACGCCGAGCTGGCCGCGTACTATCGAGGCGCCGACGCCTACCTCTCGATGAGCGAGCACGAGGGCTTTGCCGTGCCGCTGGTGGAGAGCATGGCGTTCGACCTTCCCATCCTCGCTTACTCTTCGGCCGCGGTGCCTTACACGCTCGACGGGGCGGGGCTTTCCTTCGAGGGCAAGGATTTCGCGATGGTGGGCGAGCTGCTCGAGTCTCTGCGTACCGACAAAGAGCTGCGCGCGGCGGTGGTGGCCTCCGGGCGCGACAGGCTGGCCGCCTTCTCGCCGGAGACAGTGCGCAGCGAGCTCAAGAGCGCACTCGCCCGCGTCACGGGGGGATCGCAGTGACCGGCCCGGCCGCGAGCTCCGTCTCGAGCCTCGGCTTCGAGCTGCCCGATTGGGAAGGGCTGGCCACAGGCCTCGAGGTCTCGGTGATGTGCGCGGGCCAGGAAGGCCCGGCTGCAACTCTGGGGACCTGGGTGTTCGAAGGCTCCGCGCCGGGTCCCGCGACGGTCGAGATCGACTGGCTCGCCGACGGCGACAGCGCGCTCTCCATTGTGACGGGCGAAAGCCGACAGACACCTGTGCTGGTGCGCGCCCTGCGGCAGGCCGACGTCGTGGTCAGGCCCGAGATGCTGGTGCGCGTCACCTGCGGGGCGGCCACCCTGGAGTTCCCCGTCAAGGTCACCGACACCGGCGCGCTGGAGCGTTACTACCAGTCCGAGGACCACCAGCAGGAGTACGTCACCCAGCACCCGTTCTTCAACAGCTTCCACGAGGCGAGGCTGCGCACTCTCTCGAGGGTCTACCGCGAGTACATCCCGCCGGGCAGCAGGGTGCTGGACGTCGGCTCCGGCTACAGCATCTTCTACATGACCAGGCCGTGGGATTTCGAGATGACCTGCTGCGACCTCGACGCCGCGGCGATGCATAAGATGATCGGGCTATGCCCGGAGTGGACCTGGATGGTGGCTGACGCGGTCCACCTCCCCTTCGAGGACCGCGCCTTCGACGCGGTCTACGCGGGAGAGATAATCGAGCACGTGCCGGACACACGCGGCGCGCTTGCCGAGTGGGGCCGCGTGCTCAAGCCCGGCGGCACCCTGATAGTCACCACGCCGAACCGCGAGAGGCTGCTCGCCCGCGCGAACCGCCGGGCTATCCCGGTCCATCCCGAGCACGTCCGCGAGTTCAGCCTGGGGGAGGCGAAAGCGAACCTCATCGCCGGAGGGTTCCGCGTCGATGAGGTGACGGGCATCTACCTCGAGCTGCTGCTCAACTGGTACAGGCCGGTCGGCAATCGCGGCGACCTGCTCACTGCGCGCTTCACAAAGCCCGAGCACGAGCGCCTCTACAAGCCCCTCATGTGGGCGGGGCGGCTCTGGCCCTCCCGCGCATTCGACCTCGTATTCGTATGCAAGAAGATGTGACGCCCGAGGCGGCCGAGGCCCCCGCTCCCGAAAAAGAGAAAGTCAGCCTCGCCGCCAGGTGGATGAGGCTGCCCGGGCGGACGCGCCTGGGCCTCATCGTCTTCCTGCTGACCTTCATCGTCTACTCACTGATGTTCGTGATATTCCCGCGCTACAAGGGGGTCCCCTCCACCCAGGGCGACGAGCCGCACTACCTGCTGATAACCGAGAGCATCCTGAAGGACGGGGACGTCTTCCTCACCAACAACTACAAGGCGAAGCAGTACCTGCCCTACTTCCAGCAGGACATCTCGATGTGGCACGTGACCCACGGGCGGGATGGCAGGTTCGTGTCGACGCACCCCATGTTCCTCTCGATACTGGTGCTGCCCGGCTTCTGGGCGTTCGGGTACCCCGGCGCCGCGATGACGATGATACTGCTCATGAGCGCGGCGGCGCTGTTCACCTTCCTGCTCACGGACAGGTTTGTCACGCGGAGCATCGCGGTGGGCGTGACGCTGTTCCTCTTCTTCACCTACCCGCTGCTTTTCTACTCCAGGCTCATCTATCCCGAGACGGCTGCTGTGTTCCTGGTCGCCATGGGGCTGTGGAGCGCCTGGCGCCTCAAGGAGTCTTCAAAGCCTGTCTACGCGGGGCTGATGGGCCTCGCGGCCGGCGGTGTGCTGCTGTTCCACCCGAAGTTCATCGCGATAACAGTCGCCTTTCTGGTCCTGTTCTTCATCGTGCGGCCCAGCAAGGACTGGAAGTTGCTCGCCTGGATGGTGGCGCCCGCCGGCGCATGCGTCCTGCTCCTGCTGCTGCTCACCTGGATCGCCTTCGGGCCCCACCTCGCCCGCGGGCTCACCGCTTCGGGTGGGAGCAAGTTCTCGGGCGGCTACTGGGGCACCAACTCTGTCTGGGGCATCCCCGGGCTCTACATCGACCGGGCCTGGGGGCTTCTGATATTCGCGCCTGTCTACGGGCTGTTCGCGTACGGGCTCGTCTGCCAGAAGACCCCGCTGGAGTGGGAGCGGTGGTGGATATTCTTCCCGGTGGCGATCGGCCTGCACACGCTCGTGCTCGGAGTCTTCCAGTCCTGGAACGGCGGCGCCGCCCCGGTCCAGAGGTACCTGGTGCCGCTCGCGCCGATGTTCATCCTGTGCGTCGCCGTCTTCCTCGACCGGGTCCGCTCGCGAGTCGCCTGGGGGATCGCGGGGGCCCTCGCCCTGTACCAGATCGTGATGACGGTCTGGGCGTTCTGGTTCATGGTGGGCACCTACGGCATGGAAAACTCAGACAACATCTTCCTCTCGCACTTCCTGGGCAACGACATCGTCAAGAGGTTTCTGCTCTTCGTGTTCCCGCTGCTGCATCCAACAGGGGTGAGGTCGGTGCTGTTGCTGGCGGCGTGGCTGGTGTTCTACGCGTTCACGGTGTACCTGGCGCGCAGGTACCATATGTACTGGGGCGGCGGCAAGCTACCACCAGCGTACTAGGGGTCAGGCACCGTCCACTTTTTTGTCCACCTCTTCCTGGTCAGCGATGCCTTAAAAGTGGACAAAAAAGTGGACGGTGCCTGACCCCTGCTGTTACTGGCCGGTGTAGCCTTCCGCGAAGTACCAATCCTTGCTCGCCCCCGTCGCGCCGACCACGTCATGTCCGCCGGTCCAGCCGTTGTAGTCGAAGTACATCGGGCGCTCGGCTATTATCTGCTGGTTGTTGGTGCACTCCACCCTCGCGGAGAAGTCGTGCGCGGAGTCGTTGTATACCCCGAGGACGTCGCTCGGCCTCACGGTCACGCGAGAGTTCTTGGAGACCATGAGGTGCTGGCTCGCGGTCGCGCCGTTGCCCTTCATGTAAGTGATCACTACTGACGCATCGGAGCTGCCCGGGTTCTGGATGCAGATGTATGGTTGGAAGTTCGGCCGGCAGGTCCCTTCCGCGAAGTAGAAGGTCGAGGACGGCTCGGACGCCCCGACCACGTCGTGGCCGCCCGTGATGCCGTTGTTGTAGTCGAAGTACATCGGGCGCTCGGCTATTATCTTCTGCCCGTTGGTGCAGGTCACCCTGGACGAGAAGTCGTATGCGCTGTCATTGCCCGTGCCCAGCTTGTTGCGCGGGATGACGGTCGCGCGCGAGTTTGGCTTGACGGTCAGTTCCTCGGCCGCCATGGCGCCGTTGCCCCGCATGTAAGTGACCCGTACCTGCGCCGCGCTCTGACCGGGGTTCTGGATGCAGAGGTAGGCGTCGAATCCGGGTCGCGTAGTGCCCTCGGCGAAGTAGAAGGTGCCCGCCGGCTCGGTCGCCCCGACCACGTCGTGCCCGCCCGTCCAGACACCGTTGTAATTGAAGTACATCGGGCGCTCGGCGATTATCTTCTGCCCGTTCGTGCATGTCACCCTGGACGAGAAGTCGTGCGCGACGTCGTCGCCGGTGCCCAGCCTGTTGCGCGGGGAGACGGTGGCCCTCGAGGCAGCCTTGACCACCAGGTTGTCGACCGCGGTCGTCCCGTCACCCTTCATATAGGTGATGGCGACGTTCGCGTCTTTGACCCCGGGGTTCTGGATGCTGATGTAGGGGTCGAAGTTCGGGCGGCAGGTGCCCTCCGCGAAGTAGAACGTCGTCGCGGGCTCGGCCGCCCCGACCACGTCGTGCCCGCCGGTCCATCCGCCCTTGTAGTTGAAGTACATCGAGCGCTCGCTGATGATCGGCACATCGCTCTTGACGTGTGCGCTCACGCTGCAGTTGGGCATCTGCTGGTTGATGAATACGGTCGTGCGGGACTGCCTGGCGACCTTGACCGCCACGTTCTTCGGTTGCCCTTTCTCGTTCATCAGCAGGATGGTCGCGTGAGCCTCGCTCGTGCCGGGGTTCTGCAGCAGGATGTACTCGTGGAAGTTCGCCGGCGGAGGCGGAGGTGGGGGCTCGTGGCCGGTCGGTATCGCGCCGGTATGCTGCGCGACGTTGCGGAACTGGGGCCACGGCAGGATGCTCTCATCGCCGGAGCTGCCGGCGCGTTTGGGCCCGCAGTCGAAGACGTAGAACGTGCCCCCTCCGCTCTCGGAGCCCGTTCCGACCGCGACCTCGATGTGGCCGTCGTGGTCGAAGTCCCCGATACACGGGCTGGTGATGACGAAGTTGTCGAGCACCTGGTTCCAGACGCAGTTGCCCCACACGTCCCACGCCCCGATCGCCTGCCCGGAGCCCATCACGAGCTCCGCCTTCCCGTCGCTGTTGACGTCACCGAGAGCCGGCGAGGCCCTGTTGGGGCCGCCGAACGCGGGGATCTCCCACATCTTGGTCCCCGTCCCCTTGATGAGCATTATCCTGTCGGCGCCCTTCCCGGCCACGGGATAGGACGCGATCGCGATCTCTTTGATGCCGTCGTGCCGACGTCACCGATGGCGGGTGAAGACATGGTGCAGCCCGGCGCAGCCATCGGGAAACCGTTGCAGTCCGAGCCGTCGTGGTTCCAGGCGTATACCCTGAACCCCTCGGTGCTGAGGTGGCCGGTGGCGGTGTAGTAGTGTCCGGTCCCGACCACGATCTCGTAGAACCCGTCGTTGTCGATGTCCGCGCATGCCGGCGAGGACCAGATGACCTCCGGGGTGACCTTCGGGAAGCCGGGCAGCACCGCGCCGCCTCCGTTCAGGACCCAGAGCAGCCCACCGGGCGGGTACGGCCAGCCGCTGCCTCCGGTGCTGTCGCCGCCGATCACAACTTCCTTGAGGCCGTCGCGGTTGATGTCCGCGAGGGCCGGGGACGACCAGATGGTGTCCTTGGTGTCTACGGGATAGCCGGGCACCAGGCCGCCCGAATAGCTCCAGGCGTAGACGTAGTGCCCGTAGCAGCCGACCACTATGTCCGAGGCCCCATCCCCGTTGATGTCGCCGATCGCGGGGGCCCCGTACACGCCGACGAAGCCGCCGTTGTTAGGGGTCTGCTTCGGCCAGCCCCACTGGGTCAGCATGACGCCGTTGCACCCCAGGCCCCAGACCACTCCGTTCATGTCGCCGAAGAAGACTTCTTTGGTGCCGTTCCCGTCAACGTCGAAGCAGGCCGCCCCGCCGCGGATGGCCGCGCCGGTGTGGAAGGCCCACTTGGTGCCTCCGTTCGGGGTGAAGCAGTACATGTAGCCGTTGGTGTTGCCCGCGAGGATCTCGTCGATCCCGTCGCCGTCGATGTCACACGACGTGAACTTCGCGTCGTTGAAGGTGGATTGTACATTGACCTGCCCCTTGATGGCCTTGCTCATGCTGGCCGCGGACAACTGCGGCGTAAGCGACAGGAGCGGCGCGATGAGGAGGGCGGAGAGCGCGAGCAGGCTGAGCACGGCCGCCCAGCGGTAAACCGGTTTCCGGGTCCTGGTCAGTGACAAATCAACCACCTTGTTATCCGCTGCGGCGCGCCCGTTCCGGCGCGCACTTCCATGCATCCTACAATTAGATTATCGATTAAAGGCATGCGCGACTTAACGTTCTGAATGCAGCTTGCAGTAAATTGGACGCCCGGGTGCATGATATCGTTCGGTTTCAGGCGGCAGATCGACCCGCCGTCATCATGCCTTCAGCCGCTCCCACCATCCCCTGTTCTTGACGTACCACCGCACGGTCTCCTCGAGCATCGCCTGGAAGTCCTGGCGGGGGCTGTAGCCCAGTCCCGCCGCCTTGCCGAAGTCCAGGGAGTACCTCCTGTCGTGGCCCGGCCGGTCGTCGACGTACTTTATGAGCGTTTCCGGCTTCCCCAGGGCCTTCAGGATGCCTTTCGTTATCTCGATATTGGTCCGCTCCTGGCCGCCGCCGATATTGTAGACCTCTCCCGGTTCGCCGTCGCGGAGCACCAGGTCGATCCCGGCGCAGTTGTCGGTGACGAACAGCCAGTCCCTCACGTTCAGCCCGTCGCCGTAGACGGGGACCTGCACGTCGTCCATGGCGTTGGTCACGAACAGCGGTATCAGTTTCTCGGGGTACTGGTACGGGCCGAAGTTGTTGCTCGAGCGGGTCACGAGGACCGGCATGCCGTAGGTCTTGTGATACGCGCGCACCAGCAGGTCGCCGCCCGCTTTGCTGGCCGAGTAAGGGCTGTTCGGCGCGATGGCGGACTCCTCGGTGAACGAGCCCTGTTCGATGGAGCCGTAGACCTCGTCGGTAGATACCTGCAGGTAGCGTCGGACGTGCCTCTTCCTGCACGCCTCCAGCAGGTTGAAGGTGCCGAAGACGTCCGTCTGTATGAACTCGGCGGGGCCGGTGATGGAGCGGTCCACGTGGCTCTCGGCCGCGAAGTTCACAACCGCGTCGTAGCCCTCCGAGATGAGGCGGTCCACCAGGCCCTCGTCGCAGATGTCGCCCTTCACAAACGTGTAGTCGTAGGCGCCCTCCACGTCGGAGAGGTTCTCGGGGTTGCCGGCGTACGTCAGCTTGTCCAGGTTGGTGACGGAGATACCCGGGTGGCTCTGGAACATGTACCGGATGAAGTTCGAGCCGATGAAGCCGCACCCGCCTGTTACGAGAATCCTCACTATCCCACCTCGGCTTGTCGGGGCCTACCCGTGCTTGAGCGACCAGTCAAAGGGGATCTGGTCAGTGTCGTAGGGGAGCCTGTGCTCGTCCGGCTCAGCGTAGTCGTAAAGCTCGGTCGGCATGTTGACGATGTAGGCCTCGTCCTCGCTGACGCACTTCCAGCCGTGGAACACTTCTTTCGGTATGTGCACCAGCACCGGCTTATGCTCGCCCAGGAAGATCTCCTGCACCTCGCCGCGGGTCGCCGACCCCTCCCGCCCGTCGTAGAGCCCGAGCTTTATCATCCCGCGGACGCAAACCACGTTGTCGTCCTGCTTGAGGTGCATGTGCCACGCCTTGATGACGCCGGGGTACGTCGTGGTGACGTAGGCCTGCCCGAAAGTCTCGAAGAGCTCGTCGTCGCTGCGCAGCATCTCCATGAGGTGCCCGCGCTCGTCAGGTATGACCCGCAACTGTTTTACCACCACGCCGTCGATCATGTCCCCTCCCGCGCTAAACTTTTTGGGGTCAGACCCCAAGAAGTTTAGTCATTATAGAATCCCGATGCGGCTGTTGTCGCCCAGCATGAACCGGTACGCCGCGGGCTTCAGTGGCGAGCGCTCCACCACGACGTTCTGGCCTATCAGGCTGTCCTCGATGCGCCCGGAGATATCTCTCACCGTGCTGTTCTCGAGTATGATGCTGTGCTCGATCTCCGAGCCCCTGATGGTCACGCCGTAATAGACCGACGTGTACGGCCCGATGTACGAGTTCACAAGCCGGGTGCCCTCGCCGATGATGGCGGGCCCCCTGACCGTGCTGTTGACGACCTCCGCGCCCTTCTCGATGACGACCATCCCGAAGATGTTGGAGTCGCTGTCGACGAAGCCCTCGCAGCTCGGCTGCAGCGTCTCGAGCATGATGCGGTTCGCCTCGAGCATATCCTCCAGGCGCCCGGTGTCCTTCCACCAGCCCTCGATCACGTGCGGCTCGACCGAGAACCCCTGGTCGATCAGCCACTGGATGGCGTCGGTGATCTCGAGCTCGCCGCGGCCGGACGGCTTGATCGCCTTGACCGCGTCCATGATGGTCCCGTCGAACATGTAGACCCCCACCAGGGCGAGGTCGCTCGCCGGCTTCTCGGGCTTCTCGACCAGCCGCACCACCTTGCCGCCCTCGAGCTCCGCCACGCCGAACCTCTCCGGCTCCTTGACGGCCGCGAGCAGGATCTGGCTGTTCGACCGCTTTCCCCTGAACTGGTCGACGAGGCCGGTGATGCCTTCCTTGATGAGGTTGTCCCCCAGGTACATCACGAAGTCGTCTGAGTCCAGGAACTCCTCTGCGACCAGGACCGCGTGCGCGAGCCCGAGGGGCTGGTCCTGATGGATATAGGTGACTTTGATGCCCCACTTGGAGCCGTCACCGACCGCCTCGACGATCTCCTTGGCCGTGTCGCCGACGACAATGCCGACGTCTTCGACGCCGGCCGCCTTGATAGCCTCCAACCCGTAGAAAAGCACGGGCTTGTTGGCGATCGGGACCAGCTGCTTCGCCATCGTATGCGTAATCGGCCGCAACCGCGTGCCGGAGCCGCCGCAGAGAACAAGCGCCTTCATCATCAACTCCTTGTGGAAGGCTCGCGCGACTTCAGAATGTTATCATCAGGCAATCGAGTATCTCAAGTTGGACCGCGAGGAGAGCGTTTGAGAGCGACCGGACCTTCAACCCTCAGCAAGGCGTTTTTGCTTGCCATGGCGCTGGCTGTCGCTGCCACCCTGTCCGCCGGCGCGCCGGCGCGCGCAGGTGAGACGACCGCCCCGGGACGCTCCTCACGGGTGTCGGAGCGCGACTGGGGCACCTGCGCGGCGGGTGTGGCCGCCCCCGCGACGACGTGGTACCTGGCGGAGGGATGCACGGCCGCCGGCTTCGAGACCTGGATACTGGTGCAGAACCCTACGGCCTCGCCGGTGCACGTCGGCATGGAGCTCGAGACTGAAAAAGGCGCTCAGCCCGGGCCGTCCGACGAGATACCCGCAAGGACCCGGCGCACCTACAACCTCGCCGACTACGTCATCTCCTACAGCGTCTCGACAAAGGTGACCGCCTCGGGCGGCGTGGTCTGCGAGCGGGCCATGTACGGGAACGGGCGGCAGTGGGGCACCGGCGCCACGGGGGTCACGGCGGCCTCGGACACCTGGTACCTCGCGGAAGGGTGCACCGCGGCGGGCTTCGAGACCTGGGTGCTCGTGCAGAACCCGGGCGCGGCGCCGGTTGACATCGACATGCGGCTGCAGACCGATAAGGGCGAACTCGCCGGGCCTCAGGACACCATCCCACCCAGGAGCAGGCGCACTTACAACCTCGCCGACTACGTCGTCTCCTACAACGTCTCGACGAAGGTGACCGCCTCCGGCGGCGTGGTCTGCGAGCGGGCCATGTACGGGGGCGGCCGCGAGTGGGGAACGGACTCCACGGGCGTCGTTGCCCCACAGAAGGCCTGGTACCTGGCGGAAGGCTGTACGCTGCCGCGTTTCGAGACCTGGGTCCTGGTCCAGAACCCCTCGAGTGAGCCCGCGCGCGTCCGGATGCGGCTCCTCACCGACAGCGGGGAGGTGACGGGGCCTCAGGCTACGGTCCCGGCGCGGAGCCGGTGCTCCTTCGACATCGGAGACTACGCGCCCGGGATGAGCGTCTCGGCAGTCGTGACCTCCGGCTCCCCCGTGGTCGTGGAGCGCGCCATGTACGGCGACGACCGGCTCTGGGGGACCTGCTCGGGCGGTTGCGCGTCGCTGTCCGACGTGTGGTACCTGGCGGAGGGCTGCACGGAGCGTGGCTTCGAGACCTGGCTCGCGCTGCAGAACCCGGGCTCTTCGGCTGTCGATGTCGCCGCGAGCCTCCAGACAGCCACCGGCGAGGTCCCGGGCCCGTCGTGCACGCTGGAGCCCGGCGAGCGGAAGACGTTCGACCTCGGAGAGTTCGTGACGAGCTACGACGTCTCGGCGATCGTCCGGGCGAGCGGACCCATCGCCTGCGAGCGGTCGATGTACGGCGAGGGATACAGCAGCCGGCTGTGTGCGCCCGTGGAGGGGCCGCCCCTCTACCCGTTCACGCGCGACGACTCCATCGCCTGCGGCCACTGGCCCCCGGGCTCGACGGACTATCCCTACTTCGGCGCGGCGCGCAACGGGACGAGGCTTCACGCCGGCATAGACATCTACCCGCCGGGGGGCGAGGGGACGCCGGTGAGGGCGCTGAAGTCGGGAACGGTGATCTCCAGCGGCTCCTTCTACACCCGCTCGACCGGTGAGGTCACTTACGCGGTCCTGGTCGACCACGGCGACTTCGTCGCGAACTATGGAGAGGTGCGGCCACCCGAGGGGTGGGTTCAGCCTGGAGCCGCGGTCAGCCGGGGGCAGGTCATCGGATACGTCAGCGGCACCGTGCAGTTGCACCTGGAGATGTACGCGCCGGGGACGACCTCCTGGGGGCAGTGGTACGGGCCGCAGCCCTCGAACCTGCTGGATCCAACCCAGGCCATCCTGAAGCTCTACCAGGCGCTCTGAAAGGGGTCAGAACCCGGTATAGCCTTCCGCGAAGTACCACACGCTGGAGGGGGCGGTCGCCCCGACCGTGTCGTGCCCTCCGTCACGGCTGCAGTATCCGTCGGTGTAGACGAAGTACATCGCCCGCTCGGCGACCACTCCGACCCCGTTGGTCGACTGCACCGTCGTCGCGACCTCGGTGTCGCCGAGGCCGGGGACCTCGTCGACGTGGATGGTGTAGCGGCTGTGGGGTTTCAGGGTGTACGCCTTGTCGACCGCCCCGCCTGCGGGCGTGTTGAAGGTGACCTTGACTTCGGCGGCTCTGCTCTCAGGGTTCTCGATGAGGACATAGGTGTCGAACCTGCCCCCGGTGTACCCTTCGGCGAAGTACCACTTGTCCGACGGCGCGGTCACGCCCACGCTGCTGCTGCCGTCGTCCAGGCCCGCCCCGTTGTAGTCGAAGTACAGCGCGTGCTCGGCGATTATCCCGACTCCGTTGGTCGACACCATCGTCGTCGAGAAGCCCGCGTTCTCCAGCCCGGAGATCGCGTCGACGTGCACCGTGTAGCGCGACTTCGGCTTGACGTTGTAGGTCTTCTTTATCGTGGCGCCGTTCTCTAACATGTAAGTCGCCTCGACGACCGCGGCCCGGTCGTTGGGGTTCTGTATCAGGTTGTAGGTGTCGAAGTGCCCGCCCGTGTACCCCTCCGCGAGGTACCAGGTGTTCGAAGGGGAGGGAACGCCCGGAGCATTGTGCCCGCCGTCGCGCCCGTAGTAGTCGAAGTACATCGAGCGCTCGGCGATGATGCCGTCACCGCTGGTGCACTCCACGACGGTTGATACGTCCGTGTTCGCGAGCCCGGGCACGTTGTTGATGCACAGCGTAGACCTCGACGAGGCGGGCACCTGTGCTGTCTGCACCACCGGGGCCTTGCCGCCGGGCACCATGAAAGTGTACTTGACGTCCGCCGGGCTCGTGCCAGGGTTCTGCACCAGGATATAGGTCTCGAAGTCCGGGCTGGTGTAGCCTTCCGCGAGGTACCACTTCTTCCTGGTCGAGGTGACCCCCATGCTGTCGGAACCCCCGCAGTAACGGCCGCGCAGGTTGAAGTACATCGCGCGCTCGCAGATCACGGGCCTGTCCGCCACCACCCGTGTCGACATCTCCTGGAACTGCATGAAGTCGTTGACCTTCAAGGTGTAGCGCGAGTTGCCGCCTACCTGCACTATCTGGTCGCTCGTCGAACCGTCCGGCTTCATGAAGGTGAACGTGACCACCGTAGGCTCGGCGTTGGGGTTGAGCACCAGGAGGTACTGGTCGAAGTTCGACCTCACCATATCGAACTTGGTGCTCTGGAAACCTAACAGCGACTGTATGACGCTTCCCGGGACGCGCTTGACGGCGCCCGAGCCGACGAGCTTCGCGGTCTTGACCCGGCCGCCGGGAGTCCTGTCCGACAGGTCCATGACGTAGAGGCTGCCGACGGCAGTGTCGCTGCGCGAGTTCAGCCGCGCCTCCATGTCCGTCTTCGAGAACTGCGCGCTCCACTGGAAGCGCGGCGAGTTGTGGCAGAAGTCGTCGGGCTTGCCACGCAGGTACGGTATCGGAGTGCCGTTCCAGACGTCCTCGTTGTTCTCGGTGTGGCCGCCACAGGACCCGCAGTACGCCGCGGTGATGGCCGCGCCGTTGTAGGTGATTATCTCGCCCGAGGTTGAATCGACCGCCGCGTTGTTGTTCGGGTAGTTGGCGATGGTCTTGTTCTCGTCGCAAGCCTGGCAGCAGTCGCCGCTCGAGCAGATATCGTATCCCTCGGCGGTGTGCTTGCCCCGCGCGATGACATTCAGGGTGTATGTCCGCGCGGCGACATAGAGGCATTTGAGCTCTTCCATGGGAGCGCTCTCGGGCTCTTCCTGCAGGTGGTGCAGGTAGTCGTGCAGGGTCCAGGTGCGGATCTGTCCGTCGCGCCCCTTGACCCTGACCGCCCTTGCCTCGTCGGTCTTCGAGAACGTGATGCCGGTGTAGTAATAGTTCAGTATGGTGTGGTAATCCTGGCCTGCCTTGGCGCGGTAATACACGCCGTCCATGCACATGCCGACCCCGTGCGCGCGGCCGTACCCCACGAAATAATAGTTGGGGTCTCCCGACCCGGCGGCGGGGCCGCCAGCGGTCGCGAAGAGGCTCAGTGAGAGGATCGCCGCCATCACCAGCGCGGCCGCCGAGACCACCCGTACCCTTTTGCTCTTTGCGAAACTCATGTTACCTCTCGTTAGTTTTGTGAATTATAGTTTATTTCTGTTAATTATCAAATGAGCCTATCTGCCGGTATAGCCTTCGGCGAAATACCAGTGCGTGGCCGCGCCAGTAACCCCGCGCTCGCACGAGCCGCCCGCCTTGCCAAGGTACTTGAAGTACATCGAGCGCTCGACCACAACGGGGATGCTGCTGGTGACCGCCGCCGACACCTCCTCCGCCTCGAGCCCGCCGATCTTGTCGACGGCGATCGTGTACCGGGAGTCCGGGGCCACCCTGTATGTCTTGTCCACGTAGCGCCCACCGTTGAGCAGGAAGCGCACCGAAACGTTGGCTGACTCCCTGTTCGGGTTCGAGATCAGGACGTACGTGTCGAAGTCGTGCGCCGTGTAGCCCTCCGCGAGGAACCAGCTTGTGGAAGGCGCGGGCGAGCCGAAGGCGTCGTGCCCGCCGGTTATCCCGTTGTACGTGAAATACATCGCGCGTTCGGCCGCGATTCCGCAATCCGCGTGGACCTTGGCGGAAAAGGCCTTCTGCTCCCATCCCTTCAGCTTGTCCACCTGGACGGTCTTCCTGGAGTGCGGACCGATGTCGACGTAGACGTCCTCGTTCTTGCCGTCGTCCGACTGAAGTGTCAGCGTGGCGTGGGCGACGGTGTCACCCATGTTCGCCAGCAGCAGGTAGGTGTCGAAGCCGCCGGCCGTATATCCTTCCGCGAAGTACCAGTCGCTCGAGAGGCTGGTGACTGCGCCGGAGTTGCTGCCTTCCTTTATGCCAAGGTAGTCGAAGTACATCGAGCGCTCCACCACCACCGGCCTGGTGGCGATGACCCTGGTGGAGAACTCCGCCTCTTCCATCCCTTTCACCTGGTCAACCGCGACGGTATAGCGTGCGAGCGGCGGGACCTGGAAATCGAGGTCCCGGGTCTTTCCTCCCGGCTCCATGAAAGTCATCCTGACCTGCGAGGCTTCGGTGCCGGGGTTCTGCACCAGGACGTAGGTGTCGAAGCCGTAAGCCGTGCAGCCCTCCGCCAGGAACCAGGTCTGCGACGGCGCCGTCGCACCGGCGCTGACGTGCCCGCCCGGGTACTTGTCGAGGTAGCGGAAGTACATGGAACGTTCCGCAACCACCTGGCCCTGGGTGGCGTCCACCGTCGTGGAGGCCTCCTGGTTAATCAGGGTGTCGTCCATCTTCACGGTCTTGCGGCTGTGCGCCTCCAGCGTGACGTCAACGGGGACCTGGCGGCTGTCCTTCAACTCGTAGGTCACCCGCGCCTGCGCCGGGCTGTCCGACGGGTTGGCGAGCAGGATGTAAGTGTCGAACGACTCCGGCTCCGCCTCTCCGATGACGCGCTTGCCGCACGCGAAGTGGTCCGAGTAGTAGCCGGACGCGATGGTGTCCACGCTCACCCCGGCGTTGCTGCCGGTCGAATGGATGAACAGCCCACGGCCGATGTACATGCCGGCGTGCCCGACGTAATCAGAGGAGCCCGGGTCCTTGTAGAAGAATATGGGGTCGCCGGGAAGCAGGCTCTCGCGGCCGAGGGTCTGGTAACGGCCGTCCTTGGCCTGATCGTCCGCGACGCGCATCATGGGATACCCCAGGACGCTCTCCAGCACGTAGTAGGTCAGGCCGCTGCAGTCGTATCCGCCCTCGGCGTCGGACTCGCCTCCCCACACGTACGGATAGCCTATCTTCGCGAACGCGCTGGTAAGGGCCTTCTCGCGGAGCCTGCCGGCAAGAGGGCTCTGGCACTTCAGCCAGGTGAATGTCTCGTTGACGTAGTCGCGGCGCCAGCTGTCCGCCTGTTCGGCCGCCTGCAGGCTGAAAGCCATCTCGCCGCGTGGGTACCCCGCGGCAGGCCAGACCTGCGTGTTGCGGTACTTCAGGTGGAGGTCGTGGGCCACTATAGAGGCGCCGGTGTACCCGGGGCCGTAGGGCCATATCCCCCTGGCGTTTCCGGCGGTTCCGCTGAGCCCCAGACCCACCACGATGCCGCTCAGGGCGCCGGCAGTCGTGTTCGGGTCGTACGGCTTGAACGAGCCGTCAGCGAGGGGCGCGATGTAGCCGTGCCGCACCGCTACGTTGGCGAAGCGGTAGCCCGGGTCGCTCGCGGGCAGGTCCTTGAAGGTGATCGTTGGGTCTGCGGCCTCACCCGTGTTCTTGAAGAAGCGGACCAGCGTGCAGGCGTAGTCGAGCCTGCCAATGGGATCGTTCGGGTGGAAGCCGCCGTCGGCCCCGCCGTTCATGTAACCCCTGCTGGTGACGTAGTCGATCGCCTGCTGTATCTCCGCGGGCTGGCCTGCCACGTCGGGGTAAGCGTTTGCGCGCGCGCCGGGCGCAGGCGCCAGGATGCCTCCGAACGCCAGCAGCGCCGCGACCGTGAATGCCGCGGCTGTCCACGTCCAGTTCCTGCGCGTCCTCGCCGCGCTCATCGGCTCACCTCGTGCAGCCTTCCGCGAAATACCACTGCAGTGCGGGCTCGACGGTGCCCATGGCACAGTGCCCGCCGAACTTTCCCTGATAGTTGAAGTACATGGAGCGCTCGACCACCAGCGGGACCGGGCAGATGACGTGGGTCGAGAACTCGGCCGCCCCCATGCCGTCCAGCTCGTTAACTTTCACGGTCTGCCGCGACCGGGCCGCGACCTTGACGTCGATCTTCTTCACGGTACCGTCCGGCTTCAGGAACTCGACGCCGGCCGTGGCGCTCTCTTCGCCGGGGTTCTCGAGGAGAACGTAGGTATCGAAGCCCTGCGCCGTGAAACCTTCTGCCAGGTACCACTGGGTCGAAGGCGCCGTGACCGCCGTGGAGTTGGTGCCCTCGGTTATCCCGAAGTAGTTGAAGTAGATCGAGCGCTCGACCACCACCGGCACGCTCGACTGCACCTCCACGGACAGGTCCGTCGACTCGAGCCCCTTTATCTCGTCCACGTGGATGGTCTTGCGGCTGTTGGGAGCGATCTCCTCGACGGTGCTGACCACCTTGCCCTTGGGGAGCATGTAATCGACCTTCACGGAGGCGTTCTCGCCGTTCGGGTTCTGGACGAGCACGTAAGTGTCGAAGCCTTTGCCGGTATATCCCTCCGCGAGGTACCAGTCCCTCGCCGGCGCGGTCACGCCGGGCGAGTCATGCCCGCCCGATTTGCCGTCGTGGTCCTTGAAGTACATCGGCCTCTCGACGACGACCGGCGATTCGGCGGTGACCTTGACGGAGAAGTCGGCCTTCTCGCAGCCGGGCACGTTGGCGCAGTCGAGCGTGAAGCGCGAATGCGGCTTCAGTGTGCAGGGGTAGTTGATGTTCTTGCCGTCAGAGCGCATGAAACAGACGTTCGCCGGGTTCTCCACCTCGGTGGGGTTCTGGATGCACACGTAGGTCCTGAAACCCCAGTCGGTCGAGCCCTCAGCGAGGTACCACTCGCGAGAGGGCATAGTGACGCCTGGAGCGTCGTGGCCTCCCCTGCCCTGTTCGAAGTTGAAGTACATCGCGCGCTCCGCGACGATGGGCACACCGTTGGTGCTGGTGACCATGGCGGAGAGGTCCATGTTGGGCTCCGGGTCGTCCACGTGGATGGTGTACCTGGACATGGGCTCGACGGTCACGTCCTGGATGTCCTCGCCGCCGCTGGTGTTCATGTAGCTGACCTGCACCTCGGCAGCCTTGGTCGCGTCAGGGTTCATCATAAGAAGGTACTCGTCGAACCTCCCGGGGTCCCTGAGGTAGTCGTCGATGCCGGCGGCGACCCCCGCGGCGATCTTCTGCCTGAACTTCGGGTCCTGCAGCATCTTCGCCTCGGCGGGGTTGGTGAGGAAGGCGCCCTCGATGAGCGCCGAGGTCATGTTGGTGTGCTTGAGCACGTAGAACCCGGCCTCTTTCACGCCCCTGTCGGGGAGCTTGATCCGACTGACCACTTCCTGATGGACGAATGTGGCCAGGCGCCGACCGTCCTCCGAGTTGTAGTAGGCGTAGGTCTCGGTCCCTTCCGACTCGACCGTGTAAGCGTTGTTGTGGATCGCCAGGAAGATGGTGGCGTTCGCGTTGTTGGCGATGTCGCAGCGCTCCTGGAGCGAAAGGGTCTGGTCGCTGGTGCGCGTCATGAGGACCTTGTAACCCTTGGCCTCGATGAGAGGCCGCGCGCGCAGGGCTATGTCCAGGTTGACGTCTTTCTCCTGGACCCCGTTATAGTTGGCGCCCGAGTCATCCCCGCCGTGCCCCGGGTCGAGGCAGACGAGGGCGAGGCCCCCTCCTGCCTGAGGGCGCGGCGCGGCCGCCGCGACCGGGCACGAGAGAGCCGCGACCAGTACGGCGATCAACGCTGCTGCTGCTGCTATTCTGCCGTTCATCCAGCTCCGATCAGAGGTCCAAACAAAAAGCCAGGCGCGCCCGGAGTACACACTCCGGCTCCCTGGCAAAAGGATCGTATTCAATTGGCCAATGATTATATCATGCTTTTACTTCTCTCATCGGCACCCTCAGTCCTTGCATTGAGAGTGGCCTCGAGATTCCGTCATTCAGTAACCGCGGATCCCCCTCGAGATTCCGTCATTCAGTAACCGCGGATCCCGATGGAGTCGGTCCCGCCGCTCCTGTTGTTGAAGTATACGGCCCTCTCGACGATGATCGGACCGTCCGCCGTCACCCTGGTGCTGGCTTCC
>Ga0209429_10000327_pt1 | contig 32688 bp, 32 predicted proteins | sample BarGraNGADG00212_3_FD_184493 | JGI IMG/M metagenome (GOLD analysis project Ga0209429, IMG submission 184493) | Arctic peat soil microbial communities from Barrow, Alaska - Barrow Graham LP Ref core NGADG0004-212 (SPAdes) (version 2) | ecosystem: Environmental > Terrestrial > Soil > Wetlands >... | reverse complement strand
CGCTGCGCACCGAGATGCCCCTGGAGGCGCTGGAGATGGCGCTCTGGCAGCGGGGAGGAGCGCTGCCCGACCTGGTGCACCACTCCGACCGCGGCTGCCAGTACACCTCGATCCGCTACACGGAGCGCCTCGCCGAGGCCGGGATCGCCCCGTCGATCGGTGCTGCCGGCGACGCCTACGACAACGCGATGGCCGAGTCGACGATCGGCCTCTACAAGACCGAGCTCATCTCCCGCCAGGGGCCGTGGAAGACGCCAGAGCAGGTCGAGTTCGCCACGCTCGAGTACATCGACTGGTGGAACAACCGCCGCCTGCACACCGAGATCGGCGACGTCCCACCGGCAGAGAAGGAGGAGATGTACTACGCTGAACAGGAACTGAATGAGATGGCAAGCTACAGAAACTAACGGCCTCCATCAAACCCGGCGCGCTCCACTGAGACCGAAGTGAAGGTACTTCGCCGTCATGGGATCAGCTGCCGCAGCAAGAGCTCCGGGGTGCGTGAGGGCTGCGTGCTGCTCATGGACGCGCTCGCCGACCCGAAGCTGCCGCTGGTCGTGGCCAGCAGCTGCACCTGGACGATCGAGGCCTTCGCCAGTGTGCCCCCCGACCCCCACCAGCCGGAGCGCTACGACGAGAGGAGTCCGTATGAACATATCCTCGACGCGCTGCGCTACTTCGCGGTGGGCAGCCCGCCGGTGGGCAGGGCGCGTTCTTCGGCGTCGAGCATAAGCTTCAACGAGGGGCCGCGGCGGCGGATGGAGTTCTGAGGGGGAGGCGACGAGGCGCCGGCAGCACAGAGAGCGCGGTAGACAGTATCGAGGCTCTCGAACTGGGCAAGCTCAATCACGGACAGCGGCGACCCGCCCGGCTTTGTGATCTCCGCAACATCGACGCAGACCGCACGCCTTGGTCCAAACTCACACCCCATCGGACGACTCCTTCCGGTCAGCCAGTCGCGCGGCCCATGCCGCAGCATTCTCCGTGGTCGACGACTCGTCTCATCGCGCGAGGGCCGCCAGCCCGTCGAGCTCGACGCGGCCGAGGAACCCGACGGTCGCCGCCGTTATCGGTCGTCCGCCGCAGTCGTCGCGATCGCAGTCTCGGGACCAGCAGCCTGGCTCGGGACGTCTGTCAGATATGTCTTCAGGCGGCCGAGCCCCTCGACGATCTGCGGTGCGTCTATGCCGGAGTAGGCGAGCCGCACATATGCCTCACGCTCGCCCGGCTGCGGGCGGCCGAAGTGCACACGAGAGCACACTGAGACACCGATGTGGTGGAGCAAGGCCCGACGAAAGGTCTCGACGTCGATCAGGCCCAAGCGCCGCATCGCCCCAGTAACGTTCGGGAACAGGTAGAACGTCGCGTTGGGCTTGTAGCAGTGCACTCCGGGCATCTCGTTCAAGAGCGCCACTGCTCTGTCGCGGCGTTCGCGCAGGACCTCGACGATGTGCTCAGGACCACTCTGGTCGCCCGTCAGTCCCTCGAGCGCACCGTACTGAATGAAGTGATTTGAGCACGACTCGTCGTTGACATTAAGCTTGGCCATCACGTCGATAATCTGCTGCGGGCCTATCGCTGCGCCCAGGCGCCAGCCAGTCATCGCGAACTTCTTGGAGAACGTGTAGAGGATCACGCTGCGCTCCGCCATGCCCGGCAGCGACGCCAGCGACTGGCTCTTGCCCTCATAGCGGATGTCGAAGTAGGCCTCGTCGCAGAGCACCATCAGGTCATGCTTCAGGACGAGCTCGGCGAGGCGCGCGAGCTCTGCCGGTGAGCACTCGGCGCCCATGGGGTTCTGCAGATTGTTCAACACGAGCAGCCGGGTGCGCGGCGTGATGGCTGCCTCAAGGGCCTCAAGGTCGATCGCAAAGCCGTCGTCGCTCTCGACGTATCGGTAGGGCACGGCGATGCCACCATGGAACTCGATCTGCGACTCGTAGATGGGGTAGCCCGGGTTGGGGTAGAGCACCTCATCGCCGGGATTCATGAGAGCCAGGATGAACTTGCCGATCACCGGCTTGCCCCCGGGCTGGATGGCGACGTTCTCCACGGCGTACGCGACGCCGTGAGAGGCGCTCACGTCGGCGGCCACTGCGGCGCGCAGGGGCGCGATGCCACCGTTCGGGCAGTAGCCGGTCTTGCCGTCCCTGATCGCCTTGAAGGACGCCTCGACGATGTTCTGAGGCGTCGGGATGTTCATGTCGCCGAGATGGAAGGGATACACCTTGTGGCCCTCGGCGCCAAAGGCGGCCGCTTCAGCCGACACCACGAACGCGGTCTCGGTGCCCAAACGAGCGATGCGTTTGGCGATCCTAGATTCGGCTGCGACAGTCACCGTTCCTCCTTACCCGCGTGCGCACTCCGGTCCACCAGCTCACAGCGCAGCATCGCATTGCTATCGAATTGACGAAACCACCTATGACTCATCATGGTAGTGTGCTCCCGTCTCGGAGCGGTGCCGCTCGCCCCAAAGTAACTCGTCGTATGGAGCGCGGCGCGATCACACGGCTCCCAAAGACACACTACTGACTACGCCCACGGCCGGACACTGGCCACACATCCACCAGATGGTCGTCCTCGAGGACATGGAAGTAGTCGTACAGGTTGATGGTCGTGCAGCCGTGACTAGGGATGAGCTCGATCTTATCGCCGACGCGCAGCTCGGGCGCACCACCTTCGAGGAGTACCTCGCCCTGTTCCTCTGTGAACTCGCCGAATCTCGCTCCGGGCACGAGGACGTCTGGAGGCCCGAACTCCGGCGTCACGGCCTTAAGACCGGCGTCGACGACGGCTCTCCCTTTGTTAACCCGGCTGACCACCGTGGTCAAGACGGTCAGGGCGCAGGAAAAGGCCGTGATGCCAACCGACCGATACTTGACGTCCATTGTCGCGTAGGAGCCAGCCTGGACTTCGCTCATCCACGGTATCCGGCCGGTGAACATGTACGTCCCGGTGCTTCCCCCAGTAATCGTCTCGACCAACATGCCGGCCTTCTCAGCGAGTTCCTTGGCCGCCAGAGCAATGCGAAGGTCCACTGCGACGCGCCTCTCGCGCTCGCTCAACGGCAGGAGATTCCTCAGATGGCCCTCGTAAGCCTGAAAGCCCCCGAAAATCAGACCCGGCCTCGCGTACACCTCTCGGGCGAGGCTGACGGCAGCATCAGCTGATCGCACCCCACACCTGTCCATGCCTACATCGATTTCGACAAGACATCGGATCTTGACTCGCGCCTTCCCGGCTGCCGCAGACAAGGCCCTTACGTTGTCGACGTCATCGACAACAGTCGCGACGGCACAGCGCCTCGCCAACGCCGTGAGTCGTTCAAGCTTGATTGGCCCCACGATCGGACTCGATATCAGGACGTCGCCGATGCCGCCATCGACAAGTGCTTCCGCCTCCCCCACCTTGGCGCACGTAATTCCAACCGCGCCAGCGGCCATCTGCATGCGCGCGATCTCGACGGACTTGTGTGTCTTGCAGTGAGGGCGCAGGTCCGCCGGCATGCCCCCGATCAGGGTCGCCATCGTCTCGATATTGCCCCGCAGGCGATTCCGATCCAGCAGCAAGGCTGGCGTGTCAATGTCCTCCTTGCGCGATCCTGCAACCGGCCGATAGGCGTACATGGTCCATTCCTTTCGCTGCGAGGTGAAGACGCCGCCGCGCATTGGGACTCAGAACGTGAGTGGCATGCGGAACGTCCACCAGTGCCTCTTTGTATCACCCTGACCTCAAGAGAGAGCGGGCGCCCTTTCGATTGCAGAGCGTGCTCAGAATCTCATCGCCGACTCATTCTTCATCGGGCACCCACGCCAGCGGCTCCGTGTCGTTTGCCAGACTTATCTGGCGCAGCAGACACTCGTCGCGCGCCCGTACGATGTCGTCGCGCTCGCGACCCTCATAGGCGAAGAAGCCATGCCCCGTCTTGAGCCCCAGTCTGCCCTGCCTCACCAAGTCCTCGAAGAAGCCCGGAGGCTGCGTCATAGAGCTGAGGTCCGCGAACAGGTATTGAGAGATCTCCAGAAATACGTCGAGTCCACCCAAGTCCGCCGTCGCAAAAGGTCCCAAACACGGGTAGCGGAGGCCTACGCCAAACTTCACGGTTCGGTCGACGTCCTCGGCGCTCATGATTCCGGCTTCGACGAGGTTCAGCGCCTCCCTAAGCAGAGCGAATTGGAGACGATTACCCGCGAAACCTGGCACGTCCCGCTTCACGATCACCGGTACCTTGCCGAGCCGCTGCACAATCCTATGCATAACGCTGATCGTGGCGTCGGACGTGTGCTCGCCCTTGATCAGTTCTACGAGTGGCACAAGCTCGGCCGGGTTCCACCACTGTGTTCCAATGATGCGCTCAGGATGCTTGCAGCCGTCAGCAATCCTGGAAATGGATAGGCCAGACGTGTTGGTCGCCAGGATTGCATCAGCAGACATGTGCTCTTCCAGGCGGCGGAACACCTGCCGCTTCAGATTCAACACCTCGGGGACGGTCTCGATCGCGCACTGCGCGGCACTTACCGCTCGAGCAAGATCTGTACTCGTTGAGATGCGAGCACGTGTGGCTTGAGCGTCTTCAGACGTGAGCAGACCATGGTCAACGAGGCGCAGGAGGGAGGAGTCAATTCGATCCAGGGCGGCACTCAGCTGTGGCGCCTCCACGTCGCAGAGAGAAACCTCAAAACCGCCCTGAGCGAAGCACTGGGCTATCCCGGCTCCCATCGTGCCCGCAGCGATGACGGCCACGCGGCTGACGTCTTCGCACTCCATGATTCACCCCGTCCCAGCCGACTCAGCGGTCAGACTCGCGCGAGCATTGGAGCTGGCACACGCCACGCAAATCCGCATGTGAACGGCGCCCGTGTTGACCAGCCCATGATGACTGCCTGACCGCGTAAGAACCGCTGACCCCGGGCCTACGTTGTGCTGCTCACCGTCTACCTGCATCACGCCACTTCCCGAGATGATGAAGTAAACCTCGTCATCGCCTTGGTGAGGATGGTCACCAATGCTGGAACCTGGATCGAGGACTAGATCGCGCACATATCGGAATGACGAATCTGAGGGGCTTTCCAGCAGTGTCCGAACGAAGTACCCGCCCGACCCCCCATGAGAGCCTTGAGCTCGCTCGCCTGTGACCGTCTCTGGTGTCCCAAGTATCACGGTACCCACCTCCATCCCTTCGCCTGTCGGGTGTCGGGACTCGAACGCATTGGCTTGGAGAACCTAGCGTGAACAGTAAGGCAAACACAGACACTCACACACGATACGCGGCGGGTGACTGTACCCTCGGACAGACGGCTTACCCGGGCTGCTTCCGGACACCTCGCCCTGCGCTCTGTGATTGACCTGTCAGCGTAGTCCTTCTGAGAACTCCATCTCACATTTGTCGACCATGTCCAACCTCGGCTCCCACTAGTTCGAATTGGGTGAGAGCGAACTGCAAATCGTCAGCGGTATGGGCAGCGGAGACCTGCACTCGCACCCTCGCCTCCCCCTTGGGCACGACGGGATAACAGAAGCCCACTGCGTACACTCGATGCGCCATCAAGGCGGCCGCAAATTCCTGAGCTGCGCGGGCCTCTCCCAGCATCACCGGAACAATCGGATGCTGCTCGCCCCCGAGGGCAAACCCTAGCCGCTGCATTCCGTCACGGAACATGGCGGTGTTCGTGCGTAGCCGCCGTACGAGATCGGTGGATTCCTGGAGCATCTCAATCGCCTTCAACGATCCCGCCGCAACCACCGGTGCCACGGAATTGGAAAACAGATAAGGGCGCGACCGCTGCCTGAGAACGTCCACGATCGACTTTCGGCCGCTCGTGTATCCCCCGCTCGCGCCGCCAAGCGCTTTGCCGAATGTTCCCGTGAGGATGTCCACGCGCCCCATGACATGGCAGTGCTCATGAGTCCCGCGCCCGTGGTCGCCAAGAACACCAACCGCATGCGAGTCATCCACCATCACCAACGCGTCGTAGCGCTCCGCCAAGGTGCAGATCCCCTCCAGCGGCGCAATCGTGCCATGCATGGAGAACGCACCATCGGTGGCGATAAGCCGAGTGCGTGCCTCCGAGGTGGCCTTTAGCTGATTCTCTAGGTCGCCCAAGTCACGATTGCGATAGCGATAACGTGCGGCCTTGCTCAAACGAATCCCGTCGATAATGCTCGCATGGTTCAGCTCGTCGCTTATGACGGCGTCGTCGGGACCGAGCAGGGCTTCGAAGAGGCCTCCATTCGCGTCGAAACACGACGAATACAGAATCGTGTCCTCCGTGCCCAGGAACTCAGAGACGGCGGCTTCGAGTCGCTGATGCAGAGTCTGCGTGCCGCAGATGAATCGCACTGAAGACGTGCCGAAGCCCCACTCGGCGAGCGCTTCTCGCGCAGCCTCGACTACCACTGCGTCGGACGACAGGCCGAGGTAGTTGTTGGCACACATGTTCAAGACGGTGGTTCCATCAGCCAGCGCAACCCAAGCTCCCTGGGGGCCGGCGAGTGGCTGCTCCGCCTTGTAGAGACCTTGCTTACGGGTCTCGGAAATGGCCTCAACGAGTCGCTTGTTCTGCTGTGGTCCAAGCACTCGGGCACCTTCCTCTCTCGACATGGACGCGCTCTGGCTGGAACGAGCTTCTCTCCGTTCCTCACCTGCCACACCGCTCGCGGGATCCAGATAGGTTGCTCCGACCAACTCGACTGTTCCTACGTCGCTCACAGGTGGGAACATATACGTCAGGTATATTTACTACCCCTTCCTCACACCGCCTCCGTCTGAACTCGTCTAGTGCTCAGGCCGCCTCATCTGGAGATAGTGAGAAGGCCGCCGCACGGTTGCACTTGTCCCAGAGCTCGCCCAACGGCGTTGGAGGGTACGCCCAAGACCGTGCCTCCAGCGTGTCGATCCACCGGTCAGTAGCCGCTCGGGCAATCTCGAAGCAGTGCTCGGTGAAGTCTCGCTTTTCGCGAGGCGATCCCTTCTTGACTGCCTCCGCATCGGCCAGGAACTCGGCCTCGATGTTGTCGAAGTCCTGCCGGATCTCAGGCATCACATGGTCGAAGTCAAGGATAGCGCGACGATGGAGTCGTTCGTGTCTCCAGAAGAGCGATTGGGGCTCGAAATGATCGTCAGGCCAGGGGCCCATGTCGGGCAGCTCAGCGCCGAGGAAGATAGGCTTGAAAATCGATAGGCAGGTTGCGCTGGTGCCAGTCCACCACGAGATTTCCGACTCTGCGTCAACTTCTGTGACCATGGCCCCGGTTGCCTGCCAGAGCCGATTCTCGAATGGCCCCTGGTGCACGCAGATGTCCAATTGCCTGTCCCCTTCGCCAGGGTGATAGCCGACAGTGTGGTGACGCAGAATGCGGAACATCGTTTCCACGGTTATCCCGCCTGCAGAGCGCTCAAGCTGGCTCCGGGAGGAATCGCACCGCTCCCAGGCCCCGTGAGGTCCCACGATAGAGTCATCTTGATATTCGCCGGCAAAGTCGATGGCGTCGCGTGTGTCCGAGAGCGAGCAGAGATCCCACTCATGCCCGATTGTCATCGCGTTCGAGATCGAATCGAACGCAGCACCGCGTCGCGCGGCCCATTCACGCCCGGCCGTCTCCAACACCCACGCTTCACTCCGATCGGCGAAAATGTAGCTACCATCGAAATGGGAGTTGCCTCGCAGTTCGCAATTCCCGCCTTGACCATACTGGTGCACAAGCGCGCCGATCACGTCCACGGCTTCTCGGGCGGTCCTAGCCCGTTCAAGCGCCAAGCGAAGCATGTCGGTCACAACGAGGCCGTCACGCTCTGGAGTGACATTCGAGAACACCGCCTCGTTTCCCACCGCCAGTCCATGCTCGTTGATCCCCAGCTCACCTCCCCACGTCCAGAACGATCGCGAGATAACCGCCTCATAGGTCTCCGCCACCTGGGGGATTACGGTGTGGGCGGCCCTGAACTGCTCGCCGCGCACATGCTTCCGGGCCGGCACCCTATAGATGTACTGCGCCTCGTTCGCCTCGCAGTCGGAGCTCTTCGCGAGGATTACGGACTGGTCGCGGGTGACGGCGGGAAGGGCGCAGAAGGTGTCACACATGCAGACCCTCCTTTCTCACGGAGTTGACTGACGACGCGGCAACGCTACGTTCATAATGCAGACACGATCCTGTCCCGTGCACGCAAGAAGTGCTCATGGGTGATGTTGGCCGCGGCATCTTCGTCTCTCGCTTTGATTGCCACGATGATTCGACGGTGTTCCTCGAGAGACTCCCAGCCCGCGAGGCCTCCTTTCATCGCCAGATAGATGAAGCGGCTCGTAAGCCGGTGGAGGCGAGCGGTCGCGTCAATGATGTATCGGTTAGCGCCGGACTCAGCGACCGCGTAGTGGAACTCATAGTCAAGGTTCGCCACCCCCAAAATGTCTCGCGACAGGTCGGCTTGCGTGGCCGCTTCAACAATGCTCTCGATCCGCTCGAGATCGTCACCACTGGCGCCCCTTGCTGCCAACCTAGCGGCGACGGCCTCGATGTGAGAAACGGCCTCAATCAGCTTTACGTAGTCCGGCAGGTCGAGCTCAGCGATGCGCACTCCTTTGCGCGGAATGGAAACGATCAGATACTCTTGAGCCAGCCGTTGAAGAGCTTCCCGCAGGGGTGTCCGCCCACAGCCCAGCCTCTCCATCAGCTCGGCCTCCCCAATCATGGTCCCTGGAGAGAGCTCCAGGGATACGATCATCTTCGTGAGTTGTTTCTCGACAACATCGCTGGCGCGTATTGGACCTGACAGTTGAATCGGCACCTTCACCACCTGCAATCTCGGAGGCGGGCTTCCGCTAACAGTGGGCTCACCGCCGACTGGGGTCTGGCACCAACCTCGAATTCCGATACTGCTCTTGAGAGGCATGTGGACGCACGCTACACGTGGGCGCCCCAAGTAAGCTGCCACTTCTGACTCGCTACCTAAAGCTAGGATTCCGCTCGTCCGCTGCTCCAATCGCGATTTGGCCGCAAGTGACACAATACTTGATGCGTTGTGCTGATCTCCCGCAAGGGGGGCGGCTGCGTCGTGCAAATTTCTTCTGCAATCGGACACCGCGTATGGAAACGACACCCGCTAGGCATATTGAGCGGGCTGGGGACGTCGCCTTCCATGGCCGCCTGGCGATCGCGCTTGCCGGGCACCGGTCTGGGCAAAGCCCGCAACAAACCTTCCGTGTATGGGTGCAGGGCTGCTTGGAACACTTCCTCGGTGGTGCCCGATTCGACGATCTGGCCCAGGTACATCACCGCCATCCGGTCTGAGACATGCTGCACCACCGATAGCTCATGAGCCACGAACAGCATCGTCAAGCCTAATTCATCCTTTAGGTCAGCCAGCAGGTTGAGGATCTGCGCCTGGATAGACACATCCAGCGCCGAGACCGGCTCATCGGCGACCAGGAGAGTTGGGCGCACCGCCAATGCACGCGCCAGCCCGATGCGCTGTCGCTGCCCCCCGCTAAAGGAGCTCGGGTACTTATCCGCGGCATCCCGGTTCAGCCCCACCATCTCGAGCAACCTGTATAGGTACGCCTCTTCCTGATCCCGGGCCGTGATCTTGTGGAAGCGCAGGACCTCCGTCAACGCTTTCCGAACGGTCATGCGCGGGGTGAGCGAGGAATACGGATCTTGGAAGATGACTTGCATCCGGCGTCGGACGGGCTGCATCCCCTTTGCATTCAGATGGGTGATGTCCTGCCCCTCGAACAGAATACGCCCGCTGGTAGGGTCGTACAGGCGCAAGATGCAGCGCCCCAAGGTCGTCTTCCCGCAGCCGCTCTCACCCACCAACCCCAGCGTCGAAAGACGCTGGATCCTGAAAGACACGCCGTCCACGCCAACCAGCTCCTGGGCGGGGCGGCGCATGACGTAATCTAAGAGCCGGCGCGGCTGCCCGAACACTTTGGTCAGGTTCTGGACCTCCAGCACCGTCTCGGTCATTGTCCCGCCCTTTCCGGGTACAGGCAGGACGTGACATGTCCGGGCAGCACTTCTCGCGGGGAAATCGGCGTTTCGGCACAATCCGGCGTGGCGACCGAACATCGCTCGGAAAACGGGCAGCCGAGGGGCAGTTTTAGAAGATCTGGCGGCTGCCCCTGAATCGGCAGCAGCCGCTTGCTTCTTGCGTCCATACGGGGGATGGAGTTCAGCAGCGCAACCGTATATGGGTGCTGTGGGTGGTGGAAGATGGCCTCGGTTGCAGCTTGTTCCATCACGTGCCCGGCATACATGACGACCACCACATCGCTCGTCTCAGCCACGACTCCCATGTCATGCGAGACCAGGATGATCGACATGCCCACGCTATCCTGCAAGTCCATCATTAGTTTCAGGATCTGGTCCTGAATCGTTACGTCCAGCGCAGTCGTCGGCTCATCTGCCAGAAGCAGTTTCGGGCTAGAAGCGATTGCCGTCGCGATCATCACCCGCTGGCGCATCCCTCCCGACAGGCGGTGTGGGTATTCGTCGATCCGTTTCTCAGGGCTGGCGATTGCCACCCGTTGCAGCAAGTCAATGCCGATCTTCCTGGATTCCTTGGCGCTAATCTTCCCATGCACGCGCAGGCCCTCGGTGATTTGGTCGCCAACGCGCCAGACCGGGTTCAAGGTGGTCATCGGGTCCTGGAAGATCATGGCTATCTCCAGGCCCCTGATGTGCTCCATCTGGTCCTCGGTGAAGCGCAACAAGTCTTCGCCATCGAACCAGATCTCGCCGCCCGTGATGAAGCCTGGCGGCGAGGGAACCAACCCGAGGATGGCGCGGCACAGCACGGATTTACCGCTGCCTGATTCGCCTACAATTCCCATAGTCTGGCCTCGCCGCAAAGACAGTGAGAGGTTCTTGGTGGCCAAGACCGTGCCCGCTCGTGTGCGAAATTCCACGTTCAGCCCGACGACATTGAGAAGGGTTTCATCGGTGTCTTGAGTCACAGGACACGCTCGCGGTACATATCATTGGCACCTTGGGCCAACAGCCACATCAAAGCTAACATCACGCCCATTCCCTGCCGCCAGTCGTCAGATCAGAATCGCTCGTTGCGTGCCTTTCTAAACAGCCAGCATGGACCCCAAGCTGCCTACAACGTCTGGACATAGCGCCGTCCCAGCATGCTCGCTAGGCCAACCCCGACTAAGCTGAACCCCAGGCCGGTCACGATGATGGCAATCCCGGGCAAGGTCGAAATCCACCAGGCCTGGAGCATGAAATTGCGGCCCTCAGCCACAATCGCACCCCATTCGGGAGTTGGTGGTTGTACGCCCATCCCCAAGAAACTGAGCGAGGAGGCGAGCAAGATATTCAGCACCACGTCTGCCATTGAGAAGACGAGCGAAGCCGCCAGCAGGTTGGGAAGCGCATGCCTAAAAATGATCCGCCAGGAGCCGAATCCTAGTGCTCTTGCCGCCAGGAGGTACTCCTGCTCGCGAATGACCAGCATATCGGCCCGTCCCAGCCGACAGTACATGGTCCAGCCTACACAGAACACGGCGATGTACATGCTCTTAATCCCTGGGCCCAGAATCGCCACTATCACGATAATGAGCACGAGGAACGGGAAGGCGATGGCGATGTCAACCAGGCGCATGAGCAGCCGGTCGAACCAGCCTCCAAGGAAGCCGACGATAACCCCCAGCATCAGGCCATAGGCAAGCGGCACATACGTCATGATCAGCCCCAGCTGCAAGTCGGTTCGCGCCGCGTACAGCGTTCGCGTCCACACGTCTCTCCCCAGCTCGTCCGTCCCCATAGGATGCGCCCAGCTGGGAGGTAGCAGAGTAGCTTGGAAATTGCCAACAATCGGGTTGTGCGGAGTGAGTACTGGCGCGAACACAGCCAACAGCACAATGATAGCCAGGATCACCGTGCCGATTCTCAAGTTGATCGGCCAGCGCCGGATAGACCTCAAAGCACTATGTCGGCGCAGGACACGTTCCACGTCGGAGGTATTGTCGGCTGCCACAGTCATCCGAGCTCCACCCTGGGGTCGATAGCGGCATAACTCAAATCGGCAAGCATGTTGACCACCATCACCAAGAACCCGAACACAATGACCAGACCAATGATGGTTGGGTAATCCCGGTAGAGCACCGATTGGATCAGCAGCTGCCCGAGTCCTGGGATTGAGAAGACGGTTTCAATCACCACCGTTCCGCCCACAAGCCACCCGATATTGACTCCCAGGATCGTCACCGTGGGGATCAAGGCGTTACGCAGGACGTGCTTGACCATGATCCGCGTGGGCTTCAAACCCTTCGCCCGGGCTGCTTCGATGTACTCTGCCTCCGTGATCTCCAGCAACGAGGACCGCAGCGATTGGACCAGCATGGGCGCGAGGAATAGACCGATTGCTAGAGACGGCAGGAAGAGGTAATACAGGTGCCCCAAGAAGCCTTCTCCCCACCCGGCGATGGGGAACCAGTGCAGCTTCAGACCAAACAGAAGGATCAGCAGTAGCCCCAGCCAGAAGGATGGCATGGCAAATGTGACCATGCCGCCGATGCGGATCCCGTGATCGATGGGCCGGTCAGCGCGCATGGCAGACAGGATTGAAAGCGGGACGGTGAGCAGGACCGCAATCAACGTGCCGTAGGACAGTAGGAATACCGTGGGGCCAACCCGTTGGAGCACCAATTGTGCTACGGGCACCTGCTGCAAGATCGATGTCCCCAGGTTGCCGTGCAACGCGTTACGCACGAAGAACAGGTACTGCATATACACCGGCTTATTCAGTCCATACTCGGCCCTCAGCGCGGCAATTGTCTGCGGAGACGCCTTGCCTCCCGTCAAGATGGTGATCGGGTCGCCGGGTAGTAACTGCATGAACAAGAAGGCGACCAATGTTATCCCTACCAAGACCGGGATCATCTCGACAAGCCTGCGCACTGTATAGCCAATCACGCGCAACTGGAGCCTCCAACACCTGCAAGAGGCCGCTTGCTACTCACTTGCTCATCCAAACCTGGTCTAGCCACCACCAACCTTCAGCCACGGTGCGGAAGTTGTGAACGTGGTCCGAGTAGGCGGTCATGGCTGGAGTGAAGTTGAAGGGAACGCTGTAGCCATCCCAATAGACGATCTTCTGAATTTGGCCGTAGTAGCTCGCCCGCTCTTGTGCGTTAGATGTCTCGCGGGCTTTTGCCAAGAGGTCTGTCACTTCCCGGTTTTTGTACCGGCTGTAGAAGCCATGTGAATCGCCCACTGCCCAGTAATCGCCCTCGAAGGTCGCCAGTTCGTCAGGATCGTTGACGTCACTGGTGATCATGTTGACCTCAACGTCATAGTCTCCCGCCACCACCTTGTTCCATGCAGCTCCGATATCGAGCTGTTGGATCGCAGACTTGATTCCCACTGCGCTCCACATCTGTTGCAGTTCTTCGGCGATTTGCAGGCGCGGTGCATCACCAGCCGGGACTAGAATCTGAATCGTCGTGCCGCCATAGCCAGACTTGGCCAGATACTGCTTGGCCGTCGCCGGATCATACGGGATGAGTGAAACGCTCTTATCCCAGAAGTTCATCTTCGGCGTGAAGCTGTTGGGAATCGTCCCATATCCAAAGAACACGGTGTGCAGGATAGCCTGGCGATCGGTGGCATAGTTCAATGCCAAATCGAAGTTCTTGTCACTCAACGGGGCCTTCTGATGGTTTATGTAGAGATAATCCAGGTTGTAGACGCTATCCACGCCGAGAGAGATATCCGACGTTGAAGCTAGGCTTTTGGCTTCACTGAATGGGACGCCCTCGATCGCGTCGAAGGTACCGTTGCGTAGGCCCAGGATGCGCGAGTTGCTCTCGGGCACGTACTTGACTGTGACTGTGTCCAAGTAGGGCACGGGCTTGCCATCGGCGCCGAGTTTCCAATAGTAGGGGTTGCGCGTTAGCAGGACTTCGTTTCCCCGGGAGTACTTCGTCACCATGAAGGGCCCGCTCCCAACCGGCTTGTTGCCAAATGCCTTTGGGTTAGCCTCGTACACCGCCTTGTCCACAATGTTGGCGGCGAACACTGCTAGCGAGGAAAGGAACGGCGTGGAAGGTGCTTTCAGGGTGATTCTGACCGTGTTTGCGTCAACGGCTTGGATCGTCTTCACATCTACGAAGAGGAAGGCGTACGGACACTTGGGATTGGCTGCCCTGTCCAAGGAGAAGGTCACATCCGCCGAGGTAACCGGGTCACCGTTGCTGAACTTGGCACTCTGCAAATGGAAGGTGTACACCAATCCATTCGGCGAGATGTCCCACTTTTCTGCCAAGCCGGGAACTAGGCCATTGCCCGTCTGGTCCGGCTCCACAAGGGTGTTGAACACCTGCTCGATCAAGTAGATCGACCCGTTGTCGCTCGGCCCAACTGGGTCAAAAGTTAGTGGCTCTTGAAAGCGGGCGAGTGTTAGGTCACCGCCTCGTGTCACCGCTGCAGACGCCGTCTTCGAGGCAGTCGTTTGCGCGGCGCTGCCACAGGCGCCTACAGCTGCCGGAATCACGGCCATGACTGCTGCGAGTAACACTAACCCCAGAATGCGCTTGCACGAGTCCTTGTCCATGTCGACTCTCCCTTCTGCGTAAATGTCGTCGTACTTCGAAGTGGTGGAGTGAGCCTCGCAAGTGAGGGCGGCACCTTGCTGCGCTGGCCAAGGAACACCTCGGCCTCGGGCAGTTTGGCGATGATTTCCTCGGAGCGTTGGCGCCTAAGAGGGCATAATCTGCGGCCTTGTTTTCGGTACTCCGGAACCTGTCAAGCCGAATGAGACGGTCGTCGCTGGTATTTAGTGAGCAACCTCCTTTGTGTCGGGCTTGTTGATCCACGCGGCCTTGGGCAGCGCCGGTGGCCGCGGCGGCCGCGCGACGAAGCGCTCTGGGGTGTGCGCGTAGGCCGCATCGAGGACGCGTGCCCGCTCTACGTGGATCTCCTTGGCGCGCCCGTAGTGCACGGCAGCCGGGGCCATGAGGCCGATCCCCGAGTGGCGGTGCTCGTGGTTGTACCACTCGAAGAACTCGCGGCAGAAGGCGCGCCCCTCCCCGATGGAGGCGAAGCGGGCGGGGAAGGCGGGCCGGTACTTGAGCGTCTTGAAGTGCGCCTCCGAGTAGGGGTTGTCGGTCGAGGTGTAGGGGCGGTTGTGCGTGCGCGTCACGCCGAGGTCGGCGAGCAGGAAGGCCACCGGCTTGGAGGTCATCGAGCTGCCGCGATCGGCGTGCACGGTGAGGGTGTCCCGGGCGACCTGCTGCTGGGTGGCCGCCTGGCCGATGAGGTCCTTGGCGATCTCGCCCGACTCACGCTGCTGCACCGTCCAGGCGACGACGTAGCGGCTGAACACGTCGAGGATGGCGTAGAGGTAGTAGTAGCTCCAGGTGGCGGGGCCCTTGAGCTTGGTGATGTCCCAGGACCAGACCTCGTTCGGTCGCGCGGCCAAAAGCTCGGGCCGCTGGTAGGCCGGGTGACGCAGCTGGTCGCGGCGCTCCCGCAGCTCCCCATTCCCGGCAAGCAGCCGGTACATGGTGCGCTGCGAGCAGAGGTAGCGGCCCTCGTCAAGCAGCGTCGCCCAGGGCGCCGCCGGAGAGGCGTCTGCGAAGCGCGCGCTGCGCAGCTCGGTGAGGACCTGCGCGCACTCCTCCGCGGAGAGCGCCCTCGCGGGCGCCCCCCGCGGCCGCCCGGCCTTGCGCCCTCGCGGCCGCCGGCGACGGTAGATGGTGGCGGGCGCGGCGCCCAGGGCGCGGCAGGCCGGGCGCAGCCCCACGAGCGGAGCGAGCTCCTCCACCGCCCCTTCGATCATGACGCGGTGCTCTCGGTCTCGGTCGCGCCCCTGGGCCCGTGCAGCTCGCCCAGAAGCGCGCAGACGTTTCCCTGGGCCTCGATCACCCGGCGCGCCTTCTCAAGCTCCGCCGCGCTGCGCGTGAGGCGCCGGCGCAGCTCCGCGTTCTCCGCGGCAAGGGGGTCCCGCCGGCTTACGCCCCCGGGGCCGCGAGAGGGCCTCCAGGACGCCCTCCTCGCGCTGCCCGCGCCAGGTGGAGAGGTGGGAGGAGTAGAGGCCCTCACGGCGCAGCAGGGCGCCGATCTCACCGGGGCGCGAGAGACCGTCTGCCTCGCGCAGGATGGCGAGCTTGTACTCGCAGGTGAAGCGCCGCCGGTGGGGGCGCTCCACGAGCTCGGGGTCCGGAGGCGCGGAGGGGGCGGCGCCTCCGGCGGCCCCTGCGCTACGCTCGCCTACGGCTCGCTGCGCTGCGGGGCCGCCGGCTCCGTTCCCCCGTACATCCTTCCTCTGCAACAATGACATCTTCGTGCTCCGATCTTGCCCTTCATGCTCAGTAATTCCTCGGTCATGATCGTCTCACGTCATCTTGGCAGAGAGGGCTCGCCGGATATGCGCCGGATATATGCAGCGAAGAATAACACTGCCGACAGGTTTTACAAGGCCCTTCTTCATGGATTGGCAAAGAGGCACCGTAGGAGTGTCTTCTTTGCGAGGCAGCGGGGCCCTTGGCGACACGACCTAACCCCTTCGTCATGAAATGGTGGTTCTCGGGACGAGGTTATGAGTGTTCTCGGCATCAGCCCCTCAAGAAGATTGAGCGCGAGAACGCACGCCAGATGCGGAGGTGGCGATCTTCGCGCCTGCCCTCTTGGACGGCGGCCCCACTCCTCACTCTGGCTCGCCGCCCTCTCACGGCGCGTCAGTGCGGCCGCACCGTGCGCGTCGCCATCGTTGTGGCCGCGTCGCGCCGCTCACTACTCTCCGAGACGAGTACCTTAGCCGATGCCACGCCGCCCGCTCGAGGCCAGCGGCCAGGCGTCGAGCATCGGGACGGCGTCGCTCTAGGCTGGCGCCTCCAGGTAGCGTCGCACGACACGCGGCGACACGCCACAGGCAATTTCATGAGTGATCGTGCCGAGCAGCCGGGCGACGTCCTCGGCGAGGATGTGCTCGGAGCCGGAGCGGCCGATGAACACGACCTCGTCGCCGGGTCGCACGGCCTCGGGATCGTCGGGCAGCAGCGCGGTGAGCAGATCCATGCTAATGGTGCCTGTGATCCGGCATCGCCGGCCGGCGATCAGCACGTCGCCACGGTTGGCGACCGCCCGGGCGATGCCGTCGGCGTAGCCGATCGGCACGATGGCGAGGCGCCCCGGGCGGTCGGCGATGAAGCTCCGGCCGTAGCCCACCGACTCGCCGGGACCTACCTCGCGGATGCCCGCGACATAGGAGCTCAAGCTCAGCGCCGGCCGCAGCCCGCGGGGCGCGGGATCGTCGCCGAACGGCGAGAGCCCGTAGATGGCGATGCCGGTGCGCACCATGTCGAAGTGCGAGGCGGGCTCGCGCATGGTCGCGGCGCTGTTGGCGGTGTGGGCGATGAGGCCCGCGTGGCGCGCCTTGAGCTGCGCGGCAAGCGCCGTGAAGCGCTCGAGCTGGCTGACGAAGAACGAGGGGTCGTCCTCGTCGGCGGTGGCGAAGTGACTCATCAGGCCCGAGAGGCAGGGGCCGGCGGCGGCGGCGAGCATCGCCGCCGCCGCCTCGTCGACACCCAGCCTGCCCATCCCCGAGTTGAACTTCACGTGCACTCGCACGCGGCGCCGCAGCGCCTCGGCGAGGAACGCCTGGGACCACACCGTGACCTCGGCGTGCGCCTTGGCGGCACGCGCCATCTCGACACCGGTCAAGGGACCGAAGATCAAAAGAGGCGCCGTGATGGCCGCCTCGCGCAGCTCCTCGGCTTCAGCCACGGTAGCGACGCCCAGCCACGAGGCGCCGGCCTGCAGCGCCGCCCGGGCCACCGGTACGGCGCCGTGGCCGTAGCCGTTGGCCTTGACCGCCGCGCACAGCGCCGTGCCGGCCGGCAGCAGGGAGATGAGGTGGGTGATGTTGTGACGTACGGCCGAGAGGTCGACCGTCGCCAAGGCGCGCTGTCGGTCGTCGAGCACTCAGAGCCCCGGCATGCGAAAGAAGTTGCGGCCTGGGACGATGCGGACCAGCCGGTCACCGTCGGCCTCGGGCACGCCGCCCAAGTCCTTGTCGCGCAGGGTCGGCGCCAGCTCATGCATGGCGGCGTCGGGTCCGATCGCCACCTCGTCGTGCCTCACGATGTTGGTCACGAACGCCTTTCTTTGGCGCATCGCCTCCCGCCTGACCGGCTCTTCCACCTTCGAGTCGGCCGGCACGCCGTGCACGGCTTTCACACTGTCATTTTGGCTCACCTGTCCGCCACCACAATCAGTCGTGGCCCCCTTCGAAGACCTGGCGACTTGACGCCGGCGTAACGCCGGCCCTTGTCCAAGCAAGTACTCACCAAGTATATCGCCAGTATATAGACTCTACGACCCGGATCATTGACCGGACCCCATTCATCGGTCCACTTCCTATGTTAGTCCCAGGGCCACCTCCGGCGTAGGAGAGGGAGGCCCAAAGTCTGCCAGCGAGAAGCCCGGGAGGACGATCGTCTCTGGCGCCGGCGGGCGTTGCCCCAGCGAGCTGTGCGGACGCAGGCCGTTGTAGAGCCGCCGCCAGTTGGCGATGAGGATCTGCGCCTCCCGGAGAGTGTAGAAGAGATCGCCGTTGAGCAGTTCGTCGCGGAGCTTGCCGTTGAACGACTCGATGTAGCCGTTCTCCCAGGGTGAAGCCGGTTCGATGAACAGCGTCGCGACGCCCAGCTCAGAGAGCCAGCTCCTCACGGCCTTGGCGACGAACTCGGGGCCGTTGTCGCTTCTGATGTGCTCCGGGATGCCGTACTCAAGGAAGAGCTCCGAGAGCGCGTAGAGCACGTCGTGACTCGTGATCCGGCACTGGACGAGGATCGCCAGGCACTCACGCGTGTACTCGTCGACCACCGTGAGCAGGCGCAGCTTTCTGCCGTCGTGCGTCGTCTCGGAGACGAAGTCGTAGGCCCAGACGTGGTTCTTGTGCTCGGGCCGCAGGCGGATGCAAGAACCATCGTTCAACCAGAGGCGACCTCTCTTCGGCTGCCTGGCTGGCACCTTGAGGCCCTCGGCCCGCCAGATGCGCTGCACGCGCTTGGCGTTCACCTGCCAGCCCGCCATCTGCAGCAGGCCGGTGATGCGCTTGTAGCCGTAGCGGCCGAAGCGCCCGGCCAAGGCGACGATCGCCGCGGTGAGGGCGTCCTCATCGGCTCTGGGATGCGCCCGGTGGCGCTGGGTCGAGCGGTGCTGGGCGAGGGCCTTGCAAGCCCGGCGTCCGGAGACGGCAAGCCCCTCACAGACTGCCTCCACACACTTGCGGCAGCGTGAGGGGCTTTAGAAGTTTCCAGTCCGCCTCCTGCAGGATCAGCTTGTCGAGGGTCAGATCGGAGACTGCTCTCCGTAGCCGTGCGTTCTCTCGCTCGAGGTCCTTGAGGCGCTTGGCCTGGGAGACCTTGAGGCCCCCGTACTCTTTGCGCCAGCGGCAGTAAGTGACCTCGTGGATGCCCGGGGCCTTGACGACCCCCGGGACCTTCCTACCTTCACCGAGCAGTACGTCGGCCTCACGCAGCTTGGCAATGATCTCTTCGGGGCGATAGCGCTTCTGGAGCATGATCTGCTCCTCCTTCTTCGGTCCAGAAACCATAACCTTGGGGTGGACCGATTTCAGGTGTGCCGGTCAACCCGGATCGGATGGATATGCAGCGTCTTCACGAGCGGTGCCGACACCAAGCCTACTTCGGAGTTGTTGGGGCTTCTCGTGTCGTGTCTCACGTTCAACAGGTCGAAGTTGCCGGCGCGTCCGGCGGGCCCACCGACGCCGACGACCGCGGCGGCGAACCCTACCAGGACGATAATGACGAGTGACAGCAGAAGCGGCATGGAAAGCACACCCTCGCAAGCCGACAGCTGCCCGCTATCATCGGGCAAATCGCTGAGTGGATTGACCGGAACCGCCAGACGCATAAGCGTCTAACCGCCAGGAAGCCATCAGTCGCGTCCAGCAACCACCCGCACGCGGGAGTCGTAAGCTAGCTGCTCGCAGACGTCACCAATGCAGCTCTCGATCTCCCACGCAAGCGTGCTCGGCTGCGACCCACTGTCGCCCGCGTCGGCGCTGGCCCCGGGACTGTCAAGAGGAACACATGACCTTGACGACATCGGAATGGCGCCGACGTCATCGGTCGCCTCGAGAACGAGTGCGAACTCCACCTCTTCTCCGGTGCCCGCGGACGCCGGTGCGCGACGCGACGCTCAGCGGCTACTCCAGAGCTCCGCGGCGCCCATTCCTAGCTGCCGCTCTACCTCGCGGCGGTAGGCGGCGATCGCCTGCCGGGTGACGGAGCCGGGTGGGTCGTCGAAGACCCGGCCCTCGATGCCCCCGACCGCCTGGATCTCGCGCGCTGTGCCGGCGAGGAACGCCTCCTTGGCAGCAAGCGCGTCCTCAGTGCGGCACGAGCGCTCGCAGATGTCCAGATGCTGCATGACGATGCGGCGCGTGATCGAGTCGAGGATCCCTTCGCTGAGCGGCGGCGTACAGAGGTCGCCCTGCGGGGTGACCCAGAAGAACGCCGCCTGCTGCACCTCCATCACGCGGCCGCCCGGGGTGGTGAGCAGCGCCTCCTCGAGGCCGCGCTCCTCGGCCACGCGCTTGGCCAGCATGTTGCCGGCGTAGGAGAGGCTCTTGGCGCCGGCCAGCACGATCCGCGGCGAGTCGGTCACGAACGCCAGACGCGCCGGCGGCCAGTCCAGGTACGGCTCCAGGAAGATGATGCGCCTGCCGCCGCGCGTCAGCACGATGCGCATGTCGGTGGAGATGGGGCCGGCCCAGGCGAAGAGCGCGGCGATCTCCGCCTCGAGCTGCTCTCGCGGGTAGGGCAGACGCAGGGTGGCGCAGGTCCGCGCCAGGCGGTCGAGGTGCCCGGCGAGCGTGAACGGCCGCCCGGCGTAGCAGCGTACGAACTCGAAGGCGCCGTCACCGCGCAGCAACCCGTCGTCGTACACGGGGATCGTCGCCTCGCGGATATCGCAGAGCACGCCGTCGACGGATCCCGGCATCTCCGGCAGACCGGCAGCGCCGTCCTCCTGCGATGCCCTCGTCGCCGCGCCGACCTCTCCAGCATTGGACTCCTGACCGGCTCCTGCCGCCGATCCGCCTGCCTGCGAGGCTTCGCTCATCCTGAGACCTCCGTCGCCGCCGACCCAGTACGGCTCACACGCTAGTGCGCCGCTGTTCGCGCCGCAAGCGCGGCACGACCGTTCCACGCGGCGATCGCTACAGGCGTTGTCACTCAGCGGATCCCGGAGAGGGTCGGTTCGGTGGACGCGGCGACTGCCGCCGAACCGGTGCTGGAGGTCCTGTTGTCGTGTCGAGCAGCATCACGTGTGCCGGGAGCACGTACTCCATCTACCTGGCCGACGCGATGCCGACGTCCTTCCTCTCCCCGTCTCGCAGGGAATCCTGTCGCGGGCGACGTTTGCCTTCCCCAGGGCCGAGGACTTCATCGGCAAGGCGAGCACTGCCTCGAGATCGTTAGGTCTACTGGCATCGGCGAAGCCTGCCGCCGCCGCTGACTGAGGCCGTCAGCTGAGCTGGCGGGGATGACACGACCGCAGTGCGATGTGCGCGGGCGCACTTCAATCGAAGGTACCGAGCTGATCTTCAATTTGAAGCAGAACCTCTGCAGCGACTGCCCGCACCCCATCATCGAGGTCGTCCTCTGCGGCATCGTTTATGGCATCGATGGCGTGAGGCGCGATGACCATCTCACGCTCGCGGCTAAATGCCGAGTCGGCAACCACTGTCCCACACACACCGAGACTCAGGCACGCGGAGGCGCGCACCTCCGCATCGTCGTCATCCAGAAGGCTGACGCACAGCGCCTCGCTCGCCTCCGGATCGCAGATGTCCCCCAGGGCAGTTGCCGCGGCGGCTCTTACGCCAACATCGTCGTCCTGCAACAGCTCCTGCAGCGTCTCTGACGAACGTGAGTCCTCTAAGACGCCCAAAGCCAGTGCACTGGCGCGGCGAACCAGAGGCTCACGATCGTAGAGGGCCGTCCGACAAAGCAGCGGGAGAGCGGCGACATCCCCCGCCTCCCCCAAGGCCCTCGCGGCCGCCGCCCGAATGTCGGGCCGTGCGTCCCTCAAGAGCGGCACCAGGCGAGCGTGGTCTAGGGCCGCACGGTCGGCCAGCCGGCGAGTGTACTGACGAACGACCCAGCCAAACTGCCGACGCGTGCGCGCCGGCTCACTCGGCACCTCGTGCAGCCTCTTCAGTGCTGCTCGAGCCGCCTGGCTAACCAGATTCTCGGGGTCCTCGCTGAGCCGTCGGAGTTCGTCGACCGTCCACGGCTGATCGATGTCCCCGAGTGCGAAGATGGCCGCCCATCGCTCGAGTGAATCGCCATCGCGCGCACGAGCGACAACCTCGTCTGGGGCCGCGATATCGCTCCAGAAATCCTTGCCCTCCGAAGACTTCATGACTCCCTTATGCGAGCCCGTCGACCTCGCTCTTGACCTCGCCAGCCAGCATCTTCGCGAAGTCTCCGGGTTCATCCATCGCCGTCTCAAGTAGAAGAATCCCACCCTCGGCATACTGCTCCGCGATGTCGAAGCCATCCTCGGCGGAACAGAGCGCGTCGGGGCGCCCCGTCTCTGCGAGGTGGATCGCGGCAATGATGGCGAGGTGCTCGGGCTGCAGGTACTCCGTCCTTGGCCCAGTGTCGGAGCGCTTAAACTCCTCCACTCGAGTGCCATGCTTGAAACCCCATGAGAGAGCAATCATGAACTGCTCCGTGTTGCTGATCTTCCCAAGTGCGTTGCCCAGCCTCCGATACGACTCGAGGTGCTTCTCACCGAAAGCTAGACGAGTCCTCTGTTTTCTCGCAGTCATTTCGCCACCGCCAAAGCACCGCTCTCGACCAAGCCGGATGCCGCTTCGCCCTCATCGAAGACGATCTTGAACACTCTAGGGTGACGACCACTCAGGATTCGGGCCACATCCGGGTTGTACTCGGTTTCGGTCATCAGCATGATCAGCTGGTGATTGTGGCCACCCTCCAGGTCCTCCGTGCTCTTCGCCAGCACTCCAGCCACGTAGCCCTGAACATCGGGGTTCAGCCTGCCCATGGGTGTGTCGATGACCATCGGCAACTCGTACCCTGAGATCTCACCCAGAGCGAGGGAGAATGCAAGGGCCAGACACTCCCTCTCGCCAGCGGCCAGGTCCGGGAGTATCTCGAAACCGTGTCGGCTCTTCACCGAGACGTTGTACCGTTCGTCGATTGAGACGGACTGAATGCTCTCGTGCTTCCAGATCATTCTCTGGAAATGGTCCTGCAGCGACACCGCTACCCTCTCTCGAACCTGGTTGGTGAGCTGCTTGTAGATCGACTCTGCGACTCGCAGGCACTCACGCCCGAACCGCGCCTGCCGCTGGAGTTCCTTGGCCTTATCCGCAACGGCATCGAGTTTCTCGATTTCTCGCTCAGTCCGCGCCATGGCCTCTCGAAGCTCGCGAGCGCGGTACTTCTTATAGTCCAGCTCCCGTGTTGCGGTCTCGAGAGCCTCTTTCGCCTTGTTCAGCGCCGATTGCGTCTGCTGAACCTCAACGTCCTCGTGGCCTGCGAGACGAGACTTCAGGGCGGAGAGCTCCTCGTCCGCGGACTCCTGACCATGCTCCCAATCGTCGATGCGCCTCATCAGAGCCTTCGACGTTTGGGCAGATGCCCGAACCTGCGCCGTGGCGATGTTCAGACCTGGCTCGAGGTCCAAGAAGGCCTCCCCGAGTTCGTTGACTCGCTCGTAGCGCGACAAGAGCTGTTCAATGGCTGTTCGTTCCGGCGACCCCTCCTTGAGCGGCGCCGTGCAGATGCAGGCCGATTCCTCGAGCATGCGGACGAGTTCCGCCGGAGCCACCCTCGGAGGGATCTCGCGCTGATCGCGAGCACGTGCAATCGTCCCGGCCAGTCCCTCGAGAGCGCGATAAGACAAAGCTGCGGGTGCTGTGCTGGCCGCCCACTGCAGGAGGTCGTGCCAAGCCTCGCTCACGTTCTGCTTGTGTTGCTCGAGCTGATCTTCCAGTGCTTTGCGCCTCTTGATGGCTGCAGTGATCTCGGAGATGTTGCCCATCTTGCCATCGAGCTTCCGAACAGCATCCTCATATCTCTCGACTGACTTTGCTTCGTCAGCGATCTTCTTCTGGAGTCCCTCCAGCTCCGCTCTGTCGTCATCCAGCTTCTTGGCAAGACCCCTATCTTGGCCGCCGGACTCCTTGGCCGATCTCGAATACAGGTCGCCGGCGACCTTCTCCAGGTGTTCTTTCAGGCGCTTGAGGAGATCAATCTGGGCGATCTGCAGGATCGCGTCCTCCGCCTTCTTCGCCTCAGCGTGCCTGAAGAAGTTGTCTAAGCGCTCCCCATCGAACAGGCAGTAGGGTTCGAGCCGCGAAGGAATCCACCGCTCGATCCAATGATCGGCATTGGTGACCCGCTTATACCCCTGTTCACGTCCTCGAGGAGAAGCACTTTCTGCTCCGGCGGGCCGGCTGCGCCTCCGCCTTTGCGGAACTCCTGCGAACGCAGAATCCTGGCTTCCGCACTGTTGTTGAAGACGATCTCGACGCTCACCGAAACTGTGAGGAGGTCTCCTTCCCCTGCCTCCTCGACCGCCTTCTGGTTGACAAGCGGTGACGAGTCCATTTGGTGCGCGTAGTAGTCCTCGCGACCGTAAAGACACCAGATGAGAGCGTTCAGGAGGTTGGTCTTGCCCGTTCCGTTGCTGCCAACGATGATGACCACGTCGCTTCGGTCCCGGAGGTCAAGGGTCAAAGACCTGTACTGACGGTAGTTCTCGATCTCGAGCCGCCGGATCTTCACTTCGCGGCCTCCCTTTCCTCAGGGGGGGACCAATCGACCGCGAACCTACGGATCGCCTTCTCGTACTCGGCCGCATAGCGGGGCATCGCCTGGTCGGCGTTCTCGAGTTCATGTGTGAAGAGCGTCTGCAGGCACTTCCGCACGGCGACATCGGCCTCCAAAACCGCGATCGCCTGAGCCACTAGTGCATCTCCGCTCAATCCAAACCCTCCCTATGCCAGGCTTGCCATTAGCTCGAGCACTCTCGTTCGCGCTTCAAGACCATTCATGGCGGTCTCGGCAAAGTCGTCAATCCTCTCCAGTTCCTTGCCGAAGATGCTGTACTCCATTTCTCGCACCCGCGGGTCGCTCGGCCACTTTCCGCTCGGCGCGACCACAACGTCAAAGATCTCAGCGTGGTCTTTACCCTCAGAGTCGGAACGCCGCAGGAGTCGCCCGCGACGCTGAATGAACTCGCGGGGGTTCAAGGAGCTCGCGAGAATGATCCCTATTCTCGCTGACGGGACGTCCACACCCTCGTCAAGGCACTTCATTGCCACGAGCACGTCGATGTCGCCCTCGCTGAGGCTTCGAAGGATGTGCTCTCGCTCACTCGATCCTCCGAATTCGCCGTTCGGCTTCGTGTCCTCTTTTCCTGTGAACCGGTGGTACCGGATTCCACGGGCCCGGAGCACCCCCATAACCTTCTCCATCTGCTCAGTGCTATGGCAGTAGATCAGCGCTTGCGTAATGGACTTCACTTGGTCGAGAATCTCCTCAAGAGCAGCGATCTTCTGACCCGCTTCCTTCACAACCTCGGCGCGCCTAAAGAGCAACAGGTCCAGCTTCCGCTTTACATCCTCATCGTCCTGGCGCCCCCAAAGCTTGACTATGCGCTCGGTCAGCTCATGGTAGTCCTCAAGTTCCTCGCGACCGAGAGTCACAAAGACGGGCCAATAGCGATACGGGCAGAGTGCGCTCAGACCGGTCACTGGATCTCTCCATTCGAGCGCCTCTCGAATGCCAAAGGTGAAGACGGTGCGTCCGAAGAAGTCGCGAAGCACGTCGTTGCCGCTGTCGTCGAACCACCGCTGTGGCGTCGCGCTCAGGCCCAGGCGATGAGTGTAGAAACCACCCAAGGCTTTCTGCATCTCGGGAGCCCCCAGACCATGCACCTCGTCACCGACGAGAACGCAGCGATCCACGCAATGAGACATCCCTTCAACAATGTGCAAAAAGTCCTCATTTGCTGCCGTGTTCTGAACGCTGCAAATGTAGACATCGTTCGATCGTCCGAGCTTCACGTTCGACTGAAGATCCATGAGCGCTCTTCGCCAGTCGCCCTTGTCGTAAAGACAGAGGACCACCTGGGGCTCGAGCTCCTTCGCCCATTGCACCGCGATATGCTGGTAGGGAGCCGTGATCACGCACAGCTGACGACCACCCATGGTGCGAAGCTGCGCCAGAGCAGCCGCAGCGGTCCGTGTCTTCCCCGTGGCCGTTGCCATCTCGAGAATGCCCCGACAATCGTTCTTGAACCACTCGGAGACGGCGCGGTCTTGGTAGTCCCGGAGCCCCAACGAACGCGCCTCGCGGAGTCGCAGCCGGCGCTCAACCAGCGCGTCCAACTCCAGATCGGAGATATCATCGGGTGCGTAACTGAGCAGGCGGGACCGAGCAGCGTCCGGAAGGGAAATCGCGACCGCATTGGCAGTCGAGAGGCTTCAGTATCGGTCAAAGAGATCTCGGTCGTGGCCAAGGAAACCCTCCTCGCCAGGCTCCCAGCTGCGGAAGACCTTGAACTCCTCGATATTGTTGGTCCATCCTGCCGCCGTCTCGTTGATGGAGCCGCTGAAGGAGATCGCGTAGCCCTCGCCATCTGCGAGGACACCGACCTTCTGATGAAACAGGCCCTCGTTCGCGCATGCAGAATCACATGGCACTACAAGCCGGATATCCAGTCGTCCTTCAGCCAGCATCCAGGCCATCGCCCGCGCGTGATCGCGCATTATCTCGTCGGCCAGGCAATCCAAGTCGAGAGAAGCATCGATCGCCGCTTCAGCAGCTTCGCGCCAAGCCTGAACGTCGGCGACACCTTCCAGAGCCTGGATGTCTGCTCGGGCCAAATGCGGGCTCGCGACCACGCGCATCTTGCCGCCATTTCGAATGAGGCCCGCGATGCCCCTGGCGGCAACTGCCAGCGCAGACGACGAGAAGTAGCCTGCCAAGCGGTCGTACGTCACCGAGGCGCCCAGTACCGGAACGTAGAAGTCGAGAAGTACGTCCTGCGCGGGAGAACCAGAATCGTAGGCCCTTTCAAGGTCCAGACTTCGAAATACCATGCGCCCCCCAAAGCCGCCTGTTCTTGGGACTGTGACCTAGCTCGTCACTCAGGGTTGCCTCTCCTCCAAAGCCAGAATCCCGACGGCCTCCACTGTCGTCGCATCTGCGCCGCGGACCCTCGCCTACACCTCAATCGGCGACCTAGTCAGAGAGTGTGGATGCTACGGCCGAGTCCGACCTCCCGTGCGCTGCCCTCCAGGCTTGATTGATGGCGTCAAGCTGGCTGTCGTCGAGTCGAGGATCCTCAAATCCCAGCTGCTGGGCGATGCTGCGCTTCTGTGCCCGTGAAAACCGCTCGTACTTCTGCACGTACCTGTCACGGGGTATGTGGTAACGGACGCAGATGTTATTGGTTCTGACCGTCCGCCTGAGACCGCGGACTTCGGCGTCCGACCATCCTGGATGAACGTAGTACTCGGACTCTCGCTGGTGGCGAGCCCTTGGGTTGTAGCCATCGCTGAAGCTATCGAGTGGTCTGAACCGGCAGTCCGAGACCTGCACTCCCCACTGGTAACACTTCTCGACCTTCGCGAAGAGTTCTGCTGGGGGTAGTCTGTGGTTGTACAGCATGAAGACTTGGATCTCTCGGGGTGGGAATCCGGCCCCGAGGAGCACCTGCAGCTGGTCGTGCACGGCCTCGTGATCGCCGTAGGGCCCGTCCCAGGCAATACGCGGACTCTTGAAATGGGCCGCCTTGAGCAACTCGGCAAGGTGAGGTTTCTGCAGGAGGATCCTGCCGTCGAGCCCGCTCTGGCACTCATGGTGAACAATCTTGCCATCAACTCGCTTCTCGCGAATCTCTTCGAGGATGTTCTCGATGTACTGGTTGGCGAGAAAGTTGTTGTCATAGAAGATCAAGTGGTTCTTACTGATCTCCCCCCCGATCGACCGCTTGGGCAGGAACTCGGGCTCGATCTGATAGGTGCCACAGAACCTGCAGCGTCGCGTACAACCACGCGAAGCGTGGAGAATCTGAAAGGTGCTCTGCACAAGGGAGTAGTCGGGTTCGCATTGCTCAGCATCGGGATGGACGCCGCGCCAGACCGCGTCACAGCCCGTGTACTCCTCGCAGTGCTCCGGTTGGAGGGATGCGTAGATCCCGCCCACGGTAATGAACGCCTCGGGGAACGCTGCTCGATAGTGTTGGACCGCCTCTCGAACATGACTTGACCAATACGTGAACAACGAAGTGACGTAGATCTCATCGGGTTCGAAATCTGTTCGCAGGTCGCCAAGACTCAACGCCACACTGTCGCCAAGGCCTTCGCGCCAAGTTGCGAGCTTGAGAAGCCCGATCGGTAAGTAGTCCCTGTGGTAGTGGCTCTTGTTGGGAATCGGAAACCCGGGCTGAACGAGCAGGACTCTCGCCATCGGGGTCAGTCCACCTTCCGTACGGTCGAGTGCATGCGGCTGGGCAGTCGCAAGCCCAAGTCTCTGCCGCTCATCTTGGCGCAATCCCTCTTCGTGCGCGCCCGTTGGAGCCGAGCAAGTCGATGTTAACACTACAGAGCGGCTCGGACGCCACTCGCCATACCGCGTCTTCGGATCGGCAGTCCGTCCCTGACGCCCGCAGACGAGAAACTGCCACAACTTCGAGCGCAAGTGGCCTGCGTCGACGCTCGTTCTCAGAGCTCGAACGACTGCGGCAAAGTGAGCTCATCAGCATTGCATCACTCCCCTGAGACAGGTCGGAGGGAGCGGCTGACGCCTGCGTCGGCGGCTCGAGAGCCTCGAGCGCCTACCCCTACCCATGTCGTGCGATGCTGCACGACGCCAGGGCGGCAAGCCCACGGTCGCCATGTCGACGGGATCGAGAATGCGGAGCTGTCAGCGTCGGCATCGCCCCATCTTCACAGCTCTCGCTCAGCCGACGTTCATCGGAAGCTCATCTGGGCAGGGCAAAATGGCGATGGCTCTCATGGCCCCCAGTGCGGCCCCCCGCCGCACATCTCGAGCGGCCCCACGCCGCCGAGACCAGCACGTTAGGGCCTGCCGCCCGAGTGACCGCCGGCGGCAGGCCCTTCGCACTCTCTCGAGACGACACCGTGACGGCCACCGTTCCGGCGTCCCCGCCGCCCACTTTCCGTGCTTTCGGTGCCCTCGTCGGACTCGCTGGAGGTCTTCACTAGAGCGATGGTGTTGTGACCGGAAGCGAGGCGAGGAGGCGCCATGCAAGGTCACGTGAGAAAGCGCGGCAAGGGCTCTTGGGAGTACATCGCCGACATCGGCATGGACGCCGCCGAGCGCTGCACGAACTGCGGCAGAAGGTTCTGGGTCGAGAGGAGACCGCGGCAGGTCTGCCCCAAGTGCGCCGGCAAACTGGTTGAGACCGAGGAGCGGCGGCGCCAGACGAAGAGCGGCTTCGCGACGCGCAAGGAAGCCCAGACGGCGATGAGCAAGCTCCTCGTGACAGTCGAGGAGCACAGCTTCGTCGCGCCGAGCAAGCTGAATGTGCGGGAGTACCTGAAGAACGAGTGGCTGCCGGCGATCGAGGCGACCATTCGCCCCTCGACCTTCAGAAACTACAAGCAGCACGTCGAGTGCCACGTCTGCCCGCACCTTGGCAGTGTGCAGCTGCAGAAGCTCAGTGGCTCTCAGATCAACGCCCTCTATGCGAAGCTCGCTCTCTCCGGTAAGAAGGACGGCAAGAGCGGCCTCAGCGCGCTCACCGTCCGTCACGTGCATGCGGTTCTTCACCGAGCCCTCAAGGATGCGGTGCGCTGGGAACGGCTCACGCGCAACCCGATCGAGGCGGCGGACCCACCGAGCATCAGGGGTGACGGCACGAGGGAGCTGAAGACCTGGAACGCCGAGCAGCTGAAGGCGTTCCTCACGGCGACGCGAGATGAGCGCCTCGCTCCCATCTGGCATCTGCTCGCCATGACCGGCATGAGAAGGGGTGAGGCCCTGGGGCTGAGATGGGAGGACGTTGACCTCGAGGCGGGGCGGCTCTCGGTGCGCAGAGCGCTGATCCCCAACGGTGCGGTGGTCGTCGTCTCCGAACCGAAGACGGCAAGAGGTCGTCGCTCCGTGGCTCTCGACCCTGAGACGGTCGAGGTGTTGAAGCGCCAAGCGGGGCAGCAGCTTCCCGATCAGGTGAAGAAGGGCGACGCCTGGAGCGACACGGGCCTCGTCTTCACCAAGGAGGATGGCGAGGCCTGGCACCCGGAGGTCGTGAGCCGCTTCTTCCGAGGTGCCGTGAAGCGCTCGCTGCTGCCTGAGATCAGGCTCCATGACCTGCGCCACACGCACGCCACCCTGGCGCTACGGGCCGGCATTCACCCCAAGGTCGTCAGTGAGCGCCTCGGGCATGCGACCATCGCAATCACGCTCGACACCTACAGCCACGCGATCCCTGCCATGCAGGAGGAGGCGGCGACGCTAATCGCAGATCTGGTCTACGCGAATCACGAACGGGCTTAGTCCGCGCAGCGAGAGACGCCGCGAAACGCCACTCCCCGAGCAACCCCTGCTATCCACACGACACGGCATCAGCCACGGCCCAGATGTGCATAGAAGGCCCATAACCTGGGATTGTCGAAGTGGATACCTATCCGACTCCAGGAAGTCCGCGTGAGACTCATTTCGCGAATTGAAATCAGAGGATTCCGGTCGATCCGTCACTGCGCTGTCGATGGGCTTGACGACTTCACCGCGCTCGCTGGCCTCAACAACTCCGGCAAGTCCAATGTACTGAGAGCCCTCAACGCCTTCTTCACTGGCGAGACTGACGAGAGGACACCGCTGGATGTCGCCGCTGACTACCACCGCCCCGACCTGCGCCTGAAGAAAGCCAAGGAGATTACGGTCTCGGTCTCGTTTGTTCTCCCGGACAAGTTCAGATTCCGGAAGCGCCTCGAGAACGTTGAAAGCCTTCTCGGAGGCCGTGAGTTCGAAATCACCAAGAAATGGCGCGTCGCTCTCCCTATCGCCGCCTATAGCCTGAACGGCAGGGATCTTACACCGGAGGAAACGCTCCGTATTGATCAGTTTCTTCAGCTAGTCAGCTTCAGATACATCCCCAACAGGGTGATGCCGGTCGACGTCCTGCGAAGCCAACGCGAAGCACTCCGCGACGTTCTCGTTCGCCGACTGGGCCCCAAAGCCAAACAGCACGAAGCGGCGTTCGACATTATCCGAGACACATCCGAGTCACTGATTCAGGGGCTGAGCGACGACCTGTCAACCGCTTCCCCAGACATCGGGTCCGTCCATCTGGCGACGCCGAGTTCATGGACGGATGTCGCCTTTGCGCTCGGCTACCGGGTTGTCGAAGGCGATGTTGAGCTCGAAGACGCACTTCAGGGCTCAGGGGTCCAGAGTCTCCTCATGCTTGAGACCCTTCATCTGATTGACCGAGACTACTTCCAACAGTTCGGCTGGCGGCAAGCGGCCATCTGGGCACTTGAGGAGCCCGAATCGTCTCTTCATGCATCTCTTGAGGCGCGCGTTGCCTCATATCTAGCAACGATTTCGACCGAACCCTCGAGCCGCCTTCAGGTGGTGTGCACCTCGCACTCAGATCTTGTGGTTCAGCACGCGGGGCAGGCGGTGCTGGTTCATCGTGAGGATGGGCATACGGAATGCGAAAGCCCCAGCAGCCCACGAGATGCTTTGGAGCAGCTGGCGCGGGCGGGTGTCTCCAGGTGGTCCCATCCCCTCCTGTACTATCCCCTTGACCCGATAGTGCTGGTCGAGGGCAAGTACGACGCAGCGTTCCTCGAGGAGGCGTTTCGCTATTACAGGCCCAGGCGTCCTGTACACGTTACCTACCTGGAAATGCTTGATGACGACAAGTCCGGAGGGAAGGACGACACGATTCGCTACCTCAAAGCTCACGCGAAGGCGATCAAAACGCGCCGACCGGATGCGCCCGTCATTGTCGTTCTCGACTGGGACGCGGCGGGCCAGGTTGCAGGCCTGTTGAAGCGCTTCGATCCAAACGACCCCATCAGGGTGCTCGCCTGGCCCGATTCGAGCTTCAACCCGCTTCTCAACGACACCTTCCGAGGCATAGAGCGATCGTTCTCGAATCGTGTAGTCAAGGAGGCGGAGGCCCGGGGCGCGGTCATCTACCGCAGCCCTTCTGGAGAGTGCTCCGTCGAACGTAGCAGCTACGAGAAGAAGGCGAAGCCCCTCCTCGCGCAAATCGTGAAGGAAGGACTCCTCAAGGCTGACTTCCGCCACTCGTCCGCGTTCGTGAAGAAGATTCTGACGGAGGCTCAGGCGAACTAGACTGCTCAGGCCTTCTCGGCCGCGAGTGAGCGCTCAACGAGTCGTCGGCTGCCTACAAACCACGCGGACGCGTTCCTCGTGGAACGGGCAAACACAGCGCACCTCCTCGCGGACCCCATGACTCGAGATGTCGGCGCAAATGGTGACTTGCGGTGACGGGTGGGAATCGGCCCGATAGAGAAGATGCCGATTTGCAGGAGAGAAACCTTGGAGGCGGCGATCGGAGTTGAACCGATGATGGAGGTTTTGCAGACCTCTGCCTTACCACTTGGCTACGCCGCCCCGGCGAGGGCATCCCTCACAACGACGAAAGGCAGACGACAGAGCACATGGC
>Ga0209429_10000325_pt1 | contig 32770 bp, 29 predicted proteins | sample BarGraNGADG00212_3_FD_184493 | JGI IMG/M metagenome (GOLD analysis project Ga0209429, IMG submission 184493) | Arctic peat soil microbial communities from Barrow, Alaska - Barrow Graham LP Ref core NGADG0004-212 (SPAdes) (version 2) | ecosystem: Environmental > Terrestrial > Soil > Wetlands >... | reverse complement strand
CATCGATTGGGCACGCGTCGTCCTTGGCACCAGATCGAGTGCCAGAACTGTCAATCCCTGAAGACGGGCTCTTTCAAGCCATTTACTGTTCTCTGAAGGGTTTAATACAGAACATAATACCTGCCCCTTTCTGAAAATTTTTAAATCATCATCTACCGGAGGATTGACTGATAAAAGAAGATCGGCTGTTGATATAACCTCATTTCTTGGTACTGATGAGGCACCTGCGACCACGTAATCATTATCCGATGCAAATGCCCTTTCTCCTGCATGACTCTCTACAACTACATCAACGCCCAGTTTCTTCAACACGGAAACCTCACCGGGAAGCATAGCAACCCTGTTTTCATTTCCGGATTCTCGCAGGATACCTGTTATCATAAGTTTAAAGTTTGGAATTTGAAGTTTGGAGTTTGGAGTTTAGACTAGCTAAAGTTTGAATTTATAAATGTCACCAATATAATAAACTATAACTTATACCATATCATTTTCCAAAGAAATTACTAAGCCAGAAGTTGTTGGCTAAAGTACGGGAATGAATTGCTTTCGCTCCTGTAAAGCCATGGCGGTTATCGGGGTAAAGCATAAACTGGAATGATTTTCCTTCATCCTGAAGCCTCGAAATGAGATATATTGAATTCTGCATATGAACATTGTCATCAGTATCTCCATGCGTCATGTAAAGTTTTCCCTTCAGATTTTTTGCAAAAGTAAGAGCAGAGCCTTCCACATAACCTTCGGGATTATCCTGAGGAGTATCCATAAAACGTTCAGTATATATATTATCATAAAGACGGTAATCTGTCACAGAAGATCCGGCAAAACCATGTGTCCAGTAATCAGCGCCTTTCGTCAAAGCCAAACAGGTCATATATCCACCATAGGATGAGCCTGTTATACCCATTCTGGTCCCATCGACATAAGGTTTGGCAAGCAGCCATCTTACTGCATCCTCATAATCGAGTATCTCCCATTTCCCAAGGCATCGATACAGATAGTCGAGACCTTTCTTCCCGAAATGGCCTGATCCCCTGTGGTCTGCCACAAAGGTTATTATGTCGTGCTGAGCATACCACGATTGATTGTTACCCTGCCATCTGTTACTGGTTATATTCTTGGAATTTGGTCCTCCGTAAATCGTAAAGACAACCGGGTACTTTTTTGTCGCATCAAAATTGACAGGATATGTAATTACAGCCGGCATATCGAATAGCCCATCGGAGGTTTTTATTCTCAGATATTCAGCTTTTGAACTTGTCGCGCTATTAAATCCGGGTTGTTCAAATTTATATATTTCCCTGATCTTCTTACCATTCCGGTCATAAGAAACTATTGAACCCGGAGTAGTAATATTACTCCAGGTATCAATAAAGTAATTTCCTTTAGGTGAAATACTTACATCGTGAGTGCCAGGTTCTTTTGTTATTTGCAGAAGATCCTTTCCATCAAGGTTTATTTTGTAGAAGTGGTTATCAGTTGACTCAGGGCCAGTCCCTGTAAAATAGAGAACTTTTGCATTTTCGTCAACTCTTTCAAGGCTGTTCACCCTCCAGTCAAAACCGGTGATCTGCGAAATCAATTTCCCATCCCACCCGTAATAATAAAGATTCTCCCAGTCGTTTCTGTAACTTCTTATTATAAAGCCAGATCCGTTATTCATAACATAAATATCCTCGAAGAATTCGACCCAGGTATTTCTGGTTTCATTGTAGCTCTGTGTAAAATCTCCTGAGACCGCATCAGCAAGAATGATTTTTAAATCATTCTGATCGCGATTAAGAACCTGAATAGCCAGTTTCTTACTGTCGGGTGTCCAGAATGGCCATGCGATATACTGATCAACATTGTAATCGGTTTTAACCCAAACTGTTTTGGTTGTGCTTAAATCAGCAATACCCATTTTAACTTTAGGGTTAGGATCACCTGCCTTTGGATAAGGAACAACCTCCAGTTTTCCATGGATCCCATCTGCCTCATCAAGCCTGTTCAGTGTAAAAACCGGCACATCCGATTCATCTGTTCTGAGATAAGCTATTTTGCTGCCATCGGGTGCCCACCAGAAAGCAGCATAACGGCTTGGCCTGCCAAGTATCTCTTCCATATAAACCCATGAGGAATAACCATTATATATCCTGTCGGAAGCGTCGAAAGTGAGTCTGATTTCTTTATTTAACACAAGATCAAAAACATACAGATCTTTATTTTTTGTATATGCAATTTTTTTACCATCAGGAGAAAAGCGTGTATTTATTTCAGCAGCATCATCATTTGTCAGCCTTAGCGCTTCCTTTTCACCCTTTGAAAAAAAGAAGAGATCATTTTCTTTTACAAAAATCACACTCTTAAAATCAGGGCTGATAACATCATTCATACTCAGATTCAATCCCCCGGGAAGCGATTCAGCCAGTATTTCCCGTTCATTTTTTGCTGGCAGAACGACAACACTCTTTCCTGTTTTAACGTCAACACTTAGAAGAACTAGTCTTTTATTTGCATCGTAATTTCTGATCAGATAATGAGAGTCATCAGTCCAGCCCTGAACCGACACCTGGCTTAAATTACGCATTGGCATCTGAGCCCTGAGCGAACCACCGGGAACAAGAGTTAAAAGGAACAGATAAAAACAGAACCGAAGATAAATGTACCTTTCTATCATAAGTATTATTTTAAAAAAAGATTTTTTTGCGTCCAAAAATAAGAATTTTCCGGCATGTTCTCAGCCAAAACGTAACACAATAAATAATCTGTTTAGTTTTTAAACATTTACTATCTTTGAATTCCAGAATGGAGGGCAAGAGAATCGATATTAAACCTGAAAAAGAAATTGAATGGTTAAAACTTGATAATGCTGCCAAGTTATTTCCCGCAATCATGTCGCATGAGCTGACCTCTGTTTTCCGGATTACGGCCATCTTAAAACAACCTGTAAAATATTCTTCCATTAAAAAAGCAGTCGCGATAACTTCAAAGCGGTTTCCCTATTTCTGTGTAACGCTCGGAACCGGTCTATTCTGGCATTATCTCGAATACAACCATCAGATACCCCGTATTCAGACTGAAGAAGAGATTCCCTGTACTGCTTTTGCGGCAAAAAGGAACAATGAACTCCTTTACCGTATTCTGATCAGGAAGAATCGTATATCGGTGGAATTCATTCATATACTGTCTGATGGTGCGGGAGCTTTCGAATACCTTAAATCGCTTCTTTACACTTACTTCATCCTGGAAGGCAGGAAAATCAGCTCAGCAGAGGGAATTATTTTACCGGAAAGTCCTGTAAAGGAAGAGGAATACGAAGACAGTTATAAAAGATTTTTCCGGAAGAATCTGCCACCTCCCATGAAATTGTCAAAAGCGTGGCACCTCCCCTTTGCACTGAATAATAAACCACGTCTGAGGCTCCTTCGCTCAGAAATCGCTCTGGATAAGCTCCTTGAAGTTACCAGAATGCATAAAGTTACCATCACAGAATATGTAGTTTCTGTCTATCTCTTTTCACTTCAGAAGATTTATCTCGAAGAAGAACAAAAGGGGATAAAACATAAGAGAAGAGTTTTGCGTACAGAAGTTCCGGTAAACCTGAGGAAGAAATTTCAAAGTACAACTTTGAGAAATTTCTCCCTGTTTGTGATGCCGGAAATCGATCTTAGACTCGGAGTCTATTCTTTCGAGGAAATACTTAAGAAAATCCATCACTTTATTCAGACTGAGACAGAGGTAAAACAAATAAACAGGTTTTTGTCTCAGAATGTAGGCCACGAGAAAAGCATTTTCATTCGCATAATGCCACTGTTTATCAAACAGTTAGTAATTTCAGCGACATACCATAGACTTGGTTCTACAAGGTGTTCAGGAATAATCACAAATCTAGGTGCTGTAACACTACCCCCGGAAATGGAGGAACTGGTTGATTCATTTGAGTTAATACCTACCCCGCCGAATAACCACGTTAAAGTGTGCTGTGCAATGATTAGCTTTCGGAATAAGTTACGACTTGACTTTTGTAACATCACCGAATCGGTTGAACTCGAAAGAGAGTTTTTAAGCCATTTGACGGGCGATGGAATACCTGTCAGAATATTAACTTACAAATAATTCTATTATTATGAATTTGTGTTTGAACTGTGGCGTTGAGTTAGAGGATGATATTAAACAGTGCCCTCTGTGCGGGAAAAATACAGGAGAACTGAATGAGAAAGAAAAGGTTTTTCTGAACGAAAACTACCCATCCGGTATAATCCAATTGCACAAAAAGGAAATCAGGAGGTATATCTGGGAACTTTCAGGAATTATCGCATTTTCCGGAATTGCAGTTTGTACCATAGTCGATCTGATAATTGGAAAGGGCCTTTTATGGTCGTTATATTCAGATAGCTCAATTCTTGGTGCCTGGATTTGCCTTACCATTATACTTGTGGCCTTCAAAAACTATTTTATCATAATTCCGGGATTACTTATTTCAATTCTCACGGTTCTTTTTTTATTTGATCTTATATCGCCTTCGTCAGCATGGTTTTTCCCTGTCGGTCTTCCGGTTACGATTGCTGTTTTCGTACTTTTCAGCAGCATAACCGTTTTATGGAAAATTGCTCATTTCAGAGGATTTAACATTCTTGCTTTTGCATTTCTCCTTTTATCCGGGTTTTGTATTATTACAGAAGTCTTCATAGATAATTATCTTTACTCTTCAGTAGATATAAAATGGTCAGCCATTGTTGCAGTCTCTCTTTTTCCTATTGCTATGATTTTACTCTTTGTCCACTACAGGATGAAAAGGGGCAAGAACCTGAATAGATATTTTCATATATAAAGGCGTAACACCATAAAGGAAAAGCTTTAATTATTGAAAATCATAAATTAAAACATGCCCTGTTCAAAAAATATTATATTTAACTTTCATATTCTAACTTTAAACTATGAAAAAAATCTTCCTGGCTATCATTACATTAGCAATTTGCGTATCTGTTTTAAAATCTCAAACCATTAAATCTCCCGATGAATTTCTTGGGTATGAACTTGGATCACAATTTACATATCACTACAGGGCAGTTGAATATTTTAAATATGTTTCTGAGGCCTCACCATTGGCAAAATATGTGGAATATGGCAAGACCAATGAAGGACGAACACTTGGGGTCTGCTTTATATCGAGTGAAGAAAACCTGTCATCACTTGAAGATCTCAGGAAGAATAACCTTATAAAAACAGGGCTTTTAATAGGGGAATCTTCCGGTAAACAGGTACCATTCATATGGCTTGGTTATAATGTACATGGTAATGAAGCTGTCGGAATGGAAACTGCAATGAAAACTTTATATACCCTTGTTTCAGGTTCATACCCTGGAGTAAATGAGTGGCTTAAGTCATGTGTCATTATCATAGATCCCTGCCAGAATCCCGATGGTCGCGATCTGTATACAAACAGATACCGTTCATCACAGAACATTATCGTTAATCCCAACATGGACGCATGGGAGCATAACCAGGAATGGCCGGGAGCCAGATCAAATCATTACCTGTTCGATCTCAACCGCGACTGGGCATGGCAAACACAGACCGAAACCCAACAACGCCTTGCTTTTTACAACCGGTATATGCCACAGGTTCATGCTGATTTCCATGAGATGGGTGCTGAATCGACATTCTTTTTTGCCCCCGCAGCTGATCCCTGGCACGAAGTGGTTACACCATGGCAGCATGAGTTCCATAAACTTATGGGCAAAGGGAATGCCGGTCTTTTCGATGAAAAATTCAAACTCTATTTTTCAAAAGAAAACTTTGACCTGTTTTATCCAAGTTTTGGCGATACCTGGCCTCTTTTTAATGGTGCAATGGGATTTACATATGAACAGGGAGGAGGAGGAGCTTCAGGTCTTGCCTACTCACGCGAATCAGGCGATACTCTTACTCTCAAAGATCGGATAGATGGGCATTATACCGCCTCTCTGGCCACAATTAAGGTGTCATATGAAAACAGAGATAAGTTAATCTCAGAATTCAACAAATACTTTGAAGATGGTGAGAAACAACCTTCATTTAAATATAAATCAATCATTATCAAGGGATCCAATGAAAAATCAAATCTTGAGGATATGCTTAAACTTCTTGATAGAAATCAGATAAGGTACTCTTATTCAGGAAGTATTGGCAGGAAATCCAAAGCTTTTGATTACTCTTCTGACAAAGATGGGGAGGTCACTATCGAAAAGGGAGATATCCTGATCAGCGCATTTCAACCACAGTCACGATTTGTCCAGGTTCTGTTTGAACCCGATAGTAAAGCTACCGATTCGCTCAGCTATGATATTACTGCATGGGCACTTCCATACGTATATAACCTGAAAGCTTTTGCCCTTACTGATAAGATAAATCCAATTGAAGGGAAAGTTGAATTCGAGAAGATAATTAATGTGACAATTACTGAAAAGCCATATGCCTATATTGTTAATTATAACGGATTTAATGAATTTCAATTTATTGCCGGACTGCATAAAAAGAATATAAGACTCCGGAACTCATTAAAACCTTTTTCTATCAATGGGAAAAGCTACAACAGGGGCAGCCTGATAATTACACGTGGTGAAAATAAGCATCTTGAAGGTAAATTCGACCAGCTTATTACCGAAGTTGCCAATGATAACCAGGTTAAACTTGAAGCAGTTACAACCGGGATGGTTGATAGCGGGAAAGAACTTGGTTCAGGTAATTCACCGGTTATGAAGAAGCCTGCTGTTGCTGTTTTATGCGGTGATGCCACTTCTTCAAACTCAGTAGGAGAATTATGGTATTATTTTGAAAGGGAGCTGAGGTATCCTGTAACACTTATCAATACAGGTTTAGCTGACCCGGTTGATTTCAGAAAATATGATGTATTAATTCTTGCTTCGGGTAACTATAAGAAACTTAAAGACACTATTTTTGATTATGTCAGGAGTGGAGGAAGGGTTATTGCTTTTGAAAATTCCATTTCTATCTTTTCAACAGATAAAACAACTGCATTATTCAAGGCAATTGAGACAAGAAATACCGAATTAAAGAGTTCTGAAAAGAAAGAGAAAAGCACTGATTCAACCCTTCTTAAAAAATTTGAAGATCAACGGAGATATAATCTTTCAGAACGTTCTGCCGGAAGTATTTATAAAGTAAAACTTGATGTAAGTAATCCCTATGCATTTGGTTTGGGGAATGAATGGTTTATCCTTAAACAGTCGGCCGGTTATCCTTTTCTTCCAACAGGCAATAACATAGGCTATATTCTTGAAAAAGAACCTGTTTCAGGGTTTGCCGGATATAAATATAAAGACAAGATAAAGAATACAATGGTAATAGGATCGGAAAAAATAGGATCAGGTGAAATTATATATATTACAGATGATCCTTACTTCAGGGCTTTCTGGAAGAGCGGCAGGGTGCTGTTGGGAAACACCATATTCAGATAGAATCAAATTTTTATTCAATGCATCTCTGCGACCTTTATAAGAGGTCTGAGTTTAAACACCTGAGGAGCTGACGATTAATCCAAACCATAAATTTATTGTTTCTTAAATAACAAGTTAACCATTTTCTTCTGATAATTAATACTTATTTAGACATATTTTAAATATGTGTTATTTTATTAACATTGTTATTTATTTCACACTAAATAGTTATCTTTGTAATCAAATATAATTCATCTCTGCATATGGCAAGAGCTGTGAACAATTTAAAAAAGGAATATTTTGAATAAATTTAATGAGACTTAAAAAGCTTAATTGGATTAACTTAATAAAAATAGTATGCCAAAAATCAAGTCCTTCGCTGATCTTAAAAAGAAACGCGATGAATTAAAGACCGGTCAGGACATCCGAAAAAAAGCTATTGATACTGAAAATCATGTTCAGGTAAAAGTTGCAATGGCTACCTGTGGAATTGCATCCGGTGCAAAAACGATCATGGAGTTCTTTATGGAACAGCTTGAAAGAAGGAACATTCCTGCTGTGGTTACTCAGACTGGCTGCATGGGCTACTGTTATGCCGAACCCACCATCGAAGTTAAACTTCCTGACCAGGACCCGGTGGTATTCGGATATGTTGACCTGAAAAGAGCCGATCAGATCATTGAAAAATACATAAAGACAGGTGAACTGGTAGATGGTATCATCCCTGTTAATTACGAAACTATTGATTCTAAAGAAATAGGAGGATAAAATATGTCAAAATACAGTATGCATCTTCTCGTATGTGGCGGCACAGGTTGCCATTCTTCTGAAAGCGATGCTATTGTCTGCAATTTGAGGGATGAACTTGAAGCAAAAGGATTAACTGAGAAAGTACAGGTAATTCTTACAGGATGTTTTGGTTTTTGTGAAAAAGGGCCTATTGTAAAAGTAATGCCCGACAATACATTTTATGTACAGGTAAAACCCGAAGATGCCCAGCCAATTGTTGAAGAACACGTCATTAAAGGAAGGAAAGTCACCAGGCTTCTTTACCATGATCCAAAAACCAATGAAATTGTCGGAGACTCCAAACATATGGGTTTCTTCAAGAAACAGCTCAGAGTAGTTCTCCGTAACTGCGGATTTATTAATCCTGAAAATATTGATGAATATATTGCAAGGGATGGTTATCAGGCGCTTGGGAAAGTATTGAGTGAGATGACTCCTGAGCAGGTTATTAAGGTCATCAAGGATTCAGGGCAGAGGGGTCGCGGAGGCGCCGGATTCCCGACAGGTTTAAAATGGGAGATCGCCAGTAAAAACAAGTCGGATCAGAAATATGTTGTCTGCAATGCTGACGAAGGCGACCCCGGAGCATTTATGGACCGTTCAGTACTTGAAGGCGACCCACATTCGGTACTCGAAGCCATGGCAATCTGCGGATACAGCATCGGGGCATCGGAAGGTTTGATATACATTAGAGCCGAATATCCAATGGCTATTCACCGGTTGAAAATTGCAATCGGACAGGCCCGGGAATATGGTCTGCTTGGCAAAGATATTTTCGGAACAGGATTTAACTTTGATATTTCAATCCGGTATGGCGCTGGTGCGTTTGTATGCGGTGAAGAAACTGCCCTTATTCATTCAATGGAGGGCCTGCGCGGAGAACCTACAATAAAACCCCCCTTCCCTGCTGAAGCCGGATACCGGGGTAAACCATCCAACGTGAATAATGTTGAAACATTCGCTGCAATACCCGTCATAATTCTTAAAGGGGCAGAGTGGTTCAGTAAAATTGGAACTGAAAAATCTAAAGGAACAAAAGTTTTTGCCCTTGCCGGGAAAATCAATAATGTCGGTCTGATCGAAGTTCCTATGGGAACGACGCTCAGAGAGATAATTTTTGAAATAGGAGGCGGAATCAGGAACGGCAAAAAATTCAAAGCTGTACAGACAGGAGGCCCTTCAGGAGGGTGCCTTACTGAAAAACATCTCGATGTCCCAATTGATTTTGACAACCTTATAGCTGCAGGATCAATGATGGGATCAGGCGGGATGATTGTTATGGACGAAGATAACTGCATGGTCTCAGTGGCAAAATTTTTCCTCGACTTTACAGTTGAAGAGTCATGCGGGAAATGTGCTCCCTGCCGTATCGGCAACAAGCGTCTGCACGAACTTCTTGGTCAGATTTGCGAAGGAAAAGGAAAACCTGAAGACCTTGACAGACTGAGAAATATGAGTATGGTTATAAAAGACACAGCTCTTTGCGGACTGGGCCAGACATCACCTAATCCCGTACTCTCCACTCTCGATAATTTTATGAATGAGTATACTGCTCATGTGATTGCAAAAAAGTGCCCTTCCGGCGAGTGTAAAAGTCTGATGGAATATGTGGTTAATGCTGAAAACTGTGTAGGATGCACCGCTTGTGCGAGGGTTTGTCCTGTAAATGCAATATCAGGCGAAAGAAAAGAAATTCATCATATCGATCCAGCCATCTGCATAAAATGTGGTGCCTGCAAAGAGAAATGTAAGTTTGATGCAATATTTATCAGATAATCAAAAATAATAATGGAAACAATAAAGCTTACTATTGATAATAAAGAAGTTGAAGTACCCATGGGTACGACAATACATAAGGCTGCAAAAGAGCTGGGAATTGATATCCCGACATTGTGCTACATGGAGCTTCATGATATGAACATTGAGAATAAACCAGGTGGTTGCCGTATATGTACTGTTGAAGTTCAGAAACGCCGTAACCTTGCTCCCGCCTGCTCAACCAAATGCGAAGAGGGAATGGTGGTATCGACTCACACACCCAGGGTACTCAATGCCCGTCGTACAGTTATGGAATTCATCCTGTCAGATCATCCCAAAGATTGTCTGGTCTGTGCCAAATCGGGTAATTGTGAACTGCAAAGCATGGCTCACCGGCTGGGTATAAGAGATATCCCGGGCCAGGAGTTTGCTGCAATGTCGACCTATCGCAAGGATTTTTCTCCTTCAATAATAAGGGATCTGGATAAGTGTATTATGTGCCGCCGTTGCGAGACAATGTGTAACACCGTCCAGACTGTCGGTGCATTATCAGCTGTCAACCGCGGGTTCATGGCTGCTGTAGCTCCGGCATTTGAACAGAACCTTGAATTTTCAACATGTACTTATTGCGGTCAGTGTGTTGCTGTTTGCCCCACAGGGGCGCTTACAGAAGTTAATCATGTTCCAAATGTATTAAGGGCTCTTGCTGATCCTTCAAAAACTGTTATTGTACAAACTGCTCCTGCCGTTCGCGCGGCACTTGGTGAAATGTTTGGCATGAAACCCGGAACCCTTGTAACCGGAAAAATGGTAACCGCTCTCAGGGCACTCGGATTTGATTATGTATTTGATACCGACTTTGCTGCCGACCTTACAATTATGGAAGAGGGTACAGAGCTTCTCGACCGTCTGAACAGACATCTCAAAGGTGATAAGACAGCAAGATTGCCTATCCTTACCTCCTGCTGTCCAAGCTGGGTAAACTTCTTTGAAGAGTATTTTCCTGATCTTAAAGATGTTCCGTCAACTGCAAAGTCGCCTCAGCAGATGTTCGGTGCAATTGCCAAGACATACTTTGCCGATAAAATAAAAATAAACAGGAAAGATCTTGTCGTCGTATCAATTATGCCTTGCCTTGCAAAAAAATATGAATGCCAGAGAGAAGAATTTTCCACGGATAACAACAGGGATGTCGACTACTCTATTTCTACAAGGGAGCTGGCGGAATTCATCAAACAGGCAAACCTCGACTTAAATAATCTTGAAGACGGTGAGTTTGATGCTCCTCTTGGAGAATCGACCGGCGCCGGGGTGATCTTTGGTGCAACCGGCGGTGTTATCGAAGCAGCGGTTCGTACAGCTTATGAAATCCAGACAGGCAAAAAACTCGAAAGGGTTGATTTTACAGAACTCAGAGGTCTTGAGGGTGTACGTGAAGCTACAATCGATTTTGATGGTTTGCCAATAAGAATAGGAATTGCCCATGGTTTAGGCAATGCACGAAAACTTCTTGATGATGTAAGATCAGGTAAATCACAGTTCCATGCAATTGAGGTTATGGCATGCCCGGGAGGATGTATCGGTGGAGGCGGCCAGCCATTGCATCATGGGAACTCTGATATAATAAAAGCCAGAGCTGCTGCACTTTATGCAGAAGATAAAAAGAAGCCTCTCAGGAAATCACATGAAAACCCCTTCATAATTAAACTTTATGAAGAGTTCCTGGGAAAACCTAACAGTGAAAAAGCACATCATCTGCTTCATACTCAATATTTCGATAAAAAGAAAAAAATTGTCGTAAAACAATAATTTACCTTTTGGTATAATATAAAATTCAGTACTATGTCAAGTATAAAAGTAGAATTGAGACAAGAGGATGTGGCAAAAATAAAAGAGATTTGCACTTCCTTTAATAAAGATCCACAGGAACTGATCAATGTACTACACAGCTGCCAGCAACATTTCGGGTATCTTCCTGCCGAAGTGCAGGAAGTAATATCAGCGGAGCTGGGTATGCCTGTCGCAAAAATTTATGGAGTTGTAACATTTTATTCATTTTTTACAATGACTCCAAAAGGGAAGCACCCTATAAGCATATGCCTGGGAACTGCCTGTTATGTGCGTGGCGCTGAGAAAGTGCTTGAGGAATTTAAAAAGGAACTCGGACTTCAGGTTGGTCAGACCACCAAAGATGGCAAGTTCTCACTTTCCAGTCTGAGGTGTGTTGGAGCATGCGGGCTGGCTCCGGTTGTTCTTGTCGGAGACAAAACTTTCGGCAGGGTTGCCCCTGATGATGTTAAGAATATCCTTAAAGAATACGAATAAAATGGTTTATACTATATTTTAGGTTTATTTCCAATCCGGGGCTTATTTCTTAGCCCCGGTTCTTTTTTCTTCCGGTTACCAGTCGCCGGTTGCCGTTTTTCAGTTTTATACCAGAAGAAAAACTCTTTCTGACGTCTCTTTTCGTCTATTTTCCGGGCTACATAAACATCTTTCCCCGAATAAGGATCTTTTCCTGTATAATACATCACTGTGGAAAGTGTCATTGGTGTCGGCGTGAAATCCTGTACCTGCTCAGGTTTGATTCCAAGGTTTTTAACTTCAGCCACAAGCTCTGCCATGTCGCGGTCGGTACAACCCGGATGTGAAGAAATGAAATAGGGAACAATCTCATATTTCAGACCTGACTTTTTAATTATATTATCAAACCTCTGCTTAAGCTTAATAAACAGATCAAAGGGGACTTTGCGCATATAATTAAGGACCTTTGGCGAGGTGTGTTCAGGAGCAACCTTTAATCTTCCCGAAACATGATTTGTAACTAACTCTGCAAGATATTCAACCTCATCTCTCCCCGCTTTCCTGTTCCATTCAGGAAACAGCAGGTCGTATCGAACACCGCTACCGACAAAGGCTTTTTTTATACCAACGGTTTTATTAACCGTTTTATAAAGTTCAGTAAGCTGCTTATGGCTGGTATCAAGGTTATTGCAAACAGATGGCCAGATACAGGAAGGCCTCCCACACTTAAGACACTTCTCCAAATCGTTACCCTTCATACGGTACATATTGGCTGACGGACCCCCAAGATCGGAGAGATAGCCCTTAAAATCAGGTAATTGAGAGATCTTGTTAATTTCATTTAATATTGATTTCTCTGACCGGCTCACAATCTGCTTTCCCTGGTGTGCTGCAATAGCACAGAAACTGCAGCCGCCAAAGCAGCCCCGGTGTATGTTCACTGAGAATTTAATCATCTCATAAGCCGGGATGGGACCCTTCTTGTTATACCTGGAATGAGGCAGATATGTATATGGAAGATCATATGTACGGTCCGCCTCCACCTCACTCATGGCAGGATAAGGAGGATTAATAATTACAAGGTTATCGCCCGAAGGCTCAATAAGCCTGGCGCTTACAATCTTATTAGATTCCTTTTCAAATGTCACGAAATTCTCTGAAAACAGGTTTTTTTCCGACACGCATTTCTCAAAAGAATTAAGTGTAATATCTTTCCATCTATTTTGTGCAGGAACAGGTTGTGCTATATTTATTACAATTCCAGTCTGTGGTATGGTTTTAAGTGATGAAAAAGGGACGCCTTTACCTAAAAGCCTCATAAGCTCTCTCAGGGGCTGCTCCCCCATCCCGTAAATCAGCATGTCAGCTCCACTGGATAGAAGTATAGATGTTTCCAGCTTATCTTTCCAATAATCGTAGTGGGTTAACCTTCGCATAGATGCTTCAATTCCCCCGATAAGCACAGGTACATCCGGGAAAAGCTCTTTAAGAATTTTAGTGTACACAATTGTCGGATAATCAGGCCTGAAGCCCGCTTTATCTCCTGGTGTATAGGCGTCATTAGAACGAAGACGACGGGCAGCAGTGTAATGGTTTACCATTGAATCCATATTACCGGCAGTCACACCAAAAAAATATTTAGGCTTTCCCAGCTTACGAAAATCCCTGAGATCATCTTTCCAGTTTGGCTGGGGAACTATTGCAACCCTGAAACCTTCATTTTCAATTACCCTGCCTATAACAGCTGACCCGAATGACGGATGATCGACATAAGCATCGCCGGTAAATAAAATAACGTCAGCTTCGTCCCATTCCCGATCAAGCATCTCTTTTCTTGAAGCAGCCAGCCATTCACTATTTACCATATTCCCATTTTCACTTCGTAAAATTACTCAAAATTACTATCTTAGATGAATTATCCTGCTACATCAAACTAATTTTGCAATTCATTAAAATGACCATCAATAATTACAATAAGTACGCTAATTTTCTACAAACATTATCAGTAACGGTAATTATCGTCCTTTCATTCCTTTTCATATCACTTTCTTCAGCTGTAAGCGCTCAGAATGTGAACAAAAGGCCAAAAGTTGGTCTTGCTTTGAGTGGTGGAGGAGCAAAAGGGATAGCTCATATAGGTGTATTAAAAGTAATGGACGAGGCAGGCCTGAGACCTGATCTTATTTCGGGAGTAAGCATGGGCAGTATTGTCGGCGGGTTATATGCTCTTGGTTATAGCGCTGACACTCTGGAAAAAATCGTTAAAAACATTGACTGGAATCTGTTGCAATCCGATAATATCCCTGAAAACAAGATTATTTATACGGAAAAACATTATTTTAATAACAGTCTCCTGTCATTACCGGTTACAAAATACAAGATATTACTTCCTTCGGGACTTATTAAGGGGCAGCAGATTGAAAGTGCATTAAGTTCTTTAGCATGGCCGGCAGCAAATATCAACGATTTTTCAAAACTCCCAATCCCTTTCATGTGCGTGGGCACCGATATCAACACATGCAAAAAAGTGGATATTAAAGGAGGGTATCTTGCTGATGCGATGAGAGCAAGCATGGCCGTACCCTCAATATTTACTCCTATAAAAATAAACGACACATTGTTCGTTGATGGAGGATTGGTCAGAAATTTTGCTGTATCAGAGGTAAGAGAAATGGGGGCTGAGATTGTAATTGGCTCTTATACAGGAGTTAATCTTTTAAACGAAGAGAGATTAAATTCGGTACCAGGTATAATGGAGCAGATAGTTTTTTATTCCGGTTATTATGATTCAAAAGAGCAGATGAAACTTCTCGATGTACTTATAGAACCTGAGTTGAGGGATATTTCAATGTTATCTTTCAAATATGCTGATACAATAATCGCCAGAGGATACAAGGCTGCCCTTCCGTATAAAAACTATTTTAAGAAACTGGCTGACTCCCTGAACATGATAGGGCCCCAGGATAAAATTGAAAATATTCTAATTAATAAGAGTTTTTCTTTTGACAAAATTGAGATTACCGGCAACACTATTCACTCCGATGGTCAGATTCTGGGGGTACTTGGAATAAAACCTAACGAAAATGTTGACAATGGACTTTTAAATGAAAGAATTGAACTTTTGTACGGGAAAGTATGGTTCGACAAAGTCAAATACAACATAATACCAAGAAATGATTCGTTAATACTCGTTATTGATTGTTATGAAAAACCGGGAATAATGCTAACCGGTTCATTGCATTATGACAATGCTATTAACATCGGGCTTATTTTAGGTTTTTCCGGTGAAAACCTGCTGACACAAAGATCAAAAATCAATTTAGATTTATTTATAGGACAATATTACAGGATCAGACTTAAATATCTGCAATTTATTGACAGAAACCAGAAATATGGTATATCAGCTAATATCTATGCCGACAAGAATTTCTTACCAGAATTAAATCTTACCGGAAGCATAAATGAATACATCAGTCATAATTCATTTTACACCATAATGTTGCAAAACAGACTTGGATTAAACTATATGTTAAATATTTCTTTCGGAATAGACCAGCTGGATCTACTGCCGAACCGACTTGTTAATCCATCCTTAAAAAGAATTACATCTGATTTTTTAACCTATTCATTTGATTATTCCGTTAATACCCTCGACAGAAAACATTTTCCCAATAAAGGAGATGTCTCTTACTTTACCGCAAAAACATCATTACCTCTATCAATAACTTCAAATACAGGAACTTTAAAAACAGAATATACAAGGTCTAATCCGGGAGAGTATTCCTTTGACAGGTTTTATACCTTCCAGGTAAGTTTAAAGCACTATTTTTCCGTTGGAGGAAAATTGACCTTTGGGCTTTCCGCTGAAGGAGTTATTATTACCGATACATTATCAAATCAAAACAATTTCTTTCTTTTAGGCGGGTACGAACCAACAGGCAGCAGGTCGGTAGCCATGGCAGGTTATAATCCCAATGAGATAGCATCCAAAAAATTTGCAGGATTAGGAGCAGAGCTTGATCTGGAAATTTTCAGTAAAGTACATCTGAATCTTTTTGCCAATGCATTTACTGCCCAGACAGCCGGGAATGAAAATAGATTTTCAGTTTTTTCAGGTTATGGCCTGGGTATGGGTTATTTATCGCTGATCGGCCCGGTAAAGACAGGAATAATGTACGGCAGCAGGAAGTACGAAAGTCACAGCAGCAATATTAAAGGATATTTCAGCATAGGTTTTAATTTCTAACCTGAAGATTTCATTCGATTCAATGATAATCAGATGCTTTTTTTTTAATTGAATACGGCCTGATTGTTGCATATATCAGATATGTATAAATTGATAAGATTTATGCCAGGTTTAGTTTTCAATATTAAGATTCTATGGACATCAATAAAATTATAAAACAGCACAAAAAACTTTGCACACTTGTAACTGAGAAAAGGTTGAAGCAAAGTCTTGATATACTGGCCGATATAATTTCAGGAACATCCTCAGGAGATCTGCATGATGAGTATGAAAAAGTGGTGACGACTTACAGGAACATGCTTAGCTACACAATTGAGGGGATTAATGATCCCGAACGCGATAAAGTTTATATGAAACTTGTTCAGTCAATTCTTCGGCTCGCCGACATGGCAAAACAGGACATATTGTCACATTATTCCGGATGGCACACTTACTGGATTCAACAACAGGCAGAAAAAGAACAGAAGCTTAGCGGGAAGAATATTATAGATACTGTTGATGACCTGTTATTTAAATCAGAGCTTGACGAATGGCTCAAACTTAGTAACGAGATAAATCCTGATCCTGAATCGGAAATATCAAGAAAGCATAAACAGCTGATGAATAATATCTTCAATCATTTGTGGTTGACTGACTATTATGGAGAAGCAGAAAAGAGTCTTGTGGGCATAATACTGAAATCCGGTAAATTCAGATGGCACGAATCAAGTATTTTCACAACAGCTGTCACCTTAAGTTCACTCAGGACCTGGCAGACCGAAAAACTTTTTTATCTTATTGATATTTATAATGCCGGTCAGGAGCAGGTTATGGAGAGAGCTCTTGCAGGTTTGATCCTGAACCTTCATTACTATAACGACAGAATCTTATTGTATCCTGAGATAGGTGCAAAAATTAAAGAGATGAGTCAGAAAAGCAGCTTCAGGGAAAACTGCAGATTAATTGTTTTACAGACGATAAGATCGCGAGAGACTGAAAAGCTCAGTAAGAAACTGCATGATGAGATACTGCCTCAGGTGGCAAAACTTAAGCCAAGGATTGAAGAAAAACTTGATCTTGATAATATTCTCCCGAAAGACAAGAATGAAGAGAAGAATCCCGACTGGTCTGAGATGTTTAATGATTCAGAAGAGATTTTTAAAACTATGGAAGAGCTTACAAAACTTCAGATGGAAGGTGCTGATGTTTACATGTCAGCTTTTGCCAATCTGAAACATTTTGACTTTTTTAAGGATTTTAGAAATTGGTTTGTTCCTTTTTATCCTGATCATGAGGCTGTTGATGAGATATTCAGGGATGAGATCCTCGGTCCCGGTACCAATGAACTTGCAGAAGCCCTATATAAGACTCCGTTTATCTGCAACTCTGATAAATATTCCCTGTTACTTAACCTGAAATATCTTCCTTCATCACAAAAGACAATGATGCTTAAAGTATTCAGGATGGAGCTTGAGGGGCTGCAGGAATTAAACAGTGAAGATGCTGTTACCGATCCTGACAAAAATTTCAGGATTCATGCCACACAATATCTCCAGGATTTATATAGGTTTTTCAAACTCTCACCATATAAAATCGAGTTTGAAGATCTTTTTAAAGGTAAGATGGATATTTACAACTCCGAGTTTTTCAGTATGACATGCCAGACACCTGATGCAGAAGCAGGTCTTGCTGATTATTTCTTCGGTAAAAACTTTTACGATGATGCTATTCCCCTTTTCCTGAAACAGATAGAAGTGAAGCCTTCCGATTCACAGTTGTACGAAAAGACAGGTTATTGTTATCAGGAAAATGGCAATTTTGAGGAGGCACTAAAATATTACAAAAGGGCCGAGCTGATAGACAGAAAGGTATGGACAATCAAAAAAATCGGTTTTTGTCTGCGCCGGCTCGGAAAAAACCAGGAGGCTCTTGAATATTATCTGATGGCCAGCAACATGGACCCGGAAAATATACATACTGCAATAATGACAGCCCATTGTTATCTTGATCTTAAGGAATATGAGTCAGCATTGAAATATTATTTCAGGATTGAATACCGCGAGCCAGGTAATCTTAAGATATTAAGGCCGATAGCATATTGCTATTTTGCTCTTGGACGGTTTGATGATTCTGAAAAGTACTATGATCGGCTATCGGCTGGAAAATTAAACGCGCATGACCAGATTAATAAAGGACATCTGGCTCTTTGCAGGGGGAATAAAAAAGAGGCAATAGATCTCTACAGGCAAAGTATTGTTGGAGGTGAGTTATCAAAAGAAGAGTTCATCAATATTTTCACGGAGGATAAACCAATGCTTATCTCTCTTGGAATCAACCCTGATGACCTGCCAATAATTCTCGATTATTTACTATTTACTATCGGGTAACCTGTTTGTATCGGGCTTAGGGAACGTGTGAGTTCCTTCAGGAGAGGGATCTCCTTCATGAACCCGTTTCCTGTCATAATCACCCTGCCGGTGATTATTATCTCTCAGAGAATCATCACGCTGATAGTTTTTACGGTTTTGTCTCATCATCTCCTGCCGGCGCTCGTCCATATCCTTTAGCCTTGCAAGCTGTTCTTTTGTAAGATTTGAATCGAGTTCTTTCCTGAATTCTTTCATTGTCGAATCGAGATTTTTTCTGAAATTATTCTGAAAATCACTATTTATTTTGGCATATTTATCAAGGATCAGGTCGATTTTCACTTTTTGCTGTTCGTTTGGTTCAATTGCGCGATAGAAGCCCTCTCTGAATCTTTGTTCTGAAAAATATACCCGCACAGGTTTCAGCTTATGAAATCGTATCTGGGCTGATGTCAGCATTCCCAGAACAAATCCTATCAAAAGTGTTACAATGACTAAAAATATTGGTTTTGCTTTCATGAAAACATCATTAAATACCAGTTAACAAACAGACAATATCCTCTCCGGCAGGGTCGTTTAGTCCCAGAAAAGAGTTAAAAGAGAGAGAACCTTCCATGAGAAAAATTGAAATGAGTAATACAATAATGGCGGCAACTCCTGTAAGGGCGATGCGATAGAAAGCGTTATTCAGGTTCTTAACAAACTCTGCTTCACGTTTTACAACCACACCTGTTGAAAATATTATCTCCAACACTTTATCACTGAAGCCGGGTTTGAAATTAAAATATACACCGTTTTCTTCCAGTTTTCCGGGAATATCTTCAGTAGAAGCCTTAGCGTCCAGTGATCTGATAAACAATTCTTTAATTTCTGAAAGGTTCATATAATTATAGTTTTTTTAAAATATCTTTTAACTGTTCCTGCGCTCTCGAAAGCCTTGAAAGTACTGTTCCAAGCGGAAGGTCAAGAATCTCTGCAGTTTCTTTTGTCGAATATCCCTGTAGCATTCTCATCATCACTATTACCCGGAACTTAGGATCCAGACTCTTTAATGCTTTCCCCACAATTTCTGCAGCATCCTTTTTCTCTTCAGTATCATAATCAACAACCTCAAATTCGTGCATCTCACTATTTCCTTTCTGCGAAAACATAGAGAAAAATCTTTTCCGTCGCTTTATCTCATTGAGGGTCAGATTTACTGCAATCTTCTGAATATATGTCGACAATTTTGCTTCCCCTCTGAATTCAGGCAGTGAATAGAAAAGTTTAATAAAGACTTCCTGTCCAATGTCTTCCGAAAATACCGAATCACCAATCATTCCTTTTACCGTACGGGCTACCATTCCCTGATAACGGGTCACAATCTCATCAAAAGCCAGTTTATCACCACCGATTGATGCTCTTACCAGTTCATCTTCCCCGATGCGCCTGTACGATCCTTTAACCATTAAATCACTTAATAGACAATTAAAAATATATAATTATTCCCGTTTGTTAATTTTTGTTAACATAAACTTTTTAATATGGGAAATATCATCAAAAGAAATTATCCTCCGGTATAGTTTTGTTCTCATCAACCAGTTCAATAATATTATTGTTAGTATATTTTATAAGATATAGTTTCTGATTTTCAAAACCATCGGTTTGTTGTACCCTTCTAAAGTCAAATTGATTCTGCAATAAATCAGGATTATGAATTTCGGGGTGTGAAATGAAATCCTTCCCATGAATTGCCAAACCGCTTAAAAAATAATAGGCTATATCATATCCCTGCCATGCATAGCTCAACTCATTAGGTTCGGTCAGAAATTTTTTCCGGAAATCTGAATTAAACTGTTTCACATCTTTTTTTGTATAGTCGATCCAGTAAGGAGAATAGAGCATCACCCCCAGGTCAAAATAGTATTTCGGATCAAGATTTCTCATATCCCTCATAGTAGGATAACCGAAAACTTTGATGTCGAATTTTTTCAAAAAAGCATGTACCGACATAATAGTCTCACCTATCACAGGAGCATATTCAGATGCAACAATTATGAGATTCTTAGACTTATCCGTAAGAGCATGTCCGAGTCTGTTAATAGAATCATTACCGAAAGCTGACCGGCTGTAGAAATGAAATTCTCTGAACTTAATCTCCTCATATGGCATTTTATTACTGAGATCACTTAATATCATGTCTTTAAATTTTTCCACACCCTGGTCAGTACCTGATGAATCGGCATGGATAAAAACAAAATTATGATCATAATATTCACTGACTTTTTTTGAAATGGTTTTCTGTGCTACCTCAAGTGATGAATTTGCAAGAAAAAGATCAGGATTGTTTATCAGCACCTGGTTATTAAACAATGGAACTGGAGATACGACCGGGATTCCACGTGGTCCTGCATATGCCGCAACAATTGAAAGGTTACGCGACCATACAGGTCCGATTATCAGGTCCATCTGGTCAAGTTTTCCCTGTTTAATAAGACGGGTAAGCTCAATCGTATCGCTTTTAATATCAAAAACATTCAGGTTAATGTTCAATCCCAAAGAGCGCAAAGTATCGGCTGCAAGCAATACACCTTCATACAATTCAGTAAAATCTCTGCTCCAGTCAAATATCCAATCTCCGGGTCTGCTTATCACCCTGTAATTCTTTTTACCTTTTACCAGACTGGATGAATCAATATATGTCCGTCTGGAGTTTTCCTGCAGGTAAAACGGGAGAAGGAGAGCGACATTCAGAGAACCATTCAGGTTTTTAACCGGGGAATATCCGGCAGGCCGCGGCAAAACAACCACAGGCTCTGTGATAACAGAAGGTACAGTATCAGCTATTAGTGGTTCAATTACCTGATTTTCAGCAATCTTCAGATTTGGTACCCGTACGTAATCTCCAACCTGAGGAAACCGGAGATCTCTGTTTACTCTCCTCAATTCCCGGAGAGTAAGTCCATATTTTTGTGCAATTGATGCAAGGGATTCCCCTGCCGTTACTTTATGATAAATAAATTTCGAATTCTGCACATTGAATTTTTGTTTGTCATTCATAAAATCTCTTCGTGGTATTGCAATTTCAGCTCCGACAGACATTTTATTGATATCAATTCCCTGATTGCTTGAAATTATTTCATTCTCTGAGACTCCGAATGATTTTGATAAGGAATAGACAGTTTCCCCTGGCGTAAGGTTATGATAGATAAATTTACTCTCATCCCGGTTTAAACGACCCTGTTGTGGTACGGAAGCTACAGGCGCTGATTCTGGTCTGACAGGAATCCTGAGTGCCTGTCCCTCATTTACACCATAAAGTGCAGGAGGGTTTTCTTTTGTCAGTTCATCAACAGTAATGCCATAGGCTCTTGAAATAGAATAAGAAGTTTCTCCCTTCCTCACAGTGTGAATATAATATGGAACACCTGAAATTATAACCTTATCTTTCGATCGTTCAACAACAACCTGGGAATGAACAGTGCAATTAAGAATAACAAGAATAATAACTGTCAGCAATAATCTTAACCGGAATTTAATATTCATATTTTCAATCTTATTTACAATGTTTTAAGAAATGCCATGCAATTTTTTTCAATTCTTTCAGGGACATTTGAAATATCGGCCCTTTTAAACTTTTCACCGGTTATTTTTTCATAAAGTTCAATGTATCTGTCCGAAACTTCATTAACGAACTCATCGGTCATTTCAGGTACTTTCTGGCCCTCTTTTCCCTGGAACCCGTTTTCCATCAGCCATTCCCTGACAAACTCTTTTGACAACTGTTTCTGGGGCAGACCTTTCTTAAATCTTTCCTTATACTCATCAGCATAGAAATATCGTGACGAATCAGGAGTATTGATCTCATCTATAAGGTATACCCTGCCATCTTTCTTCCCAAATTCATATTTGGTATCAACAAGAATCAGTCCATGCTGAGCGGCAATTTCAGATCCGCGTTTGAATACTTCCATTGTATATTTTTCAATAAGCGCATACTCCTTTTCGGGAATCAGCCCCCGTTTAATTATCTCTTCACGCGAAATATCCTCATCATGTCTTCCTTGTTCAGCTTTGGTGGTTGGTGTAATAATGGGATTTTCGAACCTCTGGTGTTCCTTCATACCCTCCGGAATAGAAATACCGCATATCTCTCTTGCTCCTCCTTTATAGGTCCTCCATGAACTGCCGGTAAGATACGCCCTTACAATCATCTCCACCGGATATGGTTCACATTTGTGGCCGAAAGTAACGGTAGGATCGGGAGTTGCAATCTTCCAGTTCGGAACGATATCATGCGTTGCATCGAGGAACTTTGATGCTATCTGATTAAGAACCTGCCCCTTATAGGGTATTCCTTTTGGAAGAACTACATCAAAGGCTGAAATCCTGTCTGATACAATCATTAGCAGGTAATCATCATTTATATTGTAAACATCTCTGACCTTTCCCTTATAAACACTTTTTTGTCCGGGGAATTTGTAATTAGAACTTAGAATTGTCTTTCCCATATATTTTTGAATGAATATTTTTAGTTCTTTCTTTTACCGGTTTCGTTTTCTTCCTGTGCGTATGCCTTTACAATTTTCCTGACAAGTTTATGCCGGACTATGTCGCTTTCGTCAAATTTAATTATCGAGATACCCTCTATCCCACTGAGAATTCTTATAGCCTGGATAAGACCCGATTCACTTTTCCTGGGAAGATCGATCTGTGTAGTATCACCTGTCATAATAAATTTTGAGCTGACACCCATACGGGTAAGAAACATTTTGAGCTGGTTTATCGTAGCATTCTGGGCTTCATCAAGAATCACAAATGCATTTTCAAGGGTTCTTCCTCTCATGAAAGCAAGAGGCGCTATCTGAACGGTTCCATCCTCAATCCATGTTTCGAGCTTCTTAAAAGGAAGCATATCATGAAGCGCATCGTATAAAGGCTGCAAGTAAGGATCAAGCTTTTCTTTCATATCGCCCGGAAGAAATCCAAGTTTTTCACCAGCTTCAACTGCAGGACGGGTCAGAATAATTTTTTTTACTTCTCTCTCTTTCAATGCTCTGACAGCCAGAGCAATGGAAGTGTAGGTCTTTCCTGTTCCGGCCGGACCTTCAGCAATGACCAGATCATTTGTTTTATATTCATTAACCAGCAACAGCTGGTTCACGGTACGGGCCCTGATTGGTTTTCCGCTGGTGCCAAAAACGAGAACATGCTCAAATTCACCATTCGATGCCGACTTCATATGTTCAGCATCGAAAAAATACTTCTCAATATCCTGCTCGTCGAGACGTTGATATTTTCGGTAATACTCGATTATATCATTGAATTTTTCCGCAAAAACAGTAATTTCCGACTCCTCGCCGATACACTTTATTTCATTACCTCGTGCCAGTATCTTAATTTTCGGGAAAAAACTACGAATTTTATCAAGTAAAGAATTATTGGTACCGAAGAAGACCACAGGATCAATATCCTCAAGAAATATAATTATCTCTGTCATTAAATCTTACAAAAATTGATGTTCTGACCTAATCATTAAATATTTTAACCAATTGCGGTTAAATAGTTTATAAAAAAGATTTTTTGAACGATACAAAGTAAGCTTATTTTTCCTTAGAACATTATCTTTGTCTTAAGTTTTTTCCCTATGCAGGTAGTTACATTAACAACAGAATGGAAACCTGATGACATCTATTCAGGTATCATAAAGGGTAAGTTATGCAGTTTGTGTCCGGGTGTCACTATCATTGACAATGCAGGTAGTATTCCGGCATTTAATATTTCACATGCGTCATTTGTTATAAGAAATACTTATAACAATTACCCAAAGGGTTCTGTCCATATTATATGTGTTCATTTTGAGGCACATAAAGAGCAGGATCATCTTATTGTAAAAGCCAAAGATCATTTTTTCATCGGGACCGACAATGGTATCTTTAATCTGATACTTAATTCCGAACCTGATGAAGTTATAAAGATCGAACAAGACGGCATAACTGATGAACTTGAGGTTTTTGCCAGGGCAGCAGCCGGTCTGTTAGCCGGGAAAACCCCGGCCCAGCTTGGAAGACCTTTAAAAAACATCAATGAAAAAGTACCTCTCAGGGCAACAATTGAAAAAGATGTCATAATTGGCAGTATAATTTTCATTGACTCTTACGGGAATGCAATCTCTAACATAACCAGGGAAATATTTCACAGGGTTTTTGAGAATAAAGATTTCCGGATACTGGTTCAAAGCAATAGAAATTTCACATACCAGATATCGCGTAAATACAGTGATGTGCCTGTAGGAGAAATGCTTACAAGATTCAATTCGCTCGAGCTGCTCGAAATTTCGATCAATGGAGCGAATGTATCTGAGCTGCTAAGTCTTACCATCGGTTCAGTTGTCAGGGTTGATCTTGCTGCTAAAAAAGCTTCTCCTAACCGTTTATTTTAAACCTGATTCAAATGATTGATAAAAGAAAAAGCCCTGAAGAGTTTCAAAAACTGCTTGATATAATAGATGAGTTAAGAGTAAAATGTCCGTGGGATATGAAGCAGACAAACGAAACTTTAAGGAAGCTGACAATTGAAGAGACCTATGAACTGGCTGAGGCTGTATTTTCTGATGATAATGATGGAATCCGTAATGAGCTTGGTGATCTTATGCTTCACATTGTTTTTTATGCAAAAATCGGGGAGGAAAAAGGATTGTTTACAATGGCGGATGTTTTAAAAGGGATAAACGATAAACTTACTTACAGGCATCCTCACGTTTTTGGCGATGTCAAGGTTTCAGGAGCTTCGGAGGTTGAACAAAACTGGGAAAAGCTTAAGATAAAAGAAGAGAATGGGTATAAGCCTGTGCTTTCAGGGGTTCCATCATCTTTACCTTCAATGGTAAAAGCAAACAGGATACAGGAGAAAGTGAGAGGTGTCGGATTCGATTGGGACAAGCGCGAACAGATTTGGGATAAAGTAATAGAGGAAATTAATGAGCTTAAGGAAGAAATAAGCAATCATACTAAGGAAACTATTGAATCTGAACTTGGGGATGTACTTTTCTCTGTAATAAATGCTTCACGATTGTATGACATTGACCCTGAAGCTGCCCTTGAAAAAACAAATCGTAAATTCATAAAACGCTTTAATTACCTTGAAAAAGAGACCTTAAAGAAGGGTATTTCTCTTCATGACATGAGCCTTGATGAGATGAATGTAATCTGGGAAGAGGCAAAAAAAGAAGACTATGGGATTGTCTGAAAAGACCTTTTTATTTTTTAGACACCACCGATGCAAACCGGTAGCTGAGAAGCTGATAGATAATTTTTGCAGCAACAAAATCGGGCATCTTATTATAAAGTGAAGGGCACAGTTCAACAATATCAAAACCCACTACATTCCTGCATTTTATGACATCCCTCAGAAAATGAAGCAACTCGAAGTATTCCGGACCACCCGGTTCGGGAGTTCCTGTCGAAGGCATAACAGAAGGATCAAAAACATCGAGATCAATAGTGATGTAAACATTATCAGTAAGCTTATCTAATGCTTTGGAATACAATGTTTTATTGTAATAAAGCTCGTGAGAATAAAAGATTCTGGTATTGTCTGCATAAGGGAGTTCCTCTGCTGACATACTTCGGATGCCAACCTGAACTATAGGAGCCCATTCGCGGGCACGTGCCATTGCACACGCATGATTAAACGCTGATCCTTCATATTCCTGCCTGAGATCGGAATGTGCATCAAGCTGAAGTACAGTGAGTTTTTTAAAATGCTCTGAAAATGCTTTTACTGCTCCTATGCTTACGGTATGATTCCCGCCGACAATGACAGGGAATTTTTTATCGGTCAGGATTGACAATGACTTAAGGTATACTGCATTAACAAGCGCTTCAGGTGATGATTTTTCGAGGAGAGGTTCAACGGTGTATATTCCTGTTTTATGGGCTTCTGTACCTGTTTCGACATCATAGAATTCCAGATTGACCGAGGCTTCCATTATGGCATCCGGTCCCTTGTCAGCACCTTTCATCCAGGTACTTGTTTCGTCATAAGGTACAGGAATGATGATTATTCCGGAACCGGCATAATCATATACCACTTCATTGCCGCCGAAATTCATTGATGGATAATTATAATAACGTGATATTATGCTTTGGGCTTGGTTGAAGCTTTACGCTTTTTCTTTTCAGCAACCGGCTTTTTTTCAGGATTCTTCTCTGGTTCATCCGGCAGCAGAAGATTCAGCTTCTGAAGGATATTATACCATTGAATCATTTTCTTGATATCGCTTGGATAAACCTTTTCCTTTGCATATTCAGGAAGCACTACCTCAAAATAGCTTTTCAGCTTATTTACCTCACTCTTTGAGTCTATTGAGGGACCTCCTTTTTCTTTCTCAAAGATCAGATCAAAAACTTTGCTGAGAGGCATATCCTCTTTATCTGTGAAGATGGAAATTTCTTCAAGGGAGCTGACTTTAGCAGAACTGTAGGCACTGCTTCTTTTCTTTGTCTCGAGGTGTTCGACAATAATTGCATTTTTTCCCTGGGCAATAAACCTGAACAAGCCGGGTTCACCTGAAATTGCTATGATATCCTTTAAATTCATTTTCTATCTCTTTTATGTACAAATTTAATTCTTGTATTTTAAAGTCTGTTCTATCCGGAAGATTTTTTTTACAATGAGGGGTATCAGATTATATTTCTTTCTTTTTTAATTTTTTCATATGCCTGGTTAACCTTTTTGAATTTTTCCTCTGCTGATTTTCTGAAATCATCACCAAGATGGCTCACTTTATCGGGATGATACTTCATAGCCATTTTGCGGTAAGCTTTTTTAAGCTCCTCATTTGATGCTGATTTTTCAATCTCAAGGATTTTAAATGAAGAGTCTGTTTCCGGCATGAACATATTCTTTATTGACAGATAATCAGAAGTTCCAACCCCCAGGTAACCACTGATTCTTTCAATAATGTCAGCTTCAGACTGATGTATCATTCCATCTGCTATTGATACATTAAATAAAAGATGCAATAATTGAAGGCGTGAAGCGTAGTCCATATTTCTTCCGATCTGGGAACATACATCTTTTAAGGGTATATTCTGTTTAAGAAGGTCCCTGAGCATCATAAGTGCTTCCTTAGCACTCTCCTTTCCAAATTGTCTGATAAAAAACTGTTTTACATAATCAAGCTCTGATTTTACGACCTTTCCATCGACTTTCATCACAGCGGCTATCAGAACGAGCAGGCTTACTCCAAAAGCGCCGGGAGTAGTATGCTGATCTATTGAAGTATATGACGATGTCTGACTTGTTGTGCTATCAACCATTGAACCAACAAGGAATCCCAGAAGCCCGCCTATCGGACCGCCCATCACCCAGCCTAATCCGCCCACGATCCATTTTCCAAAATTTCCCATAATTAAGAGACTCTATTTAATTGAATCAAAATATCTTCATGAATTTTCAGTATTGCAGGAATGATCATATCATTTTCAGAGTTATGAATAATATAATCTGATAGTTTTGTTTTTGATTCATCATCCATCTGATTATTGATTCTGTCCATAACCTGATCCCTCGACAATTTATTTCTTTTAATAACTCTTTCCATCCTTTCTTCCATCGGAGCAATTATTGTAACGACCTTGTCGACCAGCTTTGAAGCTCCGCTTTCAAAAAGTATAGCTGCCTCCATTATCACATAAGGAGCATTTTGTTCCTTAGCCCACCTTTCAAAATTGTCAAAGACAACAGGATGAACCAGGGAATTGATTTTTCCAAGAAACGACTTATCATTAAAGATCATTGAGGCAAGTAACGAACGATCGAGCGATCCGTCAGGGTAAAGATCCTTCCCGGCTAAAGAATTAATGCCGCGGATTATGTCAGCATTGGTATCTATTATTTTATTAGCAGCCGGATCAGCTGAGAAAACAGGAATGCCAAGGACATTAAAAACCCGGCATACAGTGGTTTTACCGCTACCGATTCCTCCGGTAACTCCAAGCTTCATTCCTGAATTTCTTAACAGTTTCATTATTGGTTCATTCCATTTATTATTAAAATTACGGTTGATAATAGCCTGCGACGCCGTAATAGGGATATTTATTTTGAAACTGCCCGTTCGAATGAAAAAAACAGAGTATCGGGTTTGATGGATATGATCTTACATTCAGTTCTCAACTGAGTTGTAAGATTTTTTACAAGGCCTGAAGTAACCAGATAGTAACCTGGATCAATGGTTCCATGGGCCTTTTTATAATTGACTTTAGAGATATCAATTACAACAGGGGTACGGTTACCGGAATGTTTCATCTTAAAAATCGAATAACCCGGTCCTTTGAGGTTGAGATTAAGTTTTTGGGGAAGCTCTTCAGTTAAAACGCTCCCTTTTGGCGGGTTTATATATCTGACAGGATACTTAATGTCGGCTTCAAGTTCTTTTCCGAGGGAGTTAAGGTACCAGAAAATGAATGAGAGAAAAAGGAAGAAGGTAAAAACCACCAGATTTCTGTAGGTTCTACTTTTCTTCTTCCCGGTAAGTCTCTTTGATTCTATGTCTGGTTCTCCCATCACACCGCTTTACATGTTGCGAAGTTAAATCTACTCGCTATCGGAAGAGGGATCTTTAAGCAGGGCGCTTTTATCAACTTTAAGTTTTACATCACCGCCTGCATCAATCATAACATAGTTGTCTTTTACTTCACTCACCCTACCGTATAATCCGCCGGTAGTTACAACTTTATCGCCCTTCTTCAGTGAGCTTCTGTAATTATTCATTTCTTTCTGCTTTTTCATCTGAGGTCTGATCATAAAGAAATAGAAAACCACAAAAACGAGAATAAGTGGAAGAAAAGTCACAAGAGGGTTGCTCTGACCGGAAGCTCCGGCAGGTTGCCCCATTAAATACAAATAAGCAAAATTGGTCATCGTTTCAAATATTAATTATTATTACTGGTTATTACTTCTGCAGTTATCTTTAAGAAAACAACCGGGGTTGAAGCATTTGACTTTACAGCGATTGATTTAGTCTGAATACCGCTTCTTCCGGAAGTATCAAAAATTACTTCCAGATCTCCAATCTTCCCGGGAGGGATTGGTTTATTATCATACTTGGAAACTGTGCATCCGCAGCTTGTTGAAGCGGCTGAAATTATCAGGTCACGGGTGCCATTATTCCTAAAAGTAAATGTATATCCTATCTTTTCACCTTCAGTAACTTTACCAAAATCATGTTCATACTCTTTAAATCCAATTACAGCAACTCCTGTATCTGAAGAGGATACAGAGCTTTTTTCAGAACTTTTGTGAGAAGCATTGCCACACCGTGGCAACATTATGACAGTTAAGAGAAATATTAATATTATTCCAATCTTCTTCATAGAAATCATGAAATTAAAATTATTTGGTTATTCCGGTTAATGATTCGCCTACCAGTCCCCTTCCGGTTTTATTAAAAAGGCCTTCTTTCCTGATCTCTTTGACAATATTATCCAGAATTCCATTTACAAATGTACTGCTTTTTGACGTACAATAGTATTTGGCAATTTCGATATACTCATTTAATGTAACCTTAACAGGTATTTCAGGAAATTCAAGTATTTCAGTTATAGCAAGCTGCATTACAAGAATATCCATAAGTGCAATCCGTTCAACCTCCCAGTTGGTAGTGTTTTTATCAATCAGCTGCGAGCTTGTTTTTAAATTAAGAACAGCTTTCCGGAATAACCGGTTAACAAATTCTTCATCATCTTCATTCTTGAATAAAGGCATTAAACTGGCTTTTTCGCCTGAATCACTCTTAAATTTCTTCAGGGTTTTTTCAACCATTGCGATAACATATTCCATGTCGTCATTCCAGTAGATACTCTGTTCCTCAAGATTTGCATTAAGATCGTCTGAGTTTGCAAATAATCCTGTTATAAGCCTGATAATAAATTTCTTATCAGAAGTGTAGTTATGCTCTTCCGATTGCATATACTCCTCGTATACTTCCCAGACTATCATCTTATTGTACATTATACGCGGAATATGCGGATAATTTACCCATGAAAGCTTTTTGGAGGAGATATAGTTTTTTAATGTCAGGTTGTTTCTAAGCTGGGCAATTATTAAATTATCAGTAAAACGTCTCCTGGGATTCAGATCTTCAGGGGTTGGCATTCTTTTTTGAAGAGCCTGGTCTATTTTCTCACCGGCGATATCGGCAACTTCAAGTACAAGCAGCATTAGATAATGATAAAGTTCATAAGTCTTCCCAATACTGAAGACAAGTTCTGTCTCAGCCCGAACAAGGTTGTCATCCTCTCTGCGGTTAAAAGCATATAGAGCCAACAAGGCTTTTATCCGTAATAATCTTCTGTTTATCATTAATAAAGAACTTCAAATTTCCGCTGCAAAAGTACTCTTTTTCCCTTATCATCAAAATAAGAATCCAAAAAATCGGGTTTGGAAAAAATAACCAAACATAATGTATCATATGTAAATCGCTAATATTCATAATAATACAATAAATATTTCACAACCTGCTATAATACACATCCTTAAGCACAAATATCTGCCTGTATTTTAATTTGATAAAATAATTGTTACATTTGACAATACAAAATGAAACCCTAAAACTAACTGACTCAGAAATGGAAGAAGAAGCAGTATTAAAGGAAGTCATAAACGGGACAGATGATAAGTATGTAAAGGAGGAGATTTTCACCAAGATTGTACGTGCCGGGAAAAGGACCTATTTTTTCGATGTAAAGGCTACACGCAAAGATGATTACTATCTGACTATTACCGAAAGCAAAAAACGTTTAGGTAAAGAGGGTAAGATATTCTATGAGAAACATAAGATCTTCCTGTATAAGGAGGATTTTGAAAAGTTTACGGAAGGATTGAGAGATGCCGTTACATATATTGATAATAGTAAAGATGAATCAGAATCATCCAAACCGTCATCTGAAATTGAAACTGACACCGAAAATAAGGGCTTAACCAACGAAGAGTTCACAAACGTTGAGTTTGATGACCTCGGTAAAAAATGAGCAGCCCTTTAAGATTTGTTTTCATAGAATCCTTCTAAATGTCTGACTATATATTTCTTATATTAGGTATCATCCTTATGGTACTTGGAATTATCGGTTGCCTGGTACCTGTGCTTCCGGGTCCTCCACTTAGTTTTCTCGGACTTATCTTACTCCATGTTACCAGATTCGGACACTTTCCAAAAAATACACTGATGATACTGGCTGCCATTGCGGTTATTGTGACAATTCTCGATTATATTGTTCCTGTTTGGGGAACAAAAAAATTAGGGGGCTCAAAATATGGTATCAGAGGTGCTACAGTCGGACTTATTATAGGCTTTTTTCTCGGACCGATAGGTATTGTATTAGGTCCTTTTATAGGCGCTTTCGTAGGTGAGATGATATTTAAGGATGACCTTAATTATGCATTTAAAGCAGGCTTCGGAAGTCTTTTAGGTTTTCTTACCAGTATCGGGCTTAAACTTGCCGCATCTTTTGTAATGACCTTCTACTTTGTAAAGGAATGGATTGCCTAGCTCGTGGCTGATAGCCCTCACTATCTGCCCAGTGTTGCAACCATAACAGCTTTAATTGTATGGAGTCTGTTTTCAGCTTCGTCGAACACTATAGAATTCTTCGATTCAAACACATCTTCTGTAACTTCCATTCCGTCAAGACCAAATTTCCGGAATATGTCCTCTCCCACTTTTGTTCCCCTGTTATGGAAAGCAGGAAGGCAATGCAGAAATTTTACATCAGGATTACCAGTCATTTTCAGTACTGAGGCGTTTACCTGGTAGGGTTTTAAAAGTTTAATCCTTTCTTCCCATACTGAATCAGGTTCCCCCATTGATACCCATACATCGGTATAAAGAAAATCAACACCTTTGACTGCTTCTTCAACATTCTCAGTAA
>Ga0209429_10000324_pt1 | contig 32800 bp, 22 predicted proteins | sample BarGraNGADG00212_3_FD_184493 | JGI IMG/M metagenome (GOLD analysis project Ga0209429, IMG submission 184493) | Arctic peat soil microbial communities from Barrow, Alaska - Barrow Graham LP Ref core NGADG0004-212 (SPAdes) (version 2) | ecosystem: Environmental > Terrestrial > Soil > Wetlands >... | reverse complement strand
TCGGTACTGCTGAAATAAGCCGTGTCGACCAACATCCTTTTTACAAACCCTCATCTAAGTAAATAAAATGAGTAACAGAAGAGATTTTATTAAAACAGCAGGAGCTTTGACGGGTGCCTCCTTATTATTCAGTGCCTCTCCCCTAATGGCTAACCCTAAAAGCATAATGACCCGAAAAGGACAATTTAAACTGCGTTTTAAACCATATACATTAAACTTAAAACATGTCTTCACACTTTCAACAAGTTCGAGAAGCACTACTCCTGTCGTTCTGACAGAATTGGAATTCGATGGCATTATTGGATATGGTGAAGCTTCTATGCCTCCATATCTGGGTGAATCGCATGAAACTGTTTTGAAATTCCTGGCCAAAGTAGATCTCTCTAAGTTTGATGATCCGTTTGAAATGGAGGATATCCTGCAATATGTTGATCAGATCGAAGAAGGCAATAAAGCAGCAAAAGCTTCTGTTGATATTGCACTCCATGATCTGGTTGGAAAGATGATGAAACTGCCATGGTATAAAATATGGGGATACGATCCGGCCAAAACACCTTCGACTTCATTTACAATTGGTCTCGATACAGCAGAAGTAGTCAGGCAAAAAGTTAAAGAAGCTGAAATTTATAATATTCTAAAGGTCAAACTTGGCAGAGATACAGATAAAATGATGATCGAAACTATTCGTCAGGTCACGAATAAACCGATCAGTGTGGATATCAATCAAGGTTGGACTGATAGACAAATGGCCCTTGATATGGCTTTCTGGCTACATGAAAAAGGAGTTGTCTTTATCGAACAGGCAATGCCTAAAGAGCGTGTTGACGACAATGCTTGGTTAACCGAAAGGAGTCCGATTCCAACAATTGGAGACGAAGCTGTACAACGATTGAGTGATGTTACTAAAGCCCACAAAGTATATAGCGGGATAAACATTAAATTGATGAAATGTACAGGAATGCGCGAAGCACAGAAAATGGTAACTTTGGCCAGAGCACTGGACATGAAGGTGATGATTGGTTGTATGACCGAAACCTCGTGTGCTATTTCGGCTGCTGCACAACTATCACCTATGGCAGATTGGGCAGATCTCGATGGTGCTTTACTGATCAGCAATGATGTGTATAAAGGAATGGAAGTCATAAAAGGGAAGGTTACATTAAGCCAGTTACCCGGAATTGGGATTCAAAAAATCTAAAACATTACGACATATAACAACTGAAATCATGAAACATTTGGCAATCATCGTCTTCGTTCTATTTTCATTTGTGGCATTAGCCCAGCAAAACAAAGAGTCAGGAATCGTACCTGTTAAATATTTTCCAATTGTGTCACCCGATAAAGCAGGACTTGATGGTGTAAAACTTAAATTAATTGACTCCATTGCAAACAATGCAATTCAAAAAGGAACCACACCGGGTTGTGTTGTATTGGTAGCACGAAATGGAAAAGTGGGGTTTTATAAGGCATATGGTAAAATGAATTATGACAGTGATGAACCGGTAACCATTTCTACAGTATATGACATGGCATCGGTAACGAAAACTTCTGCTACAACCCTGGCCGTAATGAAATTGTATGAGGATGGAAAAATGGATCTGGACAAAACACTGGGAGATTATTTACCATGGACGCGAGGATCAGACAAGGCTCCTCTCATTATAAGAAGTGTTTTACTCCATCAGGCCGGTCTTGTTTCATATATTCCATTTTACAAAGAGACCATCGATAAAGTGAGTGGCCAACCTAAACCCGGTTATTATCAATCAACTCCGGATATGACCTATTCAATTCCTGTTGGTGAAAATATGTTTATGCGCAAAGATGTGACCGATACACTCTACAAAAGAATCCTGGATAGCAAATTAGGTCCTCTCAATAAGTATGTTTATAGCGACAATGATTTTATTTTCATGGGCAAGGTTGTAGAACAGATAACCGGTAAAACTCTGGATGAATACGCCCGAACTACATTCTATCTGCCTATGGGAATGACGAGCACTATGTTTAAGCCATTAGAACACATGCCATTGACTATGATTGCACCAACAGAAAAAGAGAAATATTTTAGACTTCAACAAATCAGAGGATTTGTACACGATCCAGGTGCTGCCATGTTTGGTGGTGTTGCGGGACATGCAGGTTTGTTCAGCAATGCTTACGATCTGGCAAAGTTGTACCAAATGTTTCTTAACGGAGGAATTATCAATGGAGTAAAAGTATTAAAGCCGGAGACACTCAAATACTTTACAGCATATCAAAGTGATATAAGCAGACGAGGCCTTGGATTTGACAAACCGGAAAAAGACAATGCTACAAATGCATCACCATACCCTTCAAAATATGTTTCTCCGGAGACATTCGGTCATACAGGCTTCACCGGAATCGGTGTCTGGGCAGATCCAAAATATGACCTGCTGTATATCTTCTTCTCAAATAGAGTATGTCCTGATGGTGAAAACAATAAACTCAGCGAATTAAGTGTAAGAGGTAATATTCAGGATGTAATTTATCAATCGCTGGTAAAATAACCGGATTAAAGAATATCAATGGAATAATAAATCCAACATTACAATGAAAATCACAACCGAAAAAGATTCAAACTACAATGACCTCGAAAAGATGTCAGTAAGAGAAATCTTAAAAAACATCAACAATGAAGATAAAACTGTGCCTTTTGCAGTTGAGAAAGCATTGCCTCAAATAGAAAAACTGGCAACAGTTATTGCCGATATGATGAAGCTTGGTGGACGGCTGTTTTATATTGGTGCCGGAACAAGCGGAAGGCTTGGGATTTTAGATGCATCAGAATGCCCACCTACCTATGGAGTCCCATTTGATTTAGTGGTGGGTATAATGGCCGGAGGAGATACTGCTATCCGAAAAGCAGTTGAATTTGCAGAAGACGACATGGAACAGGCATGGATTGATATTGAAGATTTTGGGATTCAAAAAGAGGATGTAATTGTTGGCATTGCCGCTTCAGGCACTACCCCCTATATTATCGGGGGATTGCGTCAGGCCAATCTGAATGGAAATGTAACCGGTTGTATTGTGTGTAACCTGGGAAGTCCGATAGCTTCTGAAGCACAATATCCGATTGAAGTAGTAGTAGGACCTGAATTTGTAACAGGATCTACACGTATGAAATCGGGTACCGCCCAAAAGCTGGTTCTAAATATGTTGTCTACAACGGTAATGATTCAACTGGGCAGGGTTAAAGGCAACAAAATGGTTGACATGCAACTAACAAACAATAAACTGGTTAGCAGGGGAACAAAAATGATCATGGAAGAGACCGGATCAGATGAGGAGACAGCATCAGAATTACTGACCCAATATGGAAATGTAAGAAAAGCTATCAAAGCATTTGGAAAAAGATCCTGAATCTAGTTATAATAAAATCATTTATAATCATTTAAATGAATGACTCACTTTCTAAAGTTCAATTTTTAAAGGAAACAGATTTTTAAAGTCGACCGATATTATGCAAAGTGAAATTGGAGTAGCAAATCTGCTTGAATCAATATTGCCTAAAGCAAGAATCAAATCCAGATTAATTGATATTGTGTCTTATGCATCAGATGCCGGATTTTATTATTTAAGACCAAAAGCTATTGTTCGACCTGTTTCTGAAAAGGAGATTATTGCTCTCTTTAATTTCTCTCATCATTATAAAGTACCTTTAACATTCAGAACCGCCGGTACCAGCTTATCGGGACAGGCCATCACGGATGGTGTTTTGGTTGATCTCAGCCAATACTGGTCAAATATAAAAGCCGAAAACAATGGTGTCCAGGTACGCGTACAACCGGGAGCAACCGGCAATTTAGTGAACCTGCAACTCAAAAAGTTCAGCAGGAAAATAGGACCTGATCCTGCCAGTATCAACTCTGCTATGATAGGTGGGATACTTTCGAATAACTCGAGTGGCATGTGTTGCGGGGTTTGCAACAACTCTTATCACACAACTCAGTATATCAGATTCATTCTCCCAAATGGGAAAAGCTTCTCTACCGAAGAGAAATCAGATTTTAAAAGATTTGAAAATGAGTGCCCGGATATCTATAGAAAATTAGCAGCACAAAGAAATCAGATTCTGAATAATCCTCAGTTATTTGACCGGATCAGGGATAAGTATAAAACAAAAAATACCGTTGGCTATTCTGTAAATGCTTTTATTGATCATGAGCACCCACTCGAAATACTTGCTCATCTCCTGATTGGAGCTGAAGGCACCCTGGGATTCATATCTGAAGCAGTTTTAAGAACCATTGATGATTACCCTGCCAAATCAACGGCATTGCTTTGTTTCAATAATATTTTCGATGCCTGTTGTGCAATAGTTCCCTTAGCAGATATTGGTGCAGAAGCAGTCGAGTTGATGGACAGAGCTTCTATTCATTCCATTGAACATCTGGACGGGATAACTGATCAGATAAAATCTCTGCCTGAGTCTTCAGCTGTATTACTTGTAGAGTTTCAGGGAAACAATCAGGATGAGCTACAGGAAAAAATTAGCTTATTCTGTAATATATCATCCAAACTGGCTTTGATTTATTCACCCCATTTTACATCGGATCCCAAAGAACAGACTTTCCTCTGGAAAATCAGAAAAGGAATGTTTCCAGCTGTAGGTGCAGTCAGAGCAAGTGGTTCCACAGTTATCCTTGAGGATATTGCATTTCCTGTTGCAAAACTTGGAAACGCAATACTCGATCTTCAATCGCTCTTCAAGAAACATGGTTATGAAAACGCTATCATCTTTGGACATGCTAAAGATGGGAATATCCATTTTGTGGTTACCCAGATCCTGAATACCCCCTCAGAGATTGAAAGATATGACAGTTTTCTAAGAGACGTTATTCAACTAGTGATTCAAGTATACGATGGAACCTTAAAAGCAGAACACGGAACAGGTAGAAACATGGCTCCTTTTGTTGAAACTGAATGGGGTAATGAGGTCTATCAGATCATGAAAGAGCTTAAAGGGACAATCGATCCTGAAAACCTACTGAATCCGGGAGTTATCATCAATCATGACAGTAATGCACACATCAAAAACCTAAAAACGCTTTATACTGTTGAGGAAGAAGTCGATAAATGCATGGAATGTGGCTATTGTGAACATACCTGTCCCAGTCGTGATATCACACTGACACCCAGAAGACGAATTGTTGTCAGAAGAGAACTGGCTAAACTAAAACAAGAAGGAAATATAAAAGAGTACAAACAACTGTTGCATGAATATCAATACGATGGATTAAACACCTGTGCTGTTGATGGATTGTGCGCAGTGGCATGCCCTGTAGATATCAATACAGGAATGTTGATAAAACGTTTAAGGAAAGAAAATCACAGCGAAACCGCTAACGATATTGCACTATTTATTGCAAAGAATTTCAAAGCTACAACAGACATTGTCAAGTTTGTTCTGCAGGCAGGTTGTGGGGTTAACAAAATGTTGGGTAAAAACACGCTCGTAAATCTCACATGGGGTTTAAGAAAAATGATACCAACTTTCCCGGTTTGGATGAACCAAATAAAGCCATCTACAAATTTTGAGATCTATAAGGGACAAAGGGACAAGATGTTGTTCAAATCAGAGGTGATCTATTTCCCTTCATGTATTTCAAGAGTCATGGGTGGTTCGATGGATAATAAAAAGAGCGTGATTGACACATTTATCCGGATGTCAAATACAGCCGGAATTAATTTTTCCATCCCTGAGGAGATTAATGGCACCTGTTGTGGACAATTGTTCTCATCCAAAGGATTTAACAAGGCATTTGAATATACAGCCAATGAAACAATTGAAAAAATATGGCGGTGGACCCATCATGGAATTTTACCAATTGTGCTCGATGTAACTTCATGCACCTATACCCTGCTGAACTGCCGAAATGTACTTTCCCCTGAAAACAAGGAGAAGTTCGATAAGTTAACCATGCTGGATAGTGTTGATTACATACTTGATTATATATTACCCAACATTCAAATAGCCCGAAAGAAAAACAGCATTGTATTGCATCCGGTCTGTTCATTGCAGAAAATAGGAATTGAAGACAAATTCCTGAAGATTGCAAAACAACTGGCTCTAGAAGTTGATGTTCCAATGCGGGCAGGTTGTTGTGGAATGGCAGGAGACAGAGGTTTCATGTTCCCGGAACTCACCAAATCTGCTACTTCCCATGAATCTAATGAGGTTATGAAGAAAGAGTATGACGGTTATTACTCATCAGCGAAGACCTGTGAAATGAATATGTCGGAAGCTGTTGGAAAAAATTACGAATCAATTGTCTATTTGCTGGATGAATGTATCTAAATTAGCAAAAGATTTGATTTTCAGGAAATACTCAAACAAGAATAAAATGTTCAGACTAATATAAAAACCTACGATGAAGAAACTAAGTCAACTTTTCATAACCATTGTTATACTGACCTTTTTAGCCTTTCCTGATGCCGGCTATTCACAGTCTGCCAGACAGACAAGACTGAGTCACAAAGCGGAATCCCGACTAAAAAAACTGAATAATCTCATGTCGGAATGGCGTCAGGTTGGAATAATAAAAGTTGACTCATTATCCCTTAATATTGATCCAAAACACATTCAGATCTTTTTCAGCACTCCACTTTCGTATATTCCTGTGAGAGAAAATGTTGTTATTTCCGTAGAAAATGCTGTAAAAAACGCACTTAGACATAAATTTAAAAAATACACAATTGAACTTTATACCGATCATCATTTACTAAAAGACTTGGTTCCTAATTCTTTACGATCCAACTCGCCGATTGATGCCACAAGAATCTTCGGAAATAAAGATACCAGAATTCCTGTTGTCAGTCAGATAGGCCAAGAAAAACCGATGTCAGGGCTGTTTAATAATAACTATGCATTATGGGATAGTCACGGTTGGTATTATGAATCGAAACTAGACCGTTGGGAATGGCAGCGTGCTCGTCTGTTTGGAACAGTAGAAGACATGTCACCAATGAGTTTTGTCTTGCCTTATCTTGTCCCGATGCTTGAGAACAGTGGTGCATCAGTCTTTCTTCCACGTGAACGTGACTGGCAGTCATTTGAAGTGGTGGTTGATAACGACAGATCTACTGCAGGTTCAGAACTGATTATTCCTAACAATCTTTCAGTTGACAAATCAGCCAAAGGATATTTATTGAAAGATAGTTTGTTCCAAAAGGAAAATCCTTTTCAGATGGGCAGTTCACTTCGATTCAGAAGTTCAAATGACAATGAAAAGTTGATAAAATACATCCCTTCGTTCAGTAATAAAGGGCGATATGCAGTTTATATATCATACCATAGTGATTCACTGAGTCTTTCAGCTGTAAAGTATTCTGTTTATCATGCCGGGGGTAAAACAGACTTCCTTGTCAACCAAAAGATTGGTGGGGAAACCTGGATCTATCTGGGAACATTTGATTTTCTTTCAGGTAAAGATCCTAAAATGGGAATGGTTACTGTTAGCTCCAACAATGAACAATCGGGTCTTATCTCTACAGATGCTATAAAATTCGGAGGGGGAATGGGAAATGTAGCCCGCAGGCCTGCTGACGAAATGATCCCAAACAGATTATCTGCAGGTGGAGACAAAAACATGGAGAGTCCGGTCATAAAAAACAACGTTCTACAATTTACTTATAAATTAAGCGGCAAAGCCAGTTATCTGGAAGGCGCAAGATATTATCTGCAAAGCTCAGGTTTTCCGGATTCACTGGTTTATAACCCCAATAAAGACAAAAACGACTATAACGATGATTATCAGTCGAGAGGAATGTGGGTGAATTATTTAATGGGTAGAACTGCTGGCCCTGCAGGTCATCAATCAATAATTGGACAAAAGATTCCGATTGATCTTGCATTTGCTTTTCATACCGATGCAGGGGTTACCGCAAATGACTCGATAATTGGTACATTGGGAATCTACAGTACAGGAGCCAATAATGGTTTATTCTCAAGCGGGAAATCCCGCATGGCCAGTCGCGATTTAAGTGATCTCATTCAATCACAGGTTGTCGAAGATATCAGGCAATTATATAATAAGAAATGGACACGTCGTGGACTTTGGGATAAACAATATTCAGAAGCATTTCGTCCCAATGCACCAACAATGTTACTTGAACTGCTATCACATCAGAATATTGCAGATATGAAATTCGGATTAGACCCCAGGTTTAGATTTGCTGTCAGTCGTTCTATTTACAAAGGGATCCTGAAATATCAGACTTATCAGGAAAACCGTCCGTATGTTGTTCAACCCCTTCCCGTTGATCATTTTGCGTTAGCAATGACCGGAAAGAACACCGTTAAATTAAGCTGGAGAGCTGTAAATGACCCTCTTGAAACAACTGCTAAACCCGATAAGTACAAAGTTTATCAACGAATTGATGAGAATGGTTTCGACAATGGCACCCTCGTAGAAGATACAACGTTGGTATTAAAACTGGATCAGACTGACCACATCTATAGTTTTAAAGTCACCGGAATCAATAAAGGTGGCGAAGGCTTTCCGGGTGAGACTCTCTCAGTGGGAATTAAAAGCAGCAGTAAGGGTGATATATTGGTAGTGAATGGATTTGATCGGATCTGCGCTCCTTCAATATTTGATAATGGAACGACAAGTGGAGTAGCTTTCTGGAAAGACCAGGGAGTAGCCTATCGTCAGGATATAAGCTTTATTGGTTTCCAGTATGATTTTGATCGAAAATCAAAATGGCTAGATGACGATAGTCCAGGTTGGGGATCAAGTTATGGAGACATGGAAGGGAAGATCATTCCCGGAAACAGTTTTGATTTCCCCATTATTCATGGAAAAGCTATTATGTCAGCCGGATATTCTTTTGTATCAGTAAGTAATGAGGTCTTTTGTCAACCTGAATATAACATTACGCCCTTTTTTGCAACAGATATCATTCTTGGAGAAGAGCGTTCTACGCATGGATTAAAAGACACTTCAAAAATGGACTTCAAAATCTATACTCCGGAATTTATTTCAAAGGTGACAGAGGTGACTAAAAAAGGTGGGAAGTTATTTATTTCGGGTGCTTATATTGGTTCAGAATTTGGCGAAAGCAATGATACGATTGTAGCAGCTTTTGCTAAAAACATTCTCCACTTTACCTGGCGGACAGGGCATGCCTCAAAGGGAGGTCTGTTTTATGCGACCGATTATGCCGGTCAGTGGCTCAAGGGGAAATGGGATTTTAATACCGGTTATCTTACTGATATTTATTCAGTTGAGGCCCCTGATGGAATTGAGCCATTTGGGAAAAATGCAATTACCGCTTTTAGGTATACTGAAAATAATGTAAGTGCAGGTATTGTTTTCAGTGGAAGTTATAAGGTGGTTTCGATGGGATTGCCATTTGAAACCATTACAAATACAGCAGATCGAAACAAACTAATGCAACAAATCATCAATATTTTTGAATCAAAATAAATCAATTAGAAACTAAAAATATGAGAAGAAATCTGATTACTTGTATTCTACCCGTTCAGGATGGACCCGATATCGAATCAAATCTTAATACGCTAAGAGAAACAGGATTTGTTGAAAAATTAATACTGATTGGCAATACTGACTCTTCGGTAAACGATACAGATATTGCAAAAATCACGGCAGATAATTTCAATTCTACTAAAACGATAAAGGAGTTTGCAAAGGATATAACAACGCCTTTCACATTGCTCTATACCAAAGTTTTGCCACTTGGGCTTGGCCAGAATGCACTACAACGGATGATCCAGGCATGCAACAGTAGTGGAGCCGGAATGGTTTACAGTGATTACTTTGAGAAAAAGGATGGTGTTTTAAAACCACATCCGGTAATCGAATATCAGGAAGGTAGTCTGCGTGATGATTTTGACTTCGGTTCATTATTGCTATATAGGACAGAAGCTTTAACTGAAGCAGTCAGCAGGATGGATGAAGAATATGAGTTTGCCGGATTATACGACTTGCGACTAAAGGTGTCACAAAACTATAAACTGGTACATCTTCCCGAATTGCTTTATACAGAACATGAATTAGATATGCGCAAATCAGGTGAAAAGATGTTTGATTATGTCGATCCCCGTAACCGTTTCAAACAAATTGAGATGGAAAAAGCATGTACGGCTCATTTAAAAGTTGTTGGTGCATGGCTGACTCCTAAATTTAAAGAGATCGCCTTTACTGACAATAACTTTGAGTTCGAAGCGTCTGTTGTCATCCCTGTTAAAGACCGTGCAAAAACAATCGTTGATGCCATTAAGTCGGTTTTAACCCAGGAAGTTGACTTCAAATTTAATCTGATCATTGTTGACAATTATTCTACAGATGGGACTTCGGAACTGATCAAATCATTTGCCGAAAACGATGATAGAATTATTCATGTCATTCCTGAACGCAAAGATCTTGGAATTGGTGGCTGCTGGAATGAAGCAATCAACCACCCTATGTGCGGAAAGTTTGCCATCCAGTTAGACAGCGATGATTTATATATCGACAACAATGTTGTAAAACGTGTTGTAGCTTCTTTTTATGAACAGAACTGTGCAATGGTGGTAGGATCGTATAAGATGGTGAACTTCAAACTTGAAGAGATTCCTCCCGGATTGATTGATCACAAAGAATGGACACCTGAAAATGGAAGAAATAATGCATTAAGGATTAACGGTCTGGGAGCGCCACGTGCATTCTACACTCCAGTCCTTCGCTCAATTCAGGTTCCCAATGTCAACTATGGGGAAGACTATGCTCTTGGATTAGCTATTAGCCGTAATTATCAGATCGGACGCATTTATGAGCCATTGTACCTCTGTCGCCGTTGGGACGAGAACTCTGACTCATCACTCGATATTGTCAAAATGAATGCGCATAATTCGTACAAAGACAAAATCAGAACACTTGAATTCTGGGCACGTCAGCAAGCAGTAAAAAATGGACAATAAATTCAATTAATTGGTTTGCTTAATATTTTAAAAGAAAAGATTGATATAATGGAGTTTTCAAAACAGGCGAGGAATTTAATCAGCGATCAGAAGAGTGAATGGGATCTTGCCCGAAAGAATTATGAAGGGCTAAAAAAAGTCAAAGTGAAAACTTTTGATTTTGGTCATTTCAAAATCGACATACAGTTTAATCCGGAAAGGATTGTTTCCTCAGCTGCCAATGTTGACACAAAATCAATTGAGGCCCGTCCCTGTTTTCTTTGTCAGAAAAACCTTCCTCCTCAGCAACGTGGATTGGCTTTTGATCATGAATACATTGTGTTAGTCAATCCATTTCCAATCTTTCCTGAACACCTGACAATACCATCCTATTCACATACAGACCAACAGATCCTTGGAAATTTTGGAAGTATGCTTGATCTTGCAGAAAACCTGGATGAATTTGTCATTTTCTATAATGGTCCTAAATGTGGGGCGTCTGCTCCTGATCACCTTCATTTCCAGGCCGGGAATAAAGGTTTTTTACCCATAGAGAAAGACTATGCCAATGGGAAATGCTGTCAGATGGTTCGGCAGATTGAAAATGTAGTCTTTTCACATTGGCCGGATTATCAGAGAGGCATTATCACTTTAAAAAGCAATAATAAAAAGGAATTGATTGATAGTTTCGGAAAAACATATTCTCGCTTACATGTTCTGGCACCTGATGAAACAGAGCCCATGCTCAATATTCTGACTACTTTTGAACAGGGGGAATGGGTAATCCATATTTTCCCCCGGACCTTACATCGCCCCGGTCAGTATTTTGAGACCGGAGAAAAACAAATCATTTTGAGTCCTGCCGCGGTAGATATGGGTGGAGCATTTATCACACCGCGTGAAGAGGATTTCATTAAAATATCCCCTGATGTTGTAAAAGATATTTTTAAACAGGTTTGCCTAAATGCTGAATCAGTACTGACAATTATAAATCAACTCTGATTATCAGACGTATACCTTAAACCTAAATAAGATAATATGAAAACACCACTAATAAAAGTCGGAATCATGTTAGAGAAGGAGATCTTCTTTACTATTGACGGAAACTATCATATTGAGGATACGGAAACGAGTATCACCGGAGAGTGTAAGGCCATTAAAACTGAATTAGGGATTTATTTCGAGAGTGGAGATGTAAACTGGATCGATCCAAACGGATTAAAACTGGTTCCATCAGATCCTGAGAAAGGTAAATTTAAGCTACATGATGTTACTATTGGTATTAATTTTCACTGGGAACGAAAAGAGAACCAGATCTTTAAGGGGGGACTTTATTTTGTCTGTGATGGTGATAAAATTCAAGCCATCAATGCTTTAACTATAGAGGATTATCTGATCAGTGTAATCTCATCGGAGATGAGTGCCACTTCGTCGATGGAGTTATTGAAAGCACATGCTGTAATTTCCAGAAGCTGGTTATTAGCACAGGTTCAAAAGAGCAAGAATCTGCTCTTGGAAAAGCAAAAATATCAGACTGCTTTTCGAACTAAAAATGAGCTGGTGAAATGGTATGACCGTGAAAATCATACCGGGTTTGATGTTTGTGCAGATGATCATTGTCAACGTTATCAGGGAATCACACGTTCTACAACCCCTATGGTTGAGAAAGCGGTCAAAGAGACGAGGGGTGAAATCCTCACTTATGCGGGTAATATATGTGATGCACGCTTTTCAAAATGTTGCGGTGGAGTTACTGAAGTTTTCGAAAAAGTCTGGGAACCCGTCAGCCATCCCTATTTGCAAAAACTTGTAGACAATGACTTTTCACCTGAAGGATTTAATCTTGCACTTGACCAGGAAAAAATTGCAAAACAATGGATATCAGGAAATCCACCTGCATTTTGTAACTCTTCGGATAAAGAAGTACTAAAACAGATTTTGAATGACTACGATCAGGAAACGAATGATTTCTACAGATGGAAAGTGGTATATGATCAGGATGAATTGAGTGAATTGGCTAAATCCCGTTCAGGGATTGATTTCGGAACCATCCTGGATTTAATTCCATTGGAACGAGGTGCTTCGGGTCGGTTAACCAGACTAAAAATCATCGGAACACTTAAAACGATGATCATTGGTAAAGAGTTGGAGATCAGAAAAACATTATCCCGTTCACATCTTTACAGTTCTGCATTCATTGTTGATAAAAAGGTAGTCGACGGTAAGACAATTTTCATTCTTAAAGGAGCCGGATGGGGTCATGGTGTTGGATTATGCCAGATTGGTGCAGCTGTTATGGGTTCCAAAGGATATACCTATCAACAAATTTTAACGCATTACTTCCCCGGTGCAGGTTTGGAAAGAAGATATTAGAACTAACTAAATAATAAATGATTATGACCGAAAACAATACTTCCAATAAATCCCGTAACCCATGGTCATGGGTGCCAAGTCTCTATTTTTATCAGGGTATTCCATACAGCATTGTAATGATCACCTCCGGGCTGATCTATAAAACAATGGGAATATCAATTGCTGCATTTGCCTTCTGGACCAGTTTATTATATCTCCCCTGGGCAATTAAGCCATTATGGAGTCCGTACATTGATGTGGTCTCAACCAAAAGAAACTGGATATTATGGACACAGATGTTGCTCGGTATTGCATTTATAGCAGTTGGATTTACCATGCAGTTGCCATTTTTCTTTCCTGCATCCATCGCCCTTTTCGCTGTAATCGCAATCTCATCTGCAAGTCATGACATTGCCGCTGACGGATTCTATATGCTTTCTTTGGATCAGCATAAACAGGCTTTCTTTGTTGGCATAAGAAGTACTTTCTACCGTTTTGCAATGCTCACTGCGTTAGGATTGCTCCCATTAATTGCTGGGTTAATTCAGGAAAACACAGGACTTCAACCCGTTTTGTTTGAGGTAAACGCCGTTCCTGCCAGTCAATATAAGGCTGCTGACTTAGCTGGTTTTCAAATAACAAAACAAGAAGGAACTCCCAAAATATTAATTTATCCTCAAAAGGTTCAAATCCCTGTTTTCGAAAAGGGTGTATCCGGTCTCGATTCAGCTGTTATTTATATTGCACTATCGGCTCCCCCAGCTGAGGGAGAAACTATTGTTGTCAACCTTACAAGGAAATCCGGTAGTAAAGATATTGATCTGCCTAAAAACAAAACCGGACGGTTTGAATTCACTGCAACAAACTGGAACCAGCCCAAAGCAACAGTCATTCGTGTTGATCATAACCTGACACAACAAACCAGCTCACTTTTCAAAGCTACTGCCGGAAATATTGCTTTCAGCTGGACTGTTTCACTGGGCGTATTGGGAATCGTGTTATTATTGCTTGCTATCTATCACCGTTTTATCCTTCCCCGACCCTTTGATACAAAAGAGAAAACCAAAGTCAACCTCAGTGTGTATGGCGAAGTTTTTGCCTCTTTCTTTACGAAACCAGGTATTATTCCAGCTCTGATTTTCTTTTTATTGTACCGCTTAGGAGAGTCTCAACTCGTCAAAGTGGCCACTCCATTCCTTGTTGATTCTCGCAATAGTGGTGGAATTGGTTTAACTTCAGCTCAATATGGAATTGCATATGGTACGTTGGGAATGATCTGTCTGACAATAGGTGGGATTCTTGGAGGAGTGGTGGCTTCAAAATATGGCTTAAAAAGAATGATCTGGATCATGGCACTGGCTATGAATATCCCTATCAGCGTTTATATTTATCTCTCTACATTTCAACCTGTTCCCGGTGACTTTACCATCTACATGGCCATTGCAATAGAGCAGATGGGATATGGTTTTGGATTTACAGCCTATATGCTTTACATGCTCTCTTTTGTGGGTGAAAGCAAATTCAAGACTGCAGAGTTTGCCATCGGTACTTCTTTAATGGCATTAGGAATGATGATTCCGGGAATGATTTCAGGATATATGAAAGAATTACTGGGTTATCAGCATTTCTTCATCTATGTGATACTGTGTTCAATTCCCGGATTAATTGCAATTATGTTCTTAAAAATTGATCCTACATTTGGAATCAAAAAGAAAGAAGATTAACAAAATATTGAAAGATGAAAAAACTTATATTATCAGGCTTAATATTATTGCTGACAGTAAATTTGAATGCTACAAAATATCCCAAAAGGGAGATGAGAGCAATATGGGTTGCAACTGTTGGCAACATCGATTGGCCATCGGCATCCAACCTCACTGTTGAGCAACAAAAAAAAGAGTTTATTGAACTGCTCGACTTGTGCAAGATATATCACATGAATACTGTAGTATTTCAGATCAGGCCCTGTGCAGATGCTTTTTATGCTTCGGAATATGAGCCCTGGTCACAGTGGCTGACAGGCAAACAAGGCCAAAAACCAGATCCTTATTATGACCCGCTGACTTTTGCAAGTGCTGAATGTCGCAAACGGGGACTGGATATTCATGTATGGGTCAATCCATACAGAGCAGTTACTGATACCACTAAATTTCAGACCACATCTGATCATATTACCAAAACCCATCCCGAGTGGTTTTTAACTTATGGTAAAACAAAATATTTCAATCCTTCTATTCCTGAAGTAAGAAATTTTGTAGTGAAAGTGATCAGCGACATTGTCAGGAGATATGATATTGATGCCGTTCACATGGACGATTACTTTTATCCCTATCGAATTACAGGAGTTGAGTTTCCGGATGATCAATCCTTCAAAATATATTCAAGAGGATATCTTGATACGCAACGTGATGACTGGCGCCGCAACAATGTTGACCTGATCATTAAACAGATGCACGACAGCATCAAAGCAATTAAACCCTGGGTGGAATTTGGAATATCCCCTTTCGGTGTATGGCGCAACATTGCGAAAGATCCTAAAGGCTCGAACACCAAAGCAGGTCAGACCAACTATGACGACTTATTTGCCGATGTGATTAAATGGCAACAAGAGAAATGGATCGATTATATAACCCCTCAAATCTATTGGGAGAGAGGTAAGGTAGTGGCCGACTACACCATTCTTGCTGACTGGTGGAGCAAAAACGCTTTTGGCACACGGCTTTATATCGGTCAGGCCCCCTACAGGATTGATCCAAAAGCCAAAGACATACCATGGCAAACTGCTGATGAAATAATTGGCCAGATTAAACTTAACCGAAAATATAAAAGTATTGGCGGAAGTATGTTTTTCAGTGCAAAGTTCATGCGCAGTAACCCGCTGGGACTACATGAAAAGTTACTTGAGAAATATTATCGCTATCCTGCACTTACACCTATAAATCCAAGAATTGATGAATTGAAACCACAGGAACCGTTGAATGCACAGCTAACAATTGAAAATGGAAAAATGCAATTTAACTGGACTAAAGATGAAAACACAAAGTCATTTGTGATCTATCAGTTTAAGAAGAGACAAAGCAAGAACATCAATAAACCCGCACATATTTTCCTGACCACTGCTGATAATTCATTCACCCAATCGCTGGATAATGCATCAGATCCTGCCAGATACAAATACGTAGTTACTGCCATCAGTAAAACAAATATTGAGAGTAAACCTGTTACTTTTACGCATAAGAAATAACATTCAAGCATATCACTTTAAAAACCAGTTATTTTTCAAACAAACCTAAACAGAAAAATAAAAATGAATTCATCGCAACGTTATCTGGCACTTGATGTCCTAAGAGGCATCACAATTGCCACCATGATTACAGTGAATACACCCGGGAGCTGGGGGCACATTTTTGCTCCGTTAGAACATTCCAGCTGGCATGGATGTACTCCTACGGATTTGGTTTTCCCTTTCTTTCTGTTTGTAGTTGGCGTTTCGATGTTCTTCTCTTTTTCCAAATACAATAACTCACTGAATAAAGAGTCATTGATAAAAATAGGGAAAAGAACACTGTTGATATTTGCCATTGGTTTGTTTCTCAACTCCTTTCCACAATGGTCATTCAATTATTCAAACCTGAGAATAATGGGTGTCCTTCAAAGGATTGCACTTGCTTATGGATTTAGTTCTCTGATTGTCCTGACATTTCAGCGTAAATACCTTCCATATATTGGTGGAACTATTCTTTTGATTTACTGGTGGATACTTTACTATTTCGGCACCGACGATCCTTATTCTCTTGCAGGCAATGCAACAATTCCTTTCGACAAGGCGATACTTACCGAAAACCATTTGTACAAAGGATTTGGAATCCCCTTTGATCCTGAAGGATTGTTGAGTACTATCCCTGCAATTGTCACAGTAATATTGGGTTACCTGACAGGAAGTGTCATCAAAATGACTGAGAAAATTAAAGTACCCCGGATATTGGTGGTCTATGGTGTAGTAGGAATCGTAGCCGGTTTTCTTTGGGGATTATTGTTCCCGATCAACAAACCAATCTGGACCAGTTCTTATGTATTGTACACAGCCGGTTGGGCTTTGATCTCGCTTGCATTGCTGATCTGGATCATAGACCTGAAAGGCTATTCAAAATGGACCTCCTTTTTCGTTGTCTTTGGAATGAACCCATTGATCATTTTTGCATTATCAGGAATCTGGGCCAGGACATTAACACGAATAATCAAAATCACAGAAGCCGACGGAAAAATAGTAAATGGGTACACCTGGATTTACAATCATATATTTGAACCGCTTGCTGCCAATCCGAAAATCTCCTCGCTGCTCTTTGCACTGTCACATATTGTGCTTTATTGGTTAATTGTTTTGATTCTCTATAAAAAGAAGATTTTTATAAAGGTATAACATAATCAGTAAAATCGATTCTAATATAGAAAATACTTTTTAGCTTTTGCTCTGAATAAAACAATATCCTTGTCCCAAATCGGCTGGATCGATGATACCTGAAAAGTCTTTGTGAATTCCAGTCTGATTTTGTCAGTTCCACATACTTTGTCGAACATATTGAGCCGTGATTTATCGCACAAAGCAAAAACATCCTTCCCAGGCCAAAGTTTCTTGCATTCCTGCAAAACATAAAACTGAACAAGAGACAATTCCGCTTTTTTATAGTCTGTGATATGCACCTGAACACCATGAACGACGCTGTCTTTCGAAACACTGTAATAGGGAGTATAATGAATTGGTCTGAATATCAAACCCGGTAGCTTTAGATTGTTCATGCTCACAGCCAGACTGTCTGCATTAATCCATTTCGCAGCAAAAAGCTGAAAGGGCAAAGTATACCCAACGCCAATATTCATGACATATAGTTCTCCCAATATACCTGAGATCGGATAGAAAATAGGTGATTCTATTTGAGGTATATGCGGAGAAGAGGGAACCCAGGGAAGTCCGGTCTCTTCAAAATACATCTTTCTTTTCCATCCTTTCATTTTGATAACCGTCAACTTACATTTGATTTTGTTTGCCAGTAAGCCCTCGTCATTCAAATAAGTGGCCAGCTCTCCAACAGTAAGTCCATGGACATACGGAATCGGAAACTGACTTACAAAAGAAACAAATGCAGGTTCGGTCAGGCACCCTTCCATTTTTAGACCACCCAATGGATTGGGTCTGTCCAGAACGACAAACTCAATGTTGTTTTCGGCTGCTGCCTCCATTGCAAGCCCTAAAGAACTGATGTAAGTGTAGGAACGAGAGCCAATATCCTGAATATCATATACCAACACATCTATACCCTTCAACATTTCAGGGGTTGGCTTCCTTGTTTTCCCATAGATACTGAATACAGGCAGACCTGTTTCGGGATCTTTAAAATTTGAAACAGAAGCACCTGCCCCATAATCACCCCTCACCCCGTGTTCTGGACCATAAAGCGCCACAAGTTTTATCTCTTTGGAATGAAAGAACAGGTCGACGGTAGATTGAAGGTTTCGATCTACCCCTGTAGGATTTGTAATTAACCCTACCCGTTTACCACGGATTGGAGCAAAGTTTATTTCAGAAAGAACTTCAACACCTGTCTTTACTTTACGTGCAGATAAGGGTGCTACAAACAGGGAGGAGAGAAAAAGGAAAATTAAAACCTTATTGCTTATAAATTTCATAACTATATGTTTTTTAGTTGCATTTTGTTATTTTTTTTCTGAAATTAATTTACATCGAATTAAACGGAAATGCTTACTTTTAATGATAAATTACAACGAGAGTAAAAGTATAAAAAGATCTTACGTTATGAAGTGTTTTGCCACTTGTTTTATCATAATTATATTCTCCACTTTGATATGTTATCCTCAAAAGGTTAATAAAACCCCTACAATTTCTGAAATCGAAACTGCTTTTCAGAAGGGTCAGTTCACTTTGTCGAATCTTTGGGCAAATACTTTGCTGAATACAGGAAAGCCGGATTCAAAAACACAAAAGAAACTAAAGAATTATATAGATTTAGCTGATCGAATTAAAGCCGATTTCACATTGTCTGAAGCTGAAACTGAAATCAAACTCAGGAAATCATTTGGAACCTATACACAGGAAGATAAAGCATTGTGGGAAAGTAACAAATGGCTGGAATTCAAATTAATTGATGATAAAAAGTATTATTTCAAACGAGCTATTTCGAATCTAAAATTAATATTGACAAGTCAAAAAACTAAACCCAAAGGATCACAGGGATCAGTCAACGACAAATTTTCTTTATTCAAGTTAGAACATTCCGGAAAAGTTATTGCATCAGCCAAATCAGATGGCAAACCCGTCATTCCGGTAAAAATGAAAGTCTCATATAAAGTGACTGTAAATGCAGATGCCGTTCCTGAAGGCGAAACGATAAGATGCTGGCTCCCATGGCCCCGTGAAATACATGATCGTCAAAGAAATGTAACTTTCATTAAAAGCATTCCCGAAAAATACATTATTGCTCCCGACAATGCTGAACAACGGTCTATCTATTTTGAACAGACTGCATCAAAAGGAAAACCGACAGTATTTGAGATTCAGTATTCATATCAATCGTCAGCACAGTATTTTGACCTCAATAAGTTAAAAGAGCTCCCTTATAAAAAAACCTCAGCAAATTTCATAAAATATACTGCCGAACAGTATCCACAAATAAGATTCACTAACAAAATAAAACATCTTTCGGATAGCATTACAAAGGGTATTTCAGATCCTAAAGAGATTGTAAAAAACATTTATTACTGGATAAATGATCATATTATCTGGACCGGGGCGCTGGAATATTCAATAATGCCGGACATTCCGGGATATGTTTTAGAAAATAAACGAGGTGATTGTGGCATGCAGACCTTGCTTTTCATGACAATGACAAGATATAAAGGCATTCCTGTCAAATGGCAAAGTGGTTGGATGATGCATCCGGGTGAAGTAAATCTGCACGATTGGTGTGAAGTTTACTATGAAGGAATTGGATGGGTCCCACTCGACATGTCGTTTAATCTTCAGAATTCAAACAACAAACAGGAGAAAGAATTTTATATCAGCGGGATAGATGCCTACCGGCTGATTGTAAACGATGCCATTGGTAGTCAGTTTGTTCCGAATAAGAAATTTCCCCGGAGCGAACCATATGATTTTCAAAGAGGAGAAATAGAATGGCGTGGAGGCAACCTCTATTTTACCGAATGGGATTATACAATACATGTTGAATATTATTAAAAAAAGTGTTCAAAATCAACGGACTACCTTTTTTTAGTAGAATCTTCTATGCCCTTCATGGTTAGGTCAACATATAATTTCCTAATTTTGTGTGTATGAATTATTCCGTTCAAATTAACTGTAACAGATTATTAAATATATTTCAAGATAAATTTTAAATGGATAAAGGAATTAAACCCCATATACTTTCCAATACAACCTGGAAATCTACGAAAGAGATCAAGTATCAGGTTGCTGTTTTACCCTGGGGTGCAACAGAAGCACACAATTATCACCTTCCATATGGAACTGATGTCATTATAGCCGAGAAATTAGGTGCCGAATCAGCAAGGATAGCAAATTCAAAAGGCGGGAAGATCATCGTTTTACCTTCAATTGCTTACGGCGTAAATACCGGCCAACCCGATGTCCTCATGGATATGAACCTGAACCCGAGTACCCAATTTGCTATACTGAAAGATTTAATCACAGTATTGAACAGACAGGGAATCCATAAACTGGTAATCCTCAACACCCATGGAGGAAATGATTTTAAACAGATGATTCGCGAGATGAATCTGCTTTTTCCCGACATGTTTTTGGTTCAATGTAATACCTATAAAATAAACGGCATTGAAACCTTTGTTGAAGATTCAGGCGAACATGCAGGCGAGCTGGAAACCAGCATGATGCTCTTTTTAGCCCCTGAACTGGTATTACCCCTTTCAGAAGCCGGCGAAGGAAAAGCAAAAGCCTTCACGATTCCTGCTCTCCGGGAAGGCTGGGCCTGGGCCGAACGCAAATGGGCACAGGTCACATCAGACACCGGCATAGGAAATCCAAAAAAAGCAACCATCAAAAAAGGCGAACAAATCTTCAACCTTTCGGTAGAAAAAATCGCTGCCTTCCTGCTCGAGCTCCAGAACACCCCCGGAAAAGAGCTTTATAAATAACAAAAAACCAGGAGTTTATTAATTCCGAAATATTTTCAAAACCTTCAATTCTTATATTATTCAATAGCCTCGGATTAAGTCCGGGGCTATCTTTTTATTCCCGGGAATAATAAATTTAAACAATTTCTAATCCAGACCAAAATTGGTTTGAATTTTCTGTGGTATCAACGACACTATTTTCGGATGATTCAGAGATAACCTATATATAACCTATATATATTCGGTATATATCCTGTAGATAATCTGTAGCTAAGGGATAGAATATATACTGATTATTCTCCAAATATATTCTTAATATATCCTGGTTATTATTTAATCATGAAATCATCATTAAGAAATCGTAAAAAAATTATCTTTCACTTTTATGATCAGGGAAATTGAACTGTTTCAACTTATTTGGAAAAAAATACAATTGCTTTGAGAGGCAGATTTATCTACATACAGATCTGTGGATTTTCAAATTGCACTTAGCGTATAAATGGATAATTTTTGATTTTTACTTCATTTCAAATCGAAATATTTCTAAATTTGTAGATGCCATCAATATTATCAATCAAAATATTATGAAAAATAACCTTTACAAATTTATCAGGTTTTCTACCGGTCTTTTATTTGCCGGATGTATGGTTTTGATAATGCCATCTGCAAAGGCACAACAAACCGAATACCCATTCCGGAATCCTTCCCTCTCTTTCGATCAGAGAGTTAACGATCTGGTTTCACGTCTTTCATTAAATGAAAAAGTGAGACTGATGCAAAACAATGACGGTGGTGGTGTCGCCCGTTTGGGTATCCCGGCCTATAACTGGTGGAATGAAAGTCTGCATGGGGTCGCACGCGACGGTGTTGCAACCGTATTTCCACAGGCAATCGGTATGGCTGCAACTTGGAATCCTGCACTTATTCAGCGTGAAGCAGATGTAATTTCGACAGAAGCCCGTGCAAAACATCAGGAACATGTTCGCAAAGGAGAATTTGGCATCTATCAGGGTCTGACCTTCTGGTCGCCCAATATCAATATTTTCCGTGATCCACGTTGGGGCCGCGGCCAGGAGACTTATGGTGAGGATCCATTCCTGACTTCACGAATCGGAATTTCATTTGTAAAAGGTCTTCAGGGAAATGATCCCAAATATTTTAAGGTAATTGCTACGGCAAAACATTTTGCAGTTCACAGTGGTCCCGAACCGCTCAGACATTCATTTGATGCCGTACCCAGCAAAAGAGATCTTTACGAAACCTATCTTCCTGCATTCGAAGCGCTTGTAAAAGAGGGACAAGTATATTCTCTCATGGGAGCCTATAACCGCGTTTATGGAAAACCTGCCTGTGCAAGTGACCTTTTGTTAAAAGAATTGCTCCGTGATAAATGGGGTTTTAAAGGTTATGTTGTTTCTGATTGTGGCGCTATCTGGGATTTTTATCATGGTCACAATATGTACCCGGGCGCTAAAGAAGCCTCTGCAGTTGCAGTCAAGGCGGGTACCGATCTGACCTGCGGCAATGAATATGTTGCACTCGAACAAGCTGCAGCAGATGGACTCATCAGTATCAAAGACATTGACGTTTCTATAAAGCGCTTATTTTTGGCACGGTTTAAGCTGGGTATGTTTGATCCTCCATCAATGGTTAAGTATGCCAATATCCCATTTAGTGAAAACAACACCCCGGAACATAATCTTTTGGCACTCGATGTTGCCCATCAAAGCATGGTTTTACTCAAAAACGACGGGATTCTTCCTCTAGGAGACAAATATAAAAAAATTGTAGTTATTGGTCCTAATTCGGATGATAAAGATGTGCTTTTGGGCAATTATAATGGAACTCCTTCTAAGCCTGTAAATGTGTTAGAAGGCATCAAAAACCGGGCAGGAAAAAATGTTGAAATCATTTTTGAAAAGGGAATGGCTTCATATAATAAAACGAATGCAGTAGACCCAAATGCTGAAGCAAAGAAGAAAGCCGCTTTGGCTGCAGCTGCACAATCTGATGTTGTCATCTTCGTAGGAGGCATCTCTCCAAGACTTGAAGGCGAGGAAATGAAAGTAACCCTGGAGGGTTTTTCAGGTGGTGACCGCACCAGTCTTGATCTGCCTAAAGAACAGGAAGAGCTTTTGAAAGCACTTAAGGCAACCGGAAAACCTGTCGTTTTGGTGCTGATGAGTGGTAGCGCATTGTCAGTTAACTGGGAAAATGAAAACCTGCCGGCAATCCTGCAAGCATGGTATCCCGGTCAGGAAGGTGGAAATGCAGTAGCCGATATACTGTTTGGCAACTACAATCCAGGTGGACGTCTGCCTGTAACTTTCTATAAGTCGGTCAATGACTTGCCCGGATTTGAAGATTATAGTATGAATGGAAGGACCTATAAATATTTTACAGGCAAGGCACTTTATCCTTTTGGACACGGTTTGAGCTATTCTACTTTTAAATACAATTCTGCAAAGGTTACTGTTCCTGCGATTAAGGCCGGACAACAAACTTCTATCGAAGTTAGTGTGACCAACAGTTCGAAAATTGCAGGTGATGAAGTTGTTCAGGTTTATGTTGCAGCTAAAGGGGTGAAAGGATTTAGTCCATTGAAAACACTTGCCGGATTTAAGAGAGTCAATATCCCTGCCGGAAAGACAGTGTTGGTAAAAGTTTCGGTTAATCCTACAGCACTGCGTCAATTTGATGAAACCAAAAATGATTACACAACCGCTGCAGGTGTTTATCAACTGTTGATCGGGGCCTCTTCGTCGGATATTAAAATCACAAAGAGCTTAACGGTAAAATAGTATTTTTTTAAATGTCTCAATTATTAAGAAACTGTTTAAATTTCGTTTTCTCTTTTGCCCGTAGGGCATTAATGTCAATAGAAATGTATTTCTCCCCCATTTTTTCCCCGTAGGGCATTAACATTTAAGGTTAATCCCTTACGGGGAAAAGGTAAATGATGTAGATCTCTCTATTGACATTAATGCCCTACGGGCAATTTTAAACAGTTTCTAAATATCAATCATGGCTTTTAAAACGCCATCTTTATAATCTGCAACCAGATCGAAGGCTGCTTTGGCATCCGCAAGTTTAAATCGGTGTGTGGCCCAGTTATCCACATTCACAATGCCCTCATTGATCATCTCAAGAGCAATCTCTGTCGAATGATTTTGTCTTCTTACACTCTGGATGCAAATCTCTTTATGGCGTGCCTCGTCGACACTGAATGACCAACGACTGAATTCGGGAATCCCAATGACCATTAGTTTTCCGCCCGGTTTGAGGATTTCGATGGCCTGATCAAAGGCTTCCTGTTTGCCACAACATTCAAAAACGACATCCAGTAAAAGGGGTTCTGATTCTTTGATGGCTGCAACAACATCAATCTTATCGGGATTTCCAGTCCAGAAAGCGCCATTTTGTTTTGCAAGCGTAAGACGCTCGTCAATTTTATCCGTTACATAGACTTTTGAAGCCCCTAAAGCAATTGCAGGCAACAATACACTTTCGCCTATTGGCCCTGCTCCAAGAATACCAATTTTAGCACCTTCCATTGGAATAGATTGATTTACCGCATATACACCTATAGCCAGAGGCTCAGAAATAGCTGCCTGATCAAAAGTCATCTTATCGCGAATCTGCAAACAACAATGCTCCGGTAAAACAATATATTCAGACAGGCAACCTTCGGCCTGTTTGGGACATCCAAGAAATTTTAGTTTACGACATGTATGTGGTCTTCCGGCTTTGCACTGATCGCATTCACCACAGTTCATTGCAGGCTCTATGGCAATCCGGTCGCCCGGTTTAACCAAAGTCACTTTTGTGCCAACTTTTTCAACGATACCTGCACCTTCATGCCCGACTGCAAATGGATATTCGACAATCTGACTTCCGATTTTTCCTGAAACATAATAATGAACATCTGACCCACAGACGCCAACTGTTTTCATCCTGATTAAAACGTCGTCATCGTTTATGATCTCCGGTTTTGGAACTTCCATGAGTTCCATCTTACGGATACCGGTCAGTTTCATTGATTTCATTAATTCCATGAGAAGATTCTATTTTAATTATTGAGGTTTGGCCATTGGGATCCCTGTCACTGGCCAATGACTTACCTGACTCTCATTGTTGAGAGTCAGTTGAACATCAGAAGAAGCAAAAGGTTTCACATCAATGTTCCAACCATCTATAACTACGAGTGGAATTTCACTTTTCAGATCAGTCTGCGCTGCTTCGATAGTGATTGTTTTGGTTTCACCGGGAACCAGAGAGATGTAGTTGTCGGTATAGTAAACCGGCAAAACTCTTTCGTTAGAATGTTGACGTCTCAATTGCAGGTGAGCCATGAGAGCAACCTGTTTCCCGGGATTGTGAAGCGTCACATCTATCAGACATTTCCCTTTTATATCATGGCGTTTGACCTTTGTTTCAAGGGTTATGGAAGCCAGCTTTCCAAGATCTTCAAGTTTATCAGGTTGCGTTGGAAGCGCCCTCCAGTAGAGGTTATCAGACAATAATTTGCCGGTTGCATTCAACAATTCGAGTTTCACAAAGTAGACCGATGATAGATTTTCAGGCAGTTTTACCATACCCAGATCGGTAGCTTTTGAAGCAGGAGCAGTCACATTGAAACTTTGTTTTAAAGCTATAGATCCATCGAGATTAAAGAGGACAAGATTGGCTTTCAGACCGAAAAGTTGTTCTCCCATATTATTGACAACCTGAATATTTCCTTCTTTTTCATTCAACATGATGTGAACAAGTTCGCAGGCTTTCTTTGTTGCAAACAGGGCGGAATTGGGTTCAAGGTCGTGATGATAATATTGCCATACAAAACTGGGCTGTGCCGGATTACTCATCCAGGTCAACACACCACTGCAGGGATCAAAAAGTTTTGCATTCCGGCCTTCATACATAGCCCTATATGATTCATAATTCATCATTTGTGCCTTGCGGACAAAATCGGCCAGGTTGAGCGCTTTGCCGTAGCGACTGTTGAGCCACTCTGGGTAAAGATTGCCACGTTGGGCACCTTTAGCCATGTCGTGTTCAGCCCAGTCATCATTGATGATTTCCCAATCCTTTTCAGGCATCATCCCATGAACAGATTCGAGCGTTGGAACAGAAACGCTGCCGATTTCAGTTTTGAATGCCTCTTTAAAGACATAATATTCACTTGGTTTACGCCAGAAATAGGGACCACCTGAGTTGACGCCATGTCCTTCAGTCGAACTGGATTGATAGTGCCGAACCGGTTCGAGTTCTTTCATCAACACCTTCAGTGAATCATCAATTTCTTTTGGAGGGAATCCTTCGTTTCGGGCACACCAAACAGCAATGGAAGGATGGTTTCTAAAACGAAGGATTTTATCCCGGACATTCGAAAGATACAATCTAAGGTCTGTAGGATTAGGTCCATCGCTTGGATTGGGCTGAAAAAATTCGTCCCAGAGCAATATTCCATACTTGTCACACATGTCATAAAAGTCAGCGCTGGTGCTCTGCCCTACCCAGTTGCGGATCATGGTACAGTTGGCAATCTGGTGCATGCGAATCTGGGCTTCGAGTCTTTCTCTTGGGATGCGTTTCAAAGCCTCATCCATTCCCCAGTTTCCCCCTTTGCACATTATCTTTACCCCGTTGACAGATATTGTAAGGTTTTCGGTTTCAGGAACGGTATATGCAATTTCTCTGATCCCGAATGTCACTTCCTGTATATCAGAAACCTTTCCTGCAATCTCAAAATTCATTTTAAGAGTATAAAGATTCTGGGGACCATAACCATTTGGCCACCATAGCTTTGGATTAACCATATGCAAAATCGAAAAAACTGATGGGTCAAGTGTGATGATTTTAGAAGAATGAGGTGCGATCGTATAAATCTTTTGGAAAAACAGATCTCCCAATTTCCCTTTCAAAATACCGGTTTGAGGTTGATTGGTAATGTTTTCAAGAGTGGTCTGAATGGCAATATCTGCGCTGTTGATTTTCGGTAATGGAAGGTCAGTAGTAACAAGCGGGGACTTCATCAAAACCGGTCCGGTAGATGAGAGAAATACTTTTTGCCAGATGCCGGTATTACGATCCCTGATTCCGGGGATCCAGTCCCAACCAATTGAACAAAGAAAAGTGGGACCATCGATTGCCGTGATTCCACCATTTTTCCCCATACCATTTTTGATGGTGTGTTCAATAGGATCGCCGGGATGCGGTTGAGGAGAAACCAGAACAGCAAGAACTGCTGTTTTACCTGGTTTAACAAGTGAGGATATGTTAAAAATACCCCGGATAAATGCGCCATGTGTCTCCCCCACTTTTTTTCCGTTCACAAATACTTGTGAAGCATAGTTGATTCCTTCAAAGTTAAGCCAGATATTTCCTCCTTTATAATCTGCAGGAACAACAAAAGAAGTTCTGTACCAGTATGAAGTTCTGGCAAGGCTTTCGGGAATTTTATCAGGACGGTTATTTTCGCCCCACAATGGTTCAGGATAAATTTTATTATTCACCATACTTGTTAATACAGTCCCCGGTACTGTTGCTTTGAGCCACCCCTTTGGCTGAAATCCTTCCAGAGATATTGCTTCTCCTGTTTGAGGGATTTTTGATATATCCTCCAACTGCCATCCTGTTGAAATGATGAATTGTCTAGGTGCAGGTCGGGGCTGGTTAGGTTGTGCGCTGAGATGAAGGTTCAACATCAGCACTGAACAGACAAGTGTAAGATTGATCAAAAGGCGTTGTGACTTCATAATAGATCTTGTAAAGTTTTAGCAAAGTTAAATAAACCTTGAACACTTGTTATGCTAAGAAAAAAACAATTTTAGGCATTTCAAAATTATTCTTAACTTTGAAACATGAAAACCAATATTGACATAGAGAATAAATTAAAAGAATTAAAACCCATTTTGTTACAAAAATATTACGTGGACAAGATTGGATATTTTGGTTCTTTTTCACGAAATGAGCAGACAAAAGACTCTGACATTGATATATTAGTTTCATTTAAAAAACCGATTGGGTGGGGATTTTTTGATCTTCAGGAATTTCTGGAGAATGAATTAAAGTTGAAGGTTGATTTGGTATCAGACAAAGCCCTAAAAGAGCAGTTAAAACAAATTATTTTAAATAGTGTCAAGTACGTATGAATCCGATTAAAAGAGAATTTATACTTTACCTTGAAGATATGTTTCAGTCAATGCAACGGATTGAAGAATATCTTGGTGATCTTGACTTTAAAAAATTTAAAATGACCCATATTGTTGTGGATGCTGTTGTCAGAAATTTTGAGATTATAGGTGAAGCATCAAGAAAAATCCCATCTGACATACAGGAGGAATATCCGGAAATTCCCTGGAGAAAAATGTACGGACTTAGGAATTTAATTGCCCACGAATATTTTGGAATTGATTACGAAATGATTTGGGAAATAGCAAAAAATAATCTGCCTCAAAATCGTAAGGATTTACAAAAAATAATTGAAAAGGAAAAAGCACAGGGTGATAACAAAAACTATATGCTATAAGAGTTTCAGTGGTAATTCAAACATTCTGCTCCACACAAACTTTGGTGTCTGCAGACAGAAAAGTAATCCGCAATGAATGAAAAAAAGTTTGATACTGTCCAATTCTTTCAATCAATTAAAGAGAAATTAGCGGTACGAATGGTTAACATGACATTCGAGGAGCAGCGTGAATTCCTGAAACAAGTTAGGAATGGAAAGATTAAAATAGTATAAAAAAATGTTTGGTTATAAAATAGGTGGGAATAATGGGGTCAGTTACGATTTCTAAAAGAAATGTGGCTGACCCCATTAAGTCCCAAATTCAAGCACATCAACAAAAAACACCCTACAGTATGGCAACCATTTTTGTATTTTTTCTTGATATACTTTATTGAAATTATTCTCCGCTATATGTAATTCTTTTAACTTTTGTAGTTTTCTGATTTCGTTAGGCAATTTAACAAGTTTGTTAATTGATAAATCCAAAATCGTTAAAGCTTTTAAATTTCCGATTTCGGGAGGCAAACTTACAATTTCATTAAATGTTAATTTTAATTCTTTTAATGATGTTAACTGTCCTATTTCGGATGGTAAGGTTTTTATTTTATTTCGGAATAAATCTAACTTGCTTAATGATTTCAATTTACCTATCCCATGAGGTAAATAACCTATTTTGTTTTCTGACAATTCCAATTCTCTAAGTTTCTCTAATCCACATATTCCTTCTATTGATTCTAAATCATTACGATCCATTTTTAGAGTTTGTAAGGACTCCAATTTGCAAAAAGAGTTCGGGACATTCTTAATGTGATTCCATGACGCAAAAAGTTCTTCCAGATTTTTTAAATTTCCTAATTCTGAAGGTAAAGCACTTATTTGATTTCCAGACAATTCTAACTTTTTTAGTTTTTTCAATTCTCCTAATTCTTTCGGTATGGCTGTTATCTTATTTTGTGATAAAACCAAAGTTTCTAGATTCTGATTTTCTCCTATCTCTATAGGAATTTCTTTAACACCACTAGAACTTAAATCAAGATAAACAAGATTTTTGATTAACCCAATTTCTTTGGGAATCGTACAAGTCATCCCACTTAAATTGATCAATAACCTTGATGAATCCATATTTATTTCAAATTCAGGATTGGGAAAGCCCATATAAGTATAGAGATAAATTGGTTTTTCAACTTTTGAGAGTGCTTTACATAAATCGGCTAACGAAAGATCTTCATTTTCTGAAAGATCAATATAATACAGGTTTTTAAATTTACTGAAATCAACATCAATATGACTTAAAGAACAATTATGCAAATGAAGAATCTCCAACATATCAAGCTTTTCCAGGTCTTTATTAAGTATCTTAATTCTTGTGTTATCCAAATTTAAAGCTGACCTATTTTTATTTTGGTAAATATATTCAGGTAGTGTTTCATAATTTTTTTGGTGAGCATTTATACCTGGAAGATTTTTTAAGATATTAGGCTTCGAATCATCTATAGCAGGATTGTTAGTATAAGCGATAAATACTAAATGATTTAGTTTGTCAAGGCCATCTGGCAAAACGGATAATTCATTAAAACTAACATCTATATTTCTTAATTCTGTTAAACCCCTTAAATCGTGCACTGTTCTGATGTGGTTTTTGTTAAGTTTTAATTCTTTTAATTTTTTCAATAGAAATAAACTTTCGGGTACAGAATCCAAAAGGTTATCACCTGCATCAAAATATTCTAATTCCGACAGATTACCAATCTCTTTTGGAATATTATTCAGGTAATTCCCTGATATAGTTAGTTTTTTTAGTTTCCTGAGATTACCTATTTCTGCAGGAATATTTTCAAGACTTCTTTTATTTTTCAACCTGCAATAACTCATTTCAAGCTCTTCCAAGTTTACCAGATTACCAATTGACTTTGGAAAATCTATAATGGGATTTGCACTTAAATTCAATGTCTTCAAATTTTATAATTTACTTAAATCATCAGGAATAGATTTTACATTATTAACAAATAAACTTAAAGACTCTAATCCGGAAATTTCAAATAACTCTTTAGGACATTCCGATAAATTATTCCTTCTCAAATCTATGCATTTCAAGTTTTTCAGCTTGGAAATATTGGGAGATATATATTTAATTTGATTCTCAGTCACATACAATTCTCTTAAGTTAACAAGGTTAATAATCCCGTCGGGTATACTATCAAGGGCACATTGATGAATATTAAGAACCTCTAAATCTTTTAATCCCAGGATTTTTGCCGGTATAGATTTCATCATATAACCCCCTTCAACATAAGCGGTATTTAAATCTAAATATCTAATTGATTTGATGTCCAGTATTTTATTTAATCCAGTCATATCAAAACCCATAAATTCAATTCCTATTATTTTTGGAATTAGTGATTTTGGAATCTCAGTAATTGAATGTACAGCAACATATAATGAATCGAGTTTAGGAAATCTAAGAAGGAATTGTTCACATTCAAATAAGTTCAATCCATTTTGCATCAGGTTTAAACATCTTAAGTCTTTAAACTTAAGTAAATATTCGGGTAACTTCGTGAGATATTGTCTGGACAAATCTATACTCTGACATTTTAAATCTAAATCTTCGATTCTTGTCCTGGTAAGAGAATAAGGTTTAGTTGGATAAATAGGCTCATATTGTGAATAAACACACAAGCTAAATAACTGAAATACAAATAAAATAAATAATCTTCTCATATTGTGTGTTTTAGAATAAGGTCACTCAGTGTTATTAGATTTTTAAAGTTTTGATTGGCATTAAATATTTTAGAACTGTTATTACCACCTGGTGGTCAAAATATTTTTTACGGTTTGTTTCCCAAAATAGTTACGTTTTATTGAAGTCCACAAGTAAAGATGCTCTTTATCTAAATTACGAATACTATCATATGGTAAGGGTTTAGACCATACAATTATAATATCTACGGGATTAAGAGGGGTGGTATACCCTTCTTTTATTTTAGCAGTAGATCGAACATCAAGGCGAATGGATTCTGAAATATTAAAGTTCATATCTGACATTGTAAATAAACATGATACCACCTGCAATTCCAGATCTTTTAACAAAACATTCAATTCTTTACCGATGTACTTCCGTTTGTTATCAATAAAATTATGTATTATGTATCCTCGCGCATCGCCATTATATGCTTTTAACGGTATATAACTGGTATCTTGATCGGTTGATGTTTTAACGATGGACTGACCTATTGCGGTAACAGTAGAAAGGATAGCGAAAATGAGGAAGAAGTATTTTTTCATTTAAAGTTAATTATAGTGAACAGATTTGCAATTATTAGAGTTACTGACCATTCATGTTGTGTACAGAATTTCAAAATTAAATTGATATATCTATAGATTCCAATTAGTTGTAAGAATGTCTCCAATCTTTTGTTTTCCATAATATTTTCGTTCAGCATCAGTCCACTTACCCTGGCTTTTACCAAACAACTGAGTAGCACTATCCATTGGAACGGGTTTTAACAATTCTATTATAATATCCGTTGGTTTATTTGGACTGTTCGCTAGCTGAGTTGTTTTTTCCATGGAATAAAACTGAAGAGTAATATCAGGCATGATATCATCATTATTAAAAGAAATACCTGGCATATATGATATTATTGGTATTTCTATGTCGTGCAATAAAACACTGATGTCTTTACCAATATACTTCGACTTGTTATCTATAAAATTTTTCTGTACATATCCTAAAGTATCTGCCTTGAATTTCTTTAGTTCAATATAGCTATTACTTTGATGTGCCGGTATCTTATCAGCTTTTTGACCAATTGCACACAGGGTAAGAAGTAATGAAAAGAAAA
>Ga0209429_10000319_pt1 | contig 32943 bp, 25 predicted proteins | sample BarGraNGADG00212_3_FD_184493 | JGI IMG/M metagenome (GOLD analysis project Ga0209429, IMG submission 184493) | Arctic peat soil microbial communities from Barrow, Alaska - Barrow Graham LP Ref core NGADG0004-212 (SPAdes) (version 2) | ecosystem: Environmental > Terrestrial > Soil > Wetlands >... | reverse complement strand
TGGCTTCGCAGCGCGTCAAACGCACTGAGAGCGGCGTCACGCTGCGGTTGCGTGAGCGATCGCCCGCTGTAATGGACGAGTTCATACGCGGCGGTCAGTTCCCGCAAGGCGCCACGCGCTTCGGGCAGCGCTGACTGAAGTGCCCACGATTTTTCCGAGTAGGTCATGTGCGCTGGGAGGGTGACGTGGGCGGCTGCCGACAGGGAAGCCACGGCGGTGTCAAAGAGCGTTGACGTGGCCAATTCGTCATCTCCTCGTGTGAACGCGCCGCGCGCCTGCTCGCGCAAAGCTGTCCAGTCGAGGCGGGGCGCCCGCTCTGCGGTCGCAGGTGGCACTGCTGAGACCGGTCGTACTTCGCGCGCTTCTGCCGGGGGCTTGCCTTCGGGCTTCGTTTCTGGCGGGGTTGGCGATGGGGCGCGCCTAAAGAAGCCGCGACTAAACAAGAAGAGGGCAAGGAGGACAACGATGACGATCAAAGCTACGATGCCGTATAGTGCGGTCAAATCGGCGGAGATGTGCACGGCTGCGCTCACGGCCTGATCGAGCGGCTGGCCACTCGGTTTAAAGACCGTGGACACGGTGGTGCCGTTCAGCAGGGAAGAGAGGTAATAGCCCGTGGCGGGAACGGAGAACAGGTACGTGCCGTTTTGATCCGTTTGCGTCTTTGCAACGTCGGTGTCACCCGCAATCAGTGTCACCGTGGCGTTGGAGACGGGCCCGTTCGGTGTCGTGAGCTGCCCTTGTGCCTTTAGTGAGTTGCCGAGCGCGACGCTGCTCGATAGCGTGCTCAAGGTGTTGGTGACCGGCGCTTTTGCGACGGAAAAGTTGAGCGTTGCACTTTGCGCCTCGTTGTACGGGACGTTACCGGGGACGTATTTGGCAAACACGACGTGCTTTCCGGGGGAGGTCGTGTTGATCGTATATTTGTATGCATATGCCCCCGTCGCGTTCGTGGGGGCGGTTGCTACCGTCGCGTTGTCCACGTGGATTTCAACGGAGCCGTTTTTTACCCCCGTCAGGTTGCTCTGTAGAGTTCCCGCGAGCACGAAGCTATCGCCGTAGACAACGCTGCCCTTGGTGCCGTTCAGCGTGAGGGTTGGCGTCTGAAACACGCTTGCGGTGACGTTGGAAAGGCGGCTGTCCACCTGCGTTGTATACGCCTTGTAGAGTGCCGTGCGGTTGCCGTAAAGCGAAAGGTTCAGGCCGTTGTCCACCGCAACTCCATAGATATCTGCATTCCGCCCATTGATGGTGCTTACAAGTCCATCGAGCGTGCCACTGAGCGCTTTCATCTCGAGCGCGTTCGCAATCGAGCCATTGCTGAGAGGATCGGTAAAGATGAGGGCCGACTCGTTGGCGTAGAGGTCGTTATAGCGCTGGGCGTTCCTGATGAGGGACGTGTAATCGTCACGGGAGGCGGTTATGGCAGCGATCGTCGCGTTTTGTTGGGGATTGTTCGTTGCGGCGTTCAGATCGTCAATCGTTCGGTTGTACGTAGAAAGGAGCGTTTTGGCGTTGGTGAAGTTGCCCTGCGTCACGTTGGCGATGATGCCGTTTGAGGTGGAGGCGAGCGAGGCAAAGGACGCGAGCTGAGCGGGGAAATCAAACGTGCCGCTCGGCTCAGGGCTTACCTGTGTGTGCCACGGCAAGTCCAGTGCTGCGGCGGTGTTCGGGATAAGGAGCATAATGATTAACGCGATACACGCGATGAGAGATTTATGGCTAAAACTGCGCATGTCTGCCTCGGTTTAAAGGTGATCGACGGAATTGCAATCCTGAAAAATAATCGTGGAAAGTCATATAAATAGACTGCTTACGTGCTGTTACTAGAACAAGGCTGTAGGGGCGTTCAGTAAACTTCGTGCTCCTTTTTGTCGATCAGTGTAAAGTCACCGTTACAATGTGACGACTGGAAGGTATATCGTTCGGTGCATCACCGTACGCGTTATAAAGGACAATAAAACAAAAGCGCGTTTTATTGAGCTGCGGGGACAGGGGCTCCCGCTTAAGAGCATATACAGATGAACTTGGCGTCAGCAAGACGACCTTAGTCAACTGGGAACGGGATCTCAAGGAGCAGGTCGACAGTGTTCGCGCGATGGAGCTTGAGGTGCTGTACGACAGATATTACCTCTCAGTCGCAAGAAGGTCGAGTTCTTTAGCGACGTGCCGAGTCGGACGCGTGGCGAATTGGAGACGCGGGATCTGTCAACGGTCCTAACTGACAAGCTGTTTGCGATGTATGCGCACATCTATCGAGAGGCTTAGCGAGAGCTACCTGCGTTAACATTTCGTAATGATGATGAAGTGAGGGTAGCGAAGGGCCAGCGACTCCTAAACACGACTGATGTGGTACTTTTGGACCGAAGAGAACGGCAACACGGACCGGTACTTAAAGGTTTCAAAAGTGGAACAAAATGGTAACAAAATGGTAACAAAAGTAGTCTGCCATCGTAGGTTTAGCGTGACGGACAGGCTACGATACTCCTAATAAATGCTCCTGCTTACATCTCAGTCACAAGGATGTTCTTACATTGCTATAATTAATCGCAATAAATATATTTAATTATATTTATAAAATAATATATATAAATTTAAATGAACTTCTCATTGCCATCTGGACTTTAAATCAAGCCCAGTAAGCCTTCATCTGTAACTACGATATGAGCGGCAAACTTCAACAGACGGACAAGCGCTGAATCAATTGTGTGAAGATAACGCAGAACTATACCTGTCGCACTGCTCTTATTGGGTAAATTTTTCATTGTAAGATGGTCGCCGTTCTCTGATAGAGGATGATGGCAAACACGATGACGCAAATCACTATAAAAACGACGATATTTTTTCTCCACGCTGCGTTGATCACAGACGGCTTTGTAAGCTCGACGAGGACGAGAAATTCGATGATTAAGAGTACGAGAAAGATCTCGACCGCATAAACATTAAGCAAAACTAAGGCAGTAATGGTCCCAAGGGTAAGCGCAAGCAAGATGTACACAAAACGCTGCGTTTCGGTGATGATCATATAGTTCAATTACCAGGTTCTTTTTTGATAAACGCCGAGATGCGATATAAAATGCGTGTTTTTTGTTAAGATCGCGGCTTTAAAGATTTAGAAAGCGGATGAATGGGGCACTTCCAAGACAAAAGGTTAACTAAATATTAGTTACTATCGGTATCAAACACTCGACACCCTTTTGACCTGCAATTCCTTTTAACGACTAGAGCGAGATCCGAAATGAAAAAAAAGCGTGTGATCGTCACTGGTGGCCTCGGTTTTATAGGGAGCCACTTGGTTGAGAGGCTGATAAAGGACAATGAAGTCGCCATTATCGATAACAAGTCCACAGGGAAGCTTGAAAACGTCTCTCATCTGACAAGGGAAAACCTACACATTATCAAAGGCGATATCACGACAATCGATCTGGCGACGATCTTTGAAGGTTATGATTACGTATTTCATCAAGCAGCCCTTCCGAGCGTTCCGCGAAGCGTTAAAGACCCTCTAGCCTCGCATGAGGCGAACATTACGGGAACGCTGCGGGTTCTGATTGCGGCTAAGGATGTAGGCATACAAAAGGTAGTTTATGCGTCGTCATCGTCAGTGTATGGTGATACGCCCGAGCTGCCCAAGCGAGAGGACATGCCAGTCAATCCACTATCGCCTTATGCGGTGACGAAGGCGGCAGGTGAGTTCTACTGCACGGTGTTCTGCGAGATCTATGGCCTACCAACCGTCTCGCTGCGCTACTTTAACGTGTTTGGACCACGACAAGACCCCCAGTCGCAGTACGCGGCGGTGATCCCAAAATTTATCACTGCGATACTGAGCCACTCGTCGCCTGTCATCTACGGAGATGGTCAACAGAGCAGGGATTTCACGTTCGTGAGACACGTGGTCGATGCGAACATTCTCGCGTGCGAATCTCAACAAACAGGAGCGTTTAATATCGCGTGCGGGCGACGCGTCACCATCAACGAGCTAGTAACACGTATCAACGAATTGACCGGAAAAAACGTTGAGGCAGAGCACGCTGCGCCGCGACCAGGGGATATAAAACACTCGCTTGCTGATATCTCAAAGGCACGATCATTCGGGTATAATCCGCATGGGAATTTCAAAGATGAACTTGAAGAGACGGTCAGGTGGTTTGAGCATGAACTTAGAGCAAAAAATTAGGGACAAATCGGCGACCATCGCAGTTATAGGCATGGGGTATGTCGGGCTGCCGACTGCCGTGAATTTTGCCGAACACGGCTTCAACGTCATCGGCGTGAACAGGACGCCAAAGAAGGTTGAATTGATTAATCGTGGTGGCTGTTATCTCAAAGACCTGGACATCGATGAAAGGGTCAGCCGAGTCGTTCAGAGCAAGAACTTGGAAGCTACAACAGACACGGCAGAAGCCACGAAGAAGAGTGACGCAATCATTATTACGGTGCCAACCCCAGTCACCTCCGACAAAAAACCTGATTTGTCATATATTGTAGACGCCGGTCAAGGAATCGCTCGGGGGTTGGACCGCGGCAAGCTCGTGGTGCTGGAATCAACGGTTTATCCAGGCGTAGTCGAAGACGTACTCAAACCGATACTTGAGCAGTCAGGACTGACGGCAGGAGCCGACTTTGGTCTGGCGTACTGTCCCGAACGCTATAACCCCGGAGATCCTCAGCACGACATCGGTGATATCGTCCGCGTTGTCGGGGGAATTACGCCTGAGTGGACTGCCCTGGCAGCACGACTCTATCAAAGCAATGCAAAGGACGTTGTGCCGGTCAAGAATATAAAGACGGCAGAAGCGGCGAAGGTCATCGAAAACATTCAACGAGATCTTAACATTGCCCTCATGAATGAGCTGGCGATGATCTTCGAACGCCTGCACATCGACATCATGGACGTCATCAATGCCGCGGCGACCAAGTGGAATTTTAACGTCTATTACCCTGGAGCTGGCGTCGGTGGCCACTGCCTGCCTGTTGACCCCTACTATCTCGTGCAGAAGGCTGAAGAGCTGGGATATCATCCACAGGTGATAACAGCAGGCCGGGCGATCAACGACTCGATGCCCTACCACATCCTAACGCTGCTTGTTGACGCGCTTAATGAGCACGAAAAAGCGTTAAAAAATTCGAAGATTGCCGTCCTCGGGTTTTCATATAAAGAGAACATCGGGGATTACCGAGAGAGCCCTTGTGGAGTGCTGGTTGCCGAGCTCAACAAGAGGGGGGCTAGAGTTCATCTTGTTGATCCTTACATAGAAAAGCATATCTTACAAACTTATGCAACACCAGAAAAGACAGCTTACGAGGCGCTTGATTCCGCAGATGCGCTTGTCTTGATGACTGCGCACAGTGATTTTGACGGCCTCGACTTGTCACGAATGAACAAAATGATGCGCACTAAGATCATCGTGGATGGGCGACGGATCTTCGACCCTGAAGCGGTTGCGGAGACGGGATTCACCTACAAAGGAGTGGGAGCTGCGAACAAATGACGCGTCATATAAGTTGGCTTGCAGAGCGTTTTTGCCGCAACGCATTACTGTCGGACTTAAACTAACTATGCGTTTACAGGCTTCGCATCTTGAGATGAGTGGCAGAATAGAGGGTTCACCTTCGTCTAACACGGGGAGACCAAAAATATTCGAGCGTGCGAATCTTAAGAATAACCTTGATATAACGAGGAACCGAAGCATCAACATTATTCAGCTGATCGCACGCACCATCCGATTCAAGCCCTTTGTTATTCATTGCTGAGCGCCTTGCTTGAACCTATAAAATATATTATATGATCTAATCGAAACTTGCTCTCGTTTGATCTTTCGTTTAAGAAAACGTAGCTCTACGCTATATTAATCATAGATGGCTTCGTCAGTTCAGCGAGTACGAGGGACTAAATGATGATGAAAACGAGCAAGCTATCGAGCTCAAAACGTTAAGCAAGATCAAATAGCAATGGAACAAACGTCAACGCGAGAGGACTGTTACAAAGCGCTGCGCCTCGGTGAGGGTTATGTGGTCAGCCAAAGTCAGACTGTTTATCAATAAACGCGAAGAATAGGTATAAAAGCGCCCCGAGTATGCTCGTTTCCCGCAGTGCGTCGAGAGGTTTATTAGGCGAATGTGCTGAATGGCAGCGAACAACGATGATTCAACGTTTTGATATGGCCACGATTAGACTCTGAAGAGTAACGATTCTTAACATGGAGCAAATAGACGCGTAAATATAGTAGCATTTCTGTGGCGGCAGCGAGGCCATACGCACCTATCCACCTTTGTGTTTTGTCTTACGATCCGTTTGACATCAAATTGTATCTGACGAGCTTCGTGGGCTACTTAATGGTGGCAAGAACTGGGGCTGCCAGTGACGCGTACAACTGGATCTCGATCGATCTATGCATAAATTGTAGATCTCCCGTTTTCATAGATTTTGCTTTTCGTGCTGAAAACCGTCGAGATCCGGGTCACGACCTGTGCATCGGAGGTATATGTGAGTGGTTGCGTGACTCCCGTGCTGCTCACATTCTGAGACCCAAAAAAACCGCGCACGTTTGCATACTGTAGATAAACATAAGGGGCGGTCGTCCAACCAAGCGAGCCGAAGTCAATTATTTTCGACTGGACTCCTCCTGCCTCAAGGCGATATTTCCCCGCATGGTCCGCCGTAACGTTATTAGTCCCAACCCATTTACTGTTCAGCCACTGCGCAGCGATAATCTCCTGGTTATATAAGTAATACAAATCCCATGGAGTGCCTGATCTGTTCAATACGATCGATCCTGGAATGCCAAAGGCTTGATCGGTAAGCAATGAAGAGCCCGTATACTGGACGAGCAATATAATCAGCACAGCTGATAAGAGGTAGCGTTGCTTCGTTATCTTCAGTCTTTTAAGGATTGCGAATATGCCTATGAAGAACGGAACTGCTAAGAGAACGAGCAACACCTGAAAGACCCTCAGTATCGAGTAATGTGACAAATACGGGATGACCAGCCATAACACGATCATGATGACCGATGTAAGTGCCAGAAACGCGTAGCGGTTACCATACAGCTTCGTCTTTCTCTCAAAAAGCATGGCCAATACGCCAAGCCCGATGATTACGTATACCAGGTCATACGTGTAATCCCTTACTGCTTGAGGTAGTGATTGGACGCCCGTCCCGACCGCATTAAGGATCCCTGGTGACCGGGCCTCCTGAGTGAATAACAGTGAAAACTTGAGTGCCATTACGCTTAAGAAATCAGTAACAGTTGTTGCTTGCGCTAGCTGCTGATACCAAACGAAAAATATGGCAAGCAGAACTACGATCATCGTAAATGTGATAACAGGTTCGGCTAAGTCGCGTGCATCATCGCGACGCGCAAATCGATAATACCCAGCTATCGCCACTGCGATTCCGTTAGCTATCAGAAGGACTAGGATCAATACTCCACCAGTTGTGTAGTGGCACAATATTGCGCCGGTGGCGAACAACAAGAAGAGTAGCGTCTTTCGCTGCGCCCTTAGGTCATCAGTAAGCAAAACCATAAATGCCAAAGCGAAGAAAAGAAGCGCGATTTCTTCACGCACTGCGCTTTGGATATTCACGATGAACTGGAGCTGCGCCATGAAGAGAAAAGAGGCAAGGAACGCGTATATATCGGCAAGATACTTTCTCGCGATGACGTATACCACAAGCGGCGTGACTGCAGAAATAAGCTGCAAAAGCAACTTGAACACATAGACCCCACTTATGCCGGTAATCAGTTGGTACACTGCTGGCAGCAACGAGGTGCCTACTGTGGCAGCCAGCGCTTCGTTGAAACCAATATTCGTAACGATACTCCAATGCTGCGCACTTACCACCTGCTGATACACGAGATATTCGTTTTGCACGTCTGCCCCGACGAGGTAATTTGAGGTTAACCCCGTCATAAGCAGCAGAGCACTGCTTATCATGAGTATAGTTACGGGGAATACGACTGGTGCTAGGTTCCGCCTGCCTTGAAGGACGACGAGTGCGACAACATATGATGGAATCAACAGAAACAGTGCTATGAGGATGCTGTTATTCTGCTGCGTATTCATCAGATATGTTCCAAAGACGGCCAAAAACGGAAAGAGCGACGGGATCAGCAGTAAAGGTAAGTCGCCGTTTTCGTTTAGAAGCGACGGCAGAGTTGGAACGGTAAAAAACAGCCGATCTGCACTGTTTAAACGATAGGCAACGATGGCCAGCAGGAATAGCGCGAAAGACAATGAGGGGAGCAGATACGGAACACTGAGTGGATCAGTAATGCCTACAGCATAGTATACTTCATTGAAAAAAATCCCGGCAAATATCAAAAAGAGGAGGCTCAACCCGACGGCCATTATGCCGGTCTTAAGAAGCCCAATCTTCGTTAATTTCAGCGCATAAATTATCGTCAATCCTGGTATTATGGTGAAGAAAAGAAACCCGCAAATCGGGCGTACAAATGGAATGTCGAGCACTATGACGACATCCACTAGAATAAGTGAGGCGATAATAAAGATAAACCAGCTTTTGAGGGTAACCTGTATGGTGCCGTATGTCCAGAAGAATTTCTTCAAGGATTCTTTTACACCGTTCTGTTGCAGCCATCCTCGTGAACTTTTGTCTAACAAGGCCTTTCGCATTTTCTGCGACCTCTTCTAATTCAATATCACTTAAGACCATTGCTTTTTCGCTGTGCCATGCTTCCAGAGCGGTTGATTCAAACAGATCCCAGCGCCTGCAAATGGATGACCTCAGTTACAACTGATGCGTCGAGAAAAAAGTAGGGAGCGTTGGAACGTTATCAATCATTTCTGAGGATATGGATTCCAGATGCTCAGATCCTTTAGGTGCACTAATCTCAAAGCCGCCATTTGGTGCCACTCGACGCATCTCCTTTATCCGTCTTCAAACTCCGTTTAAGGTTTCCAGCCGAGTTCTTGTTTGCTTCAAAGCGGAAACGAAAACACCACCGTAGTCTCCGGTCGCTTCTTTATATTCGATAAGCGCGCGGGACGAGAGCTTGGACCGTCTCGGCGATCTCCTTCATGGTGGTTGGACTAAGCCTCCATGTTGCACATTTGATTCACGGCCACGTTATTAAGCGCGGCAACGTTCCAGCGACCAGGTCTTGCAAGAAGACGAAATTTCTGTACTGTAACTTACCACCAAATATAGTGAGCGGCAACCTCTTAAAGGCTACCTTTACGAAGTTTGTGACCACCGTTCCCCGCGCGCGCCCTCGGCCCGTAGAGAATCCCTTAGCGAAGCACGCTAAGATCTTAACTATATAGCCTCTGATTCGCGTGACAGTACGCCTAACAGCGAGCTTCGATGGGGTGTAGCGTGTCGAGCCCGCGATAGTCATAGAGGCGTAGATACGTCGACATGATCGTCCTAAGCTATCGCGTGCACCCATACCGTGATCGAGTGTTACCTGTTTGTTACATGCTCCCCAGGCCGCTTCAAGCGGTCGCGGCTCTAAAGATGTTCACTTTCTGGCCACAACTGATTTTGCTAAGACTTCATTCACGTTCGCCATCCAGGCCAGCAAATGCGTCGCGTCAAATAGTCTGCTACGACAGAGCGATTCTGACTGAAACACATATTTTGCGGTTATCGCATGACGCGCCCAATGCCAATTCCTCGCATGCTTTAATTGCTATTCCCTATTAAACATCCTCGTCTGGGCTTTGCGTGAACCGCACGGCTAAATGCGCGGCGCTGCAAAAATGGCACAGAAGAGCGAGAGCTAGACTAAACCGACAATCGTTCCACTTGCCCGCGATACATACTAACGAAGGATGGCCCTGATAGACGGGCGCAACGGCCCCTCAACAACGCACCACCACTATCCCTTTTGTAAAAACCAGTGCGTACACAAAGTTAGCAGCGGTTGCTTTAAATCAAGAGTGACGACAACAACAAGAGATAATTAACAAGAAAGAAGATGGAACGCACGAAAATAACAGATGCGAAAGCACACCTGGGAAAAATATCGAAGCTACAGCGTTTATAGTTAAAAAGACGGCGTACCCCAAACGAGAGGCAACAAAGAGCGCGTCCTTAACACGCGTCCGCTCGACAACGAGAAAAAACGGCGTTGTAAGGGATTTGTTTGATGAAAAGCGAGGCCCATCCGTGGATGCTCTAGAAGAGGTTAGAGGGGCTCAGCATTCGCAGAAGCAGCTCCAGCTGCGGTCAGACGGGTGTGAAGGACTGCGAGTTGCAGTAGTCTCCTTTCCGTGGGCTTCCCCGGTCACATATAGGTTCCTTTCGGACATAGCAAAGATCTTGGATGCCATATGCGACAGCGTGTTGATCATAGACGGGAATACTCAGAGAATCAAACGCCCTTCGGAAAAGGTGACCCTTGTCGACATCGGCATCAGCCTGCACGCCCTCAAAGACGTCAAGCCCACTTTTTACTCGGCGATCCTGATGCTCGTCAAAACTGTTGCGGTGCAACCAATGTTAAGTATCGAGCTTGTAAGAAGACGCCACGAAGTGGACGTCGTCCTCTTTTATGCGGCTTTTCCGAATCATCTGCTGCCGCTCATTACGGCAAAAATCCTGAAAAAGAGGACGGTCGAAGTTGTCAGCACAGCAAAAGAGGTCACACTGCAAGGAAAAATCCTTGAAAAGCAGTACCCACTGGTTTTTAGACTTTTGGATGGCATCTCCCCTATAACCGAGTCCCTCATCAAAGTGCACGGTTTAGATAAATACCCCCAAAAACTTCTTCCGAATGGAGCTCGATTTATCGACACATCTCGCTTCAAAGTTACCAAACCGCTGGCTGAACGTAGGAACGTGATCGGCTTCATCTCGCGGCTTAGACAACAAAAAGGGATAGTTGAATTCGTCAAAGCTATCCCCCTAATTCTAGAGGAGAATAAGGACACAGAGTTTCTAATCGGGGGTTCGGGGGCCCTTATGAGCTGGGTAGCAGAAGAATGTAAAAAGATCAGGGAAAGTTTGGGCGCCGATATCACCATCACTGGTTGGATCGGAGATGATTTGCCAGATTATTTGAATCAGTTGAAGCTCCTTGTCCTTCCTACGTGGAGTGAAGCTTTACCCACGACATTGCTCGAGGCGATGGCATGCGGCACACCTGTGCTCGCTCCTGCCATCGGCGGCGTTGTAGATATAGTCAAAGATTGCGAGACAGGATTTGTCCTTTCGAAGACCGACCCTGAGTGCATCGCCAAAAGCGTCTCCCAAATTCTAGCAGGCTCAGAAGACGAAATGGCTGAAGTCGTCGAAAAAGGGGTTGCTTTGGTCAACAAGCGATACTCTTTCACGGCTGCTGTAGAGAGATATAGGGGCATAGTTGGCCAAAACGGAGGGAATACGCACGTAATTACTATGCGAATCTGAATTTCTTTCACGTCTTTAACCAAGCTTCTTATGTGCTTTTTTGACGAACGTTCTTGCTTATCATTTGATCTCGTCAAAAAAAGCGCCCTAATTTTGAAAACACGCTTAATTGCTTCCTCGGACACGAGCGCTGTAATCTGAATATGAGAGCGTGCACGTTGGATGAGTGGTAACTGCGTTCTCAGTTCCATACTAAAGACTTGGTAGCTATGTATTTCCCTGTCTCGGTTGCAGGTATATCATCAACACGACGCCACTTTACGATGCAGCCTGGCATGACTATGCGGATTTTCGACTCAATGTCCCCTCTCTCAGAATCACTTAGCTCGCCCTTTGGGACGTAGAGGATTTCTATCTCTTTGTAATCGGCCTGTATAACTTGATATCTTTTGATGTGCTCTCTGTTGCAGACAATGCCAATGAGATAGATGAAGTACTCTCCGGGGATTATAGTTCCATCGTCAAGGAGAAAACGTTCTATGATGCGCCCGGTTAATTTTTCTAGCGTCGGCAGTGGGTTGCCACACGTGCACTTCTTAGGTCCAAGGACTGCAGTATCACCTATCTCGTACCTGATGAGCGGCATAGAACAATTGAATAGGTTTGTTAGCACCACTTTTCCTTCCTGTCCTGTTTGCACCGGACGATTTTTCTCGTCTAATACCTCAAGATAGTTCCAAAACGAAAAGACGTGCATGCGCCCGTCTCTACACTCTCCGGCGATATTCGTGATCTCTCGCGCCCCATAGTGGTTGTATACTTTTGTGCCAAAAGCGCCCTCCATCATCTCTCTCATCTCCTTAGTCAACGTCTCTGCTGCGCTTACCAGTCGTTTCGGCGTATGGAGGGCTATTTGCTTGCTTTCGGCGTAGTTACACAACTCATACAACGGGCCTGCATAGCCCCTGATTAGCTCCGGTTTGCGCGCGTTTATGATGCGTATGAAACGTTCCAAATCGTTTTGCGTCATCCGAAAGCTGTTCAAAACTACGGTGTTGTTTAACCAATTTTCGATTGTTGCCTTAGTTCCAATCGTCCCGCGAAATGTGTCTCGCGGAGCGCCCCATAGCAACACTTTCTTGGCAGCTAGTTCATTAATCCCGAGCATGTCGTCGTAGTAGTAATGACTGGTTGCGTGGCCCCATTTAGTAAAAACGTTATCTTGAATGAACCGGGTTGGTTCTCCCGTCGAACCTCCAGAGAGGACGTAAAACCACTTTCGTTTTTGGATATCGGTTGCGGTCAAATTTGCAAGCTTCTCTTGGACAATCTTTTTCGTAAGCAGCGGTATTCGTTCAAAGGCTGAGGGACTAAATTCACCCCCATTTAAGAATCCTTCGTCAGAGAAGAGATTCGAGTAATAGGGCACATTTCTGTCGGCGTGTAACAGTAACGCTGCTATATGGTCGGTTTGGAATTGCATAAGCTCGCTAGCGTTCGTTAGGCTTTTTATTCTAAGATACTGATCTTTATAGCCTTTGCCAAACAACTTGAGAAGCATATTAACTGTCAATCGTCTATAAACCATCACTCCTGCGATGCACGCCATTGATATTAAAATTGTGATTTTTTTACAAATCTCCAAAACTTTGCTTTCATCAACGGATACCGCCACGTGAGCCCCAACCACGAACAAGACGAAGTCCACGGTGGTGAACCTTGAGTAGAAATGAGAGTTTATAGGCTGCGTCGGACCACCGCACCAGCCACGCGGAAACCCCGCTTATACGAATACAACGAGCCCCTCGTTAAGTTCACTACCTCCCCAGCCCACGGCCTCAATCCGCTGTACCGCGACCGGCCGTCAAGACAAATTTTACCATTAATAGGGCACCCGATCCGGAATCTCTCGGAAATATAAAGCAGGCAAATGTCGCGAGAAAAGCGCCGCATAGGCAAACGCCGACAAGAACGCGACCGCGAAGGGCACCGGCTACCACAGCACTAAACGAAGTAACCCGCATCGGGGACGTATCGGTACTGCAAGTAGTGTTCACGTCGACCACCTGCGCTTGGCACATATCCAAATGTAAGAAAATCGCAACCGATGAATGACAAAAAACGCCGCATCAAGGCATTTACAATGCCCTTCGATTTAAACAGTACGGCCTTGCGAAGGAAATGAACTAAAGCTATTCGTGCTTCCCCACAGACTGAAGCGCTCAGAACTATATTGCTTATGGCGCCATTTATGACACTGCTACACTCTCTAACGCTCTCTTGGATCGCTAGATTGAACTTCTGCTAACGAGCATTGAGTCGAAGTGCTTAGCGCTGCTAGAATATTAGATCGTATGGACTCCAGAATTGGCAAAAATGTTAGACAACTGGGACGCTATGCTATATGAGCACATTTAGCAGCTGCCGTAAAAACCCACGAAGCGATCAAGACATAAGCATCCGCAAGGAACGAGCTAACGCTTAGATATGTTCAAGAGAGACACACATTCGTAAAGGGAGAGCGCTTCCTGCGCTTGCTCAGTGTTTGCTGCGTCTTATGTCAACTCGAGTAAAATGTCGTTCTCGGTCAAAGTCTCTCTATACTTAACTCCCTTGACTTGGTAAAGGTAAAGGTGCAGTTTCTTCGCCAACAAACGGGACTTTGGCGAAGCCTGAGGGACCAGCTGTGCGCAAGCCGGATAGGAACAAAGAGAGAGCTATCGGTTACGCGATGTCGGGTGAGTGAACGCTTTAGGAGATGCCGCACGGTCGCCGCGCCAGCAACTCGAATATCCGTTCGCTGAGGTATTTATTTTATTACGGTGACCTACATGCTCAATTCAACAAATAAGAAAATGACCGAATAAATCTGCCGAATAATCCCCCTCTGTCAGATTATCTAAACTAACAATGCCGTCAAAAAATTTCCTAATTCAACGACTGGGATTAGCTGGTGCCAGTAATGTTCTAGCAACATTAGGCGCGCTTATCCTCATTCCAGTTCTCACGAAGAACCTCACCATCACTGATTTTGGCAGCTGGGCCATATTTATGGCAACGATAGGCCTTATGCCCACTATAGCGATGCTTGGGCTGGGGAATTCGATGATGCGATTTCTGCCCAGTCTGACAGATGCCCGTGCTATTCAGGAAGCTTTTTACTCCCTCTTAAGCTGTGTCGTTATTGTCAGTTTAGTTATTTCAGGTCTGTTTATGACATTTGCGCGACAAATTGCGATAAGCACATTCAATAACGAACTCGGCGTTGCGCTCTTTCTCCCTATAAGCATCTTTATCGCGTGTCTCAATGCATTTCTTCTTATCTACTTTAGAACATTCCAGCAAATAACAAAATACTCCGCGTTAATCCTCCTTCAAACTTATTCGCAAGTCGCGTTCATAAGCTACTTTGTCTTGACTAGCCATACGTTGCAAGGTGCTGTTATCGGGTTGCTCATTGCGCAACTTGTCCTGCTATCCATCATCGTTTTTCTCATATTACGACAGATCGGTATCGTTCTTCCTCGATTTACGAACATGCGAGAATATATTCATCTCGGCCTGCCCTTGCTTCCTGCAAGTCTATCGGGCTGGATTACCAATTCGAGTGACGTTTACATTATAGGCCTTTTACTGGGCACTGCTGCTGTCGGCTACTACTCCCCTGCATACAGCTTGGGTAGGAGCATCACGATGCTCTCGCAGCCGTTCATTATCATCTTCCCCGCGCTTCTGGCAAAATATTACGACACAGGCGAGGTGCACAGCGTGAGAACTATTATGCAGTACTCGTGGAAGTATTATTTTGGAATTGCTATACCGAGCGTCTGCGCGTTATCGGTTTTGTCGAAGCCTATACTAACAATAATATCCACGCCAGACATCGCTGCGCACAGCTACCTAGTTGTGCCGTTTATCGCCGCAGGAGCCCTCTTTCTCGGAGCGTACGAAGTTGTGATCATAGCCATCACGCTGAAGAAGAAGACACCTGTTACTGCTTTGATATGGATGGTCGCTGCAGCGCTGAACGTAGGTTTAAACCTCATCCTGATACCATATCTCGGAATCCTTGGCGCCGCAATCACGACGCTGGTTGCATATATCGTCGCATTTACTTTCACCGCAAGCTACTCGTTTCGGCACTTCAAGTTTGACATCGGAACCGCGTTCATCATCAAGTGCGTGGGTACATCGGCTGCAATCTCTTTGCTGCTGTTCTTCTGGAATCCAGCGGGACTCGCAAGTATAATTTTATCGGTCGGAGTATCTGCTGCTATATACCTTTCCATCTTGCTTGCTCTAAGGGGTTTCACGACTGAAGAAATCAATTTCTTCTTACGAATTTTGAAAGGCTCACAATAATCATACAGATTGTCCACATAACACCCTGACAGGAGGACCTTCTGCGAGGTCTTGATGGTGATAGCGGAATGAATTCGCTCACGCATGCCAGGATCTGAGAAAGCGCCCGGCAAACTGAAAGTCTATAAAGCGGCCACCTCGTTCTCCGCGTTGCGCTTATATTCCGTTTATAACCCTACTAAACGAAGTGGGGGATGCGTTAGGAAAAGAGCTGTCTGTGCTTCGGCTGGAGAGCACGCTTGATCGAGCTTAGTGACGCCCCAATCCGCTATTGATTAGCGACCTGCGCCACTAGTGCCGTAATTGAAGTCATGAGCCTAGCCAGTCAGTAACATTTTTTTCACCGGAAACTAATTTCGGACTTATCTGTCCATCTCTATGAGTGAATTCGGGAAAAGCAAAGAAGCCCAGATATGTCGTATGGGCTCATCCTGTTTACAAACAATTAAATGTATCTTGTTATCCATAAGAACTGCCGCCGCCCCCAAGCAACACTCAACGCTCTGTTTCAGAGGTTATAGAAAAAGACTGAGCGACAGAGGAGCCGAATCTGAAGTGACGAACGAGGCGAGTTTTAGGAAGATGTATGCTGCGCACAAGAAGGGATAAGCTGAAAGATTTTATCACGTTTCCAGTACGAGCATTCGTGCTAGCGGGACGCGATGACCGATGGGGACTCACGTCTATATGGGGGTTTATCCTCATTGCGATCGGAGAGATATGATTATGTGGCTCGGGAGGTGCATGGCTATTGTCTTGATGTTGGCTGCGTGACTAACAATCATTTTGTCAATAAGTGGCTCAAAGGAAAAGGGAAGGGCATAGACGTTTACCAACACCCTGGTTTAGCACCCGATGAAGTTGTAGAGGATATTACCCATTTCCCGTTCAAAGATGCTTCTTTTGATTCGGTTACGTTTATTGCAAATATGAATCATATTCCAGAGCCTTTAAGAGACAAAGAACTTTCCGAAGCGTATCGGTGCTTGAAGCAATCAGGCAACATTGTTGTGACTTTTGGAAATCCGATAGCCGAAATAATCGTCCATACAATGCTATTCCGACGCGAAGACCTTAGACGTAAGGATTTCACAGAAGAAAACGACCCTTATTATGTGTTGGATTCAGAGATAGTTGAACGACTCTCGCGAGCTGGTTTCAAGCATATTAGAAAGAAGTATTTTTTTACGCAATGGGGGCTCAATCATTTGTTTGTCGGCTGGAAAACATGAAACCGTGCAAATCACGCGTTTCGGCGATTCAATCGCTGGCGGTAAAATAGTTGCGATTGTCTACTAGGCAGTCTTTTGGTCTTGCTGCAGATTATCAGAGAAGTTTCCACGAAAACGCACAAATAAATATCTCTTTAGCAGCGACGATATTTGTGCGATCTCCACACCCTATGGAGAGAAGAAGAGAGGTTCGGCCTCGAGACGCATAGATAAGACGAATTTTTTTTGGAGTGTTAGAGCCGAGCCGGTGAATTTCTTGAGATCAAAAAGCTGTGAATCGAAAACTGCGGGTATAGAGCTTAGTAATATCCGTTTAGTCGGTCCTTGGGGTTATTTTCGCCTGTAATTGGACGTATTTTAAAGAAATGGTCGTCAACTCTGCCCAGAAGGATACGATAGTGTTCCTACAATCTTCACCAAATTCGCTTTCTTTCATCTGTGGTTTGTTCTCATTATACGCAAACATTCAAGAGATCTCACAACTTCTCTATCCCACGTTAACATCCGCGCATCGCAGACAACTCCGCGCGCTAGCTTTCTCGCATAGTCTGGAATGGAGCTATCCATCCCGCCCCTATCTATCAAAAACACAGGGAATCTCGGCGTGCAGCTTTGCGAAATCAATGCGCTGTTGAGTTTTGAGAATAATCTCGCTTAGATAGGTGAGCTTCAGGTTTCGGACAAATCAAATATCCGACCAAGCGTCTTCGATCAAACGTCGGTTTCGTAGGCAACGTTGCCAAGAGATTGTTTCAAATCCACCTCGTTTCGCTGTCAACGTCAAGTTGATCGTTTGGCCTGCGATGGGCGTGCCACTAACTCCGTTTTGTAGAGTTCCGTAAATAGTGAAAGACTGGTTAACGGCAGGTTCGCTATTTGTTGTGAGGATACTAATCCCATCCCCTTCAGAGAGTGTCGACCGTAACGCTGACGACGTTGCTCGTGGCGCCGGCGTAGGTGGTGCGATAGTACAGGGTATGTGCGACCATCTCGTTTAGATTCATGAAGGCGTAGGTGCCGTCGGCGTAGTTCTGTTTCGTGGTGACGGTGGTCCAGGTCACGTTGTCGGTGGAGTTCTGGAGGGTGATGATCTTCCATGGGAGGGCGGTGCCGTTTGCCGTGAGCTGTCCGGTGACGCTGAAGGTCTGCCCGGGGGAGACGGTGGCGGGAGCGGAGACGGTGAGGGTGGGGGTGCCGACCGTGAGGCTGACGACGTTGCTCGTGGCGTTGGCGTAGGTAGTATCGCCGGCGTAGGTGGTGCGATAGTACAGGGTATGTGCGACCATCTCGTTTAGATTCATGAAGGCGTAGGTGCCGTCGGCGTAGTTCTGTTTCGTGGTGACGGTGGTCCAGGTCACGTTGTCGGTGGAGTTCTGGAGGGTGATGATCTTCCATGGGAGGGCGGTGCCGTTTGCCGTGAGCTGTCCGGTGACGCTGAAGGTCTGCCCGGAGAAGACGGTGGCGGGAGCGGAGACGGTGAGGGTGGTGGGCGTAGCGGCAGTAGTAACGTCACAAAGTAACGACATCGAGACCAAGAGAGCAGCGACCGCAAAGATTATGAGTCGTTTTTTCGTAGACATGGTTCCCCCCATGGCAGTTTACTCCGGCGGATTTACGACACTTATAGATGGCGCATAGGTACGCAAATATTTAGCGTCCTCGCTATACGTCGTCAAAATTGGCTTATTTTACCAAAATTGGCTTATTTTACCAAAATTGGCTTATTTTACCAAAATTGGCTTATTTTACCAAAATTGGCTTATTTTTACCAATATTGTTTCATTCGCTTTTCTTTCATACCGCTCGGCTCCGTGAAGCGACTCTCCTACACTTTTCCTCGCGGGTGCGGTAGATGATAGCTCGATCGCGTATTATCCGCCGTTTTTTCCTTCTATCGTTTGTTCTAGTTGCAAGTACGTATACAAACAATCTCAAAACTCGCCGATCGTTACAGGAGCATCCGCGTTCTTCATTGATGAAAGATCGCACCAATGGACGTTTCTTTTCTTTGCCCTTCTTTTACGCGACATGATCTCATTCGGGCTGCGCCATTTGCTTATACAGGACATCAATCAGATTGGACCAAACAACTTCTATTGACGGCTTAGCATCGATCACAGGAATGTGTAGGTCTCGAGTCACCGACTCGTACAGTTTTCGTCGCTTGCTCAGATACGCTGAACTGATCGAGTCATCTTTTCTCCGTAACGATTCTTCTTCGTCCACCGTCAAGACAGCTGTAACAGAACAGCGATTTAAGAGTCCCAACAGGAGCATATACGGATAGCTGTTAAGATCGGTAATTCCTGTGTCGTCCATTAAGTCAACGAGCGCATCAATTACGTATCGGTCTGCAACTACTGTGCGTCCTCGCCACAGCGGTAGCTTGATTTTCCACAGAGACACGAAGAGCATGTCAATCGCGGATATCCACAGCAGACACGCGCCACGGGCTTGCTTTTGTAAAAATAATAGCCGCCTGCCCGTTTTCCGCTGATGGTCACTATTTCTGCAAATCCAGTGAGATAACACAGCGCAAGGAACGGAAGACTCAACACTCGTGCATTGCGAAACCACACATACTCGCATCTGACCCCCAGTGAATCTAATTCGCTTTTGAGCATCATTGCCAGGGTGGTCTTCCCTGTGCCGTCAATGTCTGTTAGGCGCGCGAGAGAGCTTGCGATTGGGCTATGTTTTTATGACAGATTATGCCTGCATCTCAAATAGAGGTTAAGATCGAAACGTATATCAATTGAATTGCACGCACGAACAATGCATAAGCCACGTACACGCGCTTATGTCACTGTGAGATAAAATATGACATCAGTGAGAAAAAAACTATTATATTTGGCTGCGCGATCATTTTTTCAGTTTGGCCAAATGCTGGGTATAAATATTACCCCTATCCACTTTCATAGCTTTTATAGTGCGGTGCCGCGTATTCGCAGTCTCAGAGAGGACTTGTGGCCAAGTGCGAACCGGCCCACAGCCCTCCCTGGCATTGATTTTAATGAGCGGTGCCAACTAGAGCTGCTAGCTACATTTGAACGTAAATTCAAGATTGAATACGATGCTTTTAGCCGAAATAAAACTGCGGTTCCGCACGAATACTATATCGATAACCATTACTTTGAGGCTGTAGATGGCGAAATTCTTTACTGCTTCATACGCCATTTTAAGCCACAAAGAATAATAGAGATCGGCTCAGGCTACTCAACGATGCTTGCTTCAAAGGCAATTTCGCAGAACCAACAAGAGGATCCAACTTACACGTGCACTTTGACCGCAATTGAGCCTTATCCATCGTTAGTTCTTAAAACCGGCTTCCCCCACTTATCAGAATTAGTTATTGACGAAGTGCAAAACGTTTCCCTTTCAAAATTTGACAACCTAACGAAGAATGACATCCTTTTTATCGACTCTAGCCACGTGTTAACGATCGGAAATGATGTTCAATATGAGTATTTGAAACTACTTCCGCGCCTTGGCAATGGTGTAATCGTGCACATACACGACATATTCCTCCCGAGGGAATACCCCAAAGAATGGGTGATGAAGCGTCTTCGGTTTTGGACGGAACAGTATATTTTGCAAGCATTCTTGACCTTTAACGAAAGCTACGAAATACTGTGGGCCGCTGAGTATATGCATCTGAACCATCCCGATTTGCTAGAAAACGCTTTCAGTTCCTATGCGCGAAATAGCGGCGGGCACCTCAGCTTTTGGATACGAAAAATCAAGTAATGAATTGCTTGTCGCTTGAACAAACACGTGCGCTGATCACTTACGCGATGCCGAAGTGCTGCTGAATCCGAACTCGGCCACTAGTAAGCTTAATGGGCTTCCATCTTCACTAGTTTTTGAATTCTTGTGTACCTACCGATTGGTTCTTTCTCGAGACAATACCTTAATCTGCGCAAAAAGGAAAGACGATATCGACTGCGATTGGTGTTAGCCGACTAGCCCTTATCGCTAATTCGCGTTGAGATTAAAAGGCCGATCTCTTTGAGTTAGTCGCATTAGATACTGAACCTGGCGGTCACTACATCTAAATACGTAGTGATCGCGTCCAATTTTTCTTTTTCGCGAGAGATCTCATTACTACCTAAGCTGCTTAAATAGCGCATTTACCACGTTAGACCACACTATGTCTATGGTCGGCTTTGCATCGATAACAGGAATTTGTAGTTCCTTAGCCACTAACAAATATAATTGCCGTCTCTGCACCAGATACGCTGAACTGATCGAGTCATCTTTTCTGCGCAACGACTCCTCTTCGTCTACCGTCAAGACAGTTGCCACGGAATGAGCATCCAAGAGTTTCAACAGGAGCTTATATGGGTAGCTGTTAAGGTCAGTGATTCCTGTATCGCTCATTAGGTCAACGAGCGCATCAATTACGTATCGGTCAGCAATGACTGTGTTTCCTAGCCGTAACGGCAATTTAATCTTCCACAGAGATACGAACAGCAAATCGACCACGGATATCCAAAGCCATAGACGTGCTACGATCCGGTTCCTGTAGAAATAATAGATGCCGACACGCTTGTTTCCATTAATTATCGCGATCTCAGCAAATCCAGCCAGGTAACATAACGCGAGGAATGGGAGGCTTAACAAACGTGCATTCCGAAACCAGACGTATTTACACTTGACCCCATTTACTTCTAGTTCGTTTTTGAGCCTCATTGCGAGGGTCGTCTTCCCGGTGCCGTCGATGCCCGAAAGACAAATTAGATGGCCTGCCAAGCGCTGCAAGGAATTTACAGTTACCACCTGCCCTTCTCCATGTTGCCTCGCGAACTTATCGAGTCAGAACTGTGTCGTACATCTGCAGGATCGTATCTGTGACGTGGTCTTTTGAAAAGTCGTTCACCGCTGTGGCCCGCGCGTTCGCTCTGAGGCGCTCAGCATTGCCTGACACTAACCCAAAATTGATGGTATCAGCGAGATGCCCCGGGTCATAGTCGTCGACGAAGAGGCCATTTTTACCGTGCTCAATCACGTGCTCCATATCTTGTGTTCTCGTTGCTAAAACAATCCTGCCACAGCTCATAGCCTCAAGTAAAACGAGTGGCGGCTGCGTTGCTGCAACGAATCCTCCGAATGGAGCGAGGACGATGTCAGCTGAATTATATAACGTAACCTTCTCAATCTCATTAAGGGCTTTGATATAAGCAATGACACTGTCTTGCACTCCCAGCTCAGACGCGCGTTGCATTATCCTGCCTATCCACTCACCTTCAAACGGGTAACGACCTACTATCGTAAGCTGCGGGGTCCATCCGTATTCCTTGAGTAATCGTACTCCGTGTAACACGCTGAGAGGAAATCTGTTAGGCGTTACCGACCCCAGATAAAGGAGGCTAGGGTTACCTTGCGTCGTGCTCAACCCATTCGTCGGTCTGAAAAAGTCTGTGTCTATTATTGGTGGGATGATGAAGAGTTTTTGCTGATCGACGTGCAACTGACAAAGCTGTTCGTAGATGGTTTTTGACGTTGCAGCTACTGCATCTAGGTAAGTATAGGAAGCACGTCGAAGGGGTGTGGTATAACGACTCAGGTCTTGCAACATATACATATGACGGACCAACTTCGCCTGTGACTGATGGGACTCGCATCGCTTAAATAACGGCGCAAATAGCACTGCATTCAGGCTCCCTAAGTGAAATATGTCTACCCGTTCCTCCCTGACGAGCTTCAGTGCCGCGCGCGTTAGATAAAGCGTGTTGAGGTGGTACGCCCGGGGTGAATAATTGTGGTCTCCGCTGCTACGAGTGATGATGACATGCTTCAATCCCGTCGCGAACGCGTCAAAATCGTCGGTCGTGCGACCCCGGTCGGAATACGTCGTGATGAGGGAGACGTCGAGGTCTGTGCCCTCAAGCGCGCGAATTATCTCCTTGAAGAGTTGCGGATCTCCCCTAATCCACGGCGGGTGTATCTCTTGACCGATAAAACACACGTGCATTTCAACCACCATCTCCGTGGAAGCGTCGTGAGAAGACTGTGAGGGCATGTCGGCTCACGGTCGCACTCAGCAGTTCCTTTGGATCGTGTCGAAATTTGTCGAGGTATGCTATGGCAATGATCATAGAGCTGTAGTGATAAGGCACCGAGGGCTGGCGCTTAAAGTTCCTCCTTACCATACCGTCAATTCTTGTTCGTCCGGATGATAGTGTCGCCGAGTGCAATCGCAAGGACTCCAGTGGCGCGTCGTACAGTAATACACTCATAGCGTTGGCCGCACTCGCGAACGCTGAAAATGCAACCGCCAAATCCTGTTTGTGAACGATGTCAGACACCTTTTCCAAATCCACCTGCTTGACCAAGTGCTCCGCATGCAAGAAGTCCGCAAGTGTGACCTGCAGCTCTTTGAATACCGTGTGCGCCGCAAGCAGGACCAGCTCAGCCTCTGGCGATGGAATATATACATCGTGACCACGCACATCGACCTTTACCTTCTCCTCCCAGAGAAGACGCTTATCAAAGTAAACCATTCCGGCCGCAGAAATATCGTTGTGGACGTCCACAAGATAGGGCGCCCCTTTCAGCTCCGTTTCAAGTGTGGCTTCACGGTTACCCTTCTCCAGAATGCAATAACCACAAGCGCCAAGTACTTCAATAAAACGCGTAAATTCGCTGTTAGACGAGAGAATGACGTCGATGTCGCTGCCGGCATATGCGTAAGGTCGTATCGTTTTTATGAACAGAAGATCGAGGTGCGCTCTTGAGGCCAGTTGTGAGAGCTGCTGCGAGATCACTGCATGCGCCTCCTGTCGCTGGACCTGTGCCCCGCAGAAGTCTTTGACAGAACTTGGCAGCGCTGCGCGCGAGTTAGTCAACTTCTCACAAAAGACAAGAGGAATCTTATTTGTAGCCGACAGCCGCAGAAGCTGAAATAAGTCGGTTTCACTACAATTTTCTACCAACTGAGCACTGTCAAAGCTTTTCATTAAGTTTCCAAGCAGCGCAAGCTGTCTGGCTGTCGTCTCGTTGATGTTACCTCGGTTCAAACGCATGAGCGCTCCTGACTCCAACTAACCTTGAACATCGCTGTAAACCTCCAGCACGCGCTGCGCAATGCGATTCCACTGAAATTCAGTCAAGTCAACATGGCTAATATGCGCATTGGCTACCTCTTCTATGATCGTAGCTAGTTTCCTAGGATCAATTTCTTTGCTACTAACGGGGATTACAGTATTTTCAAATTTTCGCGCCAGCTCGGCTAAACCGAGCTTATCATTAACGATAACGCCTTTTCCCGCTGCTAATGCCTCAAGCACACTAATTCCAAACGCTTCGATTTCCGACAAGTTAACCATTACCGAACAGGTTTTCAGCCATCGGTACACTTCGTCATCAGAACACGAACTGAGGATCTTCACGCGTTTACCCAGCTGATGCCGACGTATTACGCCTTCCAGCTCGTGCCGATAACTGCCTTCGCCTATCATATAAAATCGATACTGCTCTGGAAGGTGATTCACAGCTTCGATCGTGAGTTGGTGCTGCTTGTATTTCTCAAGCCGTCCGACCGATAAGATTACTTTGTGGTCAACGTCGTACGGCTGCGCTTTAGTGATTCGGCCAATATCAATTCCATTAGGAATCGTGACAAGCGAGCTGGCTGGGAGCTTAAACCTTCTCTGCACGTACCTTCTTTCAATATCAGAGACGCAAATGACTCTGCTGGCTTTTCTGAGAACATATGCGTTGAAAAGACTGTCATATAGCTTTTTCAGAGCAGAAAGAGACACTCGCGACGCGTGCGGATGATAGTGTGGTGAGACGACAAACTTCGTCTTGCCTTTCGCAAGTGCCGCAATTAAGGGGATAAGTGTCCCACTTCCGTGCGCGTGCACGACGTCGAAATTCTTTGACTCTCTTTTGATCGCGTCAAACAATGCGAATGATGCGTAGCGGCGCCATTCCTTTGTCTTATACGTTTTCACCCCAATGCCGTTCCAGATGCGCGTCGTGCTCGAGGTCAAGTCACCAGAATATATTTCTACTGTTGCCTTCTTGCCGGCGCCCAATTCTGCAGCAATCTCGCCGACTACCCTTTCCACCCCACCGCTGTGCCAAGGAGGTAAAGGCGCAACCACAAGGATGCGCAGTTTGCGTAAAGAAGAGCCTTCTTGCGAGCAGGATTTGACAGAAGATACTCCGTGATCTAAACTCTCCTTGGCATTTAGTGACACCTAATATCCACCTACAAGTCTAACGGGCCTAAAGGTAATTTATGGTTATGTAAGGTTTCACGCAGTCCCGATAGGTAGCGTGAGTGCACGCCGTAGCCAATCATTGCGGTCTTAACGTAACGGACGATATCATTTGCGGCTTCACGCTTCTGAAATGAGTGGACGTTACTCCCCTTGCGCGAGGCAGCTTGTGAGTTAATCCAGCCTTTTCTCGTCGCTCAATTCTGCAGGTAAGGGCAAGTCGCGGATCTTTTTCCATGTCTTCGCACAAAGCCGCGAAATAGTCTGGTCGAAGAATTGGCGTCGCATCAGTTTTTTCGACGTAAGGGTAGGTTAGGGGGTGTTAGCGAACTGCTTTTTCACACCTTAGGAGCCTTCATTAATCGCTGCTGACTTGTTATGCGAATTGTGACCCCTGCGTGAAAACTCCTGTTAATGAATGGTTTTGATCGATTCATATTCGCGAAATAGCTTGTCGACCAGATTGAAGCTGCCATCTATACTCCCGCTATCCACCACAACCCGGGACAATTGGCAGGAGGGTTTGGGTCAAAATTGTGGTCGCTGGGGCAAGTTTTCTGCTTCGTTTTTCACAGACGTAACTACGACATAACTCACTTTCAGGCCCTCTAGTTCTCATCCTTTGAGACTTGTCTCGTGCTGTCTCAATGATACTACGTGGACTTTAACTCTAGCCACATGTCCGTCACCTCATTCTCTGCTATAAAAAAAATGAATAAGCCGTTTCAAATCTGTGCTGATGTTTGATCAACGCCAGATGATAGGGGTACATTATGGCAAACCTACTGCGCGCATTGCTGTCACATTTATTGCGCTGCACCTTGTGAAGAACGTGTGTTCTTGGAGAGGGTATAGCCTTTTTTCTCCAGTACATAGCACGCAGCATCGCTTGCCGTGGCAACGTTTGCACGTGCGGCGGGGTGCGCCACGCTCATGCAATGGGCATCCCGTGGTAGTGATTTGAGCGATTCGACGAACTCCTCTGCGGTGTTCGCCACGATAACTCTTGTCAAAGACTCACTCTCAAGTCCGACGGTTGCTTCAGAGAAGGCAATTACTGGTTTGTTACAGGCGAGAGCTTCAAGCACTCTCACTTTAACCCCAGCCGGATTTCGCACAGGGACAATCACTACGTCTGAGCCTCTTATGTAAGGGCCGGGGTTGTCTACCGGACCTAAAAAGTGTATGTCTAGGTCATTTTCTAAATCAAGGTGTTTTGGGGGTGCGCCGGAGCCAAATACGTGTATTTTAACTAAATGAAACAGTCCACGTTGTTTTATTGTTGGAATTAGGTTGTGTTTTATAAATTCCAAGGCCCTGACGTTATGGTCTCTATCTAGACTTCCGTAAAAAAGCACATTCAGCTTGTCCGTTCCGAAATCATAACACGATGCGGTGTCAGCGTTGAACAACTGATGGTTTGGTTGAGGCGGGACAAAGAAAACCTTTTCCGCCAACGTCATGGTTGTCGCGTATTCGCGATCTATCGGCGAGAGCACAGTCACGGCAGCCGCATTCCTAAGCACAAAATTTTCATACAGTCTAACAGGGATACAAATTAGCGGCGTATACCTATTGTGCTTTAGATACTGCCACTCAATATTATGCATCACAAGGACAATTGAGGCGTCATTGTTCTTTGCGATATGTCTAGCTATGTGATAGCTGTAAAGACGAGCAAATACAATGTCTGCGCTAATAGACCTGACTGCCGAACTGTCAAGCAGCATTTCAGGTCTCAGTTGGCCAAGCCTGCGAGATATTCTGTGCCACTCAACAGAGGGCGCTAAAAGTTTCTGCTTGATACTACAATTGGTCGGCGTATGACCTCTTTTTCCGTTCTCACGCAGCGTATGATAGAGGGTAACATCTCCTATTGCTTGCAAATCTTCGGCTAATTGCAGGCTGTACCAGTCATTGCCACTGTTTGCAGGAAGATTCTGAAATACACCAACACAAGCAATTTGCACTGATTATCCTCGGTTTCGTCATTATTTTCCAAGCGCTCAACCATATGCAACAAAGCAAACTCACTCCTCGCGCCTCATAGACCCTCGGCATTAAACTGCTCGAACAGCGCCTACCTGGCGGAGCGAGCGTTTCGCGCTTTCTCTTGACGAGTCTGCCCATACGCGCGAGTCGACGTGCTTTTATTACCGCCCCCGATGCTGATATCCAAGCTGGTCGCCTTGCGTGAGCTGCGATCGGATTTCTTGGACTCCGATCAGACCGAAACGTTTCTTACACAAGAAAACACCTATTTCAAGGCCATCAGGCAATGAAGCTAGCTTAGGTTGATCCTTTCTTGCGCGGTAGATGATCGGGATTTCCGCTATGCGGAGACCTTTCCTCACGCATTCAGTAAACATATCAGCTTCAATTTCAAATCCGCGCGCTGCGAGCTCAAATTGCCGGAACGCATCGCCTCTGTAGCCCCAAAAACCACTACAAACGTCGCTGATGGGTTCACCAAACAGCACCCGCGCGAGCAGCGAGAGGAGAATATTCCCCACAACGTTCAGTTTGGTCATGGCTCCCGGCTCAATGGTACCTTTGAGTCGCGATCCGATCACGACGTCGTTTGTCTTGAGCAGACGCAACATCTCTGTCGGCAAGTCAATTGGATACGTATCGTCGCCGTCAACCATGATCACGTAGTCGGCCTTGATGGACTTAAACGCCGCTCGGATTGCCAAACCCTTTCCTTTGCCCTCTTCGAGTATGAGCTGCGCGCCCTTTTCGACGGCGATCTCCCTTGTCTTATCAGTGGATTGCCCGTCGATCACGTAAATGACCGTTTTGAGCCCATTCTCCAAGAGGTCGGCAACGGGCACGCTATCGATGACCTTGCCGATTGAGCGTTCCTCGTTTAACGTCGGAATGAGGATAGCTACTGTCTGAGTCGCTTCGCCTGTTGTCTGATCTGGCGTCATTGTCCATCGCCTCTGCTATTCCAGACTCTCGTGTACGCTTCTCTGTCGGTATGTAACAGGTCAATGCTGTGAACGTCGTGCCCTCCGGTAAGCAGCTCTGCTATCAAGTTCGTTCCGATGAAACCTGCGCCCCCCGTCACCAAAATTCGCTGCTTTTCCATAATTGATCCATCCCGTGCGAGACACGACTCGCAACAGGCGACGTCTGCTTCGGTCTCTCTCAATTCGTCGGATCAAGGGCCGTTAGGCTTCAGAAGCTGTTTAACAGTGTTAATTTCAATTATTTAAGCTCTATGGTTTCCAATTGCCTAATAAAGCCTATTTTGAGCGATAACGACAACTTTGTGCCAGAGAGCGAAACTTCGCTTTCGGCCTCAACATAGCCTTTGAACAGCTGTATTCTTTATACGACAGGGGAAAGTGCGACCACGTTTTTTGGATCCGCAGCCCTAAGCTAGCGGCCGTGATTGCAGTCGGCGGGGCAGTTCCCCAACCAGCAACTCACGTTTGTTGCGGGGTGCCGTCCAGTATTCGGTAAAACGTTTCTGCATTAGTCTTGGTATCTTTTTGTGACATCGAAGTGAACGTGCCGCTTATTCACGCCTGAGCTCGCTGGAGGTTGCACTTTTCATCCCTGCCAGTTACAACGGAGCGGTCAGCTACTGTATCTGGGAGCTCAGGACCCGTGAAGGGCCAATGAGAAGGCGCTGAGCGATCCATCGAATTTGTAATCCACCGCGCATTCGATAGCGACACGTAGTTCGCTCGCGGAGTGTCGTTGCATGCCCGAACGCACCCTCATCTCAACAAAGCAGCGCCGGGGGTATTTGAGCGCACCCAAAAAATGCGTACGGATCTTACTCCCTGAACACACACCCTATCCGTGTGATCGGCACTCGCACCTGACCCGTCCGTTGGACGATGCTGTGGTTTGTCTAAGGTCACACGCCTCACGGAGTCGGCGCAAGCATGAAGTTCTTCGGAATGATGCCGCAGGCCGAGCCACAGGGGCGAGGCACATTCTCGTTAATAACGAAGGGCTGGTTAGTTTCTCGAGAACCGTCACCGTCAGCCCGGTGGTGATCAGCACGGCAACGATAACTACAACCGTCAAGGTTTATCGATTCATTGAGCAAATCACCTCCCAACATTGACGGCTTTTCACGTCGTCGTTTGATACTGACCAACATACGCTTTTTTGTGACAAACGTTACGCTATTTGACACGGCCGTCTCAAGGAACCCGGCCAAAATCCTTACTTTCGAAAAGACTTGACACGAACGTTTGAGGCTGCTCGAAGCAAAATAGGAAACGTTACGTCCGATCAGCTTACTTTGCTTTTCATATTCCCCTTTTAGAGGACGGTTTGAAGCTAATGGCCAACGTAACTAATATTTCGATAGACGGGGAAAGAATTCGCTTGGAGAAAATCCCCGACGATGCAATGCAATATATGTGCCCTGTTTGTCGAACAGAAGGGTCCACGTCGGCGTCAGTTACGCACAACGTCGACTGTCCCTGTCTCAAGCGGGCGAGAAGACCGTTAGATGGTTGAGCACACTCGTAACAACAAACAGTAAGCGCACATAAATTCTACGAACATGTGTCCCGACTGCGGCAGCGAGGGATCTGAACCGGAACTGACAAAGCACGCGGCTGGATGCCCGCGCGTGACACCGAGCCGGTAGGTGCGTCTGCCGGTCCCCTACGTATTCGTTCCGCTTTTAGTACATCTGGTGATTAGCGATATCGTAAGCAACTTTGTAGGTGCTCGCACGCCCACTGAAGTAACCTTTTATGGCGGTAACGGAGAGCCAATACTAAGCCAGGCTGTCGTGCGCGTCAAGCTCCTTCGGCGCCGCGCAGATGAGTTCTTATATTGATCGGCGCCTTCAAAAGTCGTTGCATCATAGCGTCAATCGAGCAGCCGCTCCAAGTGACGCGCGACCTCTCCGGCGCTCTCGTCCGTTGAGACGACCGCGCCGTGACTCGGCATGAGCCTGCCAAACGTGGCGTTCTCCATGGCGTTTAGCGAACGGCGCGTGAGCTCGAACGTCTAGTAAATAGGGGGATTTATGCTGTCCCAGAACGACGCTAATCGAAACGTTCACCGTTTATTACAGAATTTGTTTCGCTGAATGGGCGTATCTGCAGATCCAGATTCCTGCTCTCTCTTTCTGCCTGGCACGCTCATCGTTGAACCTCTTGTACCGCTCGTTTGCTACAAACTGGAAGATCAGGATGAAGACGAAGAGCACGGACGCAGGCTGCAGGGCCAATACAAAAAATAGAAGCGCGCCGAAGAGCAGCGACGATTACACGCAACCGCCGCATCTAGCGCTATTTCAGTCGCCGTAAAAAACAAGCGTTTTACACGGTACTTCCGCTTCTAAGCCCCTCAAGCCGCTTGTTAACCTTCTCTAGACGCGCGTTTAGAGCGTTTCTGTACTCTTCGAGCATTTTGATCTCCTCGCTAACGTCCATCAGCGACGGCGCAACTCCATTCCCGGGTGCATCCCTGCGCCCATTCCGTGCTCATGGTGCCCGTGATGACGATGATGTCCGCCGCAGCCACAGCTGCAACCGCAGGAGCATCCCTCAGATGAGCGATAATTGTCTCCTCCACACATTGTTCTTGACCTCCTTACATTACTCCTTAAAACGTCGTTCGTAGAACCCGATCAAATCATCAAAGAGCTGTTTCCGTCGAACGATCGTGTCAGCCCCCTCTTGAGGACTTCAACGGCGACCTGAACTGGAAAAGATACAGCACGCCGCTGAATACCCACGCGTCAAACCGAGCAATTAAGCATATCAGCTTGCCTGTCACTTCTCTTGCCCTAGGAACCGAATTCGGTGTATCCGAACATGGCGCAGCTATGTAACTTGGGACTTGTTTTCAGTTCGATCGCTCTTTTTTTATGCGCTGCGAAAACCGTGTGATTGACTTATAGGACGAAACGGTGCATCATCGCGTCTTTGCGCCAAAAAGAAGGGAGTTAAGACTGTAGTTTTTTCGTGCTCGCCCCGCTTCGCAACTCTCGTTTAATCAGCGAGCCGTGATCGTTTTCGTCCGTTGCCGTTTTCTTCTTCAGGCTCAGGCAATAGCGTAGCTTCGCCCTTAGGGAACAATTCGGGAGCGATGAGGGGCGCCGTTCTATTCGCCTTCGCGTCGCGGAGTTGTTGCTCGCTGCGGATGTGAGGTTCGGCGAACTCTTTGGCAAGCTCAGCACGCGTCTTCAGCTCGAGCTCTACAAGCTTCACCGTCGGAACGTCGGAAAAGTCACGCGTTTCCAGCTCTGCCGTGATTTGCTCGAGCCTCGCGCTCAGGCGCTCGATGCGTGTTTGCTTCGTCATCCTGCAGGTCTCGCGCAACTCGTCGAGTGCTAACTCCTTAAGGTTTTCGACTTCTTCTACGTGCTCGTTGAGCCAGTTCGCCACCGTCTGCCTCCGCACGCCGACGGCGTCCGCTATCGACGTGAGTGATTTTCCCTGCGCCCGCAGTTCAAAGCACGCAAGCTTTGTTTCATTGTCCTTCATGGCAAACTCCGTATGCTCTCTGCACGGAAGTGGACCGCGTCCTCGCGCCTTAGTGTCGGGGTAGACGCACAACAAGCATTGGGTGTTGCGTAGCGTCGTGTAGCGTCGCCCTTACCGGCGAACGCTCCTCGTCTCGAGTCATCTGTTTGGATATTGTTCGTGTACATCGTTATCTCCGTCGAGCAGCGGGCACACGTTCGATTATGCCGAGCGCTTTCAGCAAGTGCCCAGCTTGAACCCACGTCGAGTGCCGCGACCGCGACACAAATTCGGCATAAGCAGGCGCAATTGCGGTCGCCATGGTCGTAGTCCACGCAGTCTTTTAACGAAACGACGTTTTCGTGTCTCTAAATTACGACCTGCCGTCCAAAGCGTACGGTGCAAGCTACGATCCCCTGCGATACGTCTGTCGAGTTTCTAGTTTCTGAGCCCACTGCTTTTCTTTACTTTCGCATGTGCCGGCCGATACACTCCTATCTTTCTCGCGCAGCGCGAAAGTAATCGTACGGGTGTATCGCATCATACATCGCCGCGCTGGACGTTCGCGTCAACGTCGCACCGACCGCTGTGCACCGAGACGTTACGCTGCGTACGTCGCGCGCGTTCCGCACTATTTACCTCTTCAAAGAATGACTGACGATATTTATTATTCATATATTTTTATAAATTTATAGAAATAATAATAAATTTCGTGCTTTTGAACGGCAGTTACGAAAAAAGAAGAAAAAAAGCCGTTTTTAGGGGTTCGTGCTCAGCTGAGCCTCAGCACTCTGCATGGTCGTTCGTTCTATTTGAGGAAAAATGTGTCACATTTTGGTGCGGTTTTGGTGCGCTTTTGTTTCTACACATATCACGTTCATGTGCCGATCCATAGAATTGCAAAGGCGACTGATGACAACGGTAACGCCGCCGCGCTAGGACTTTTAAACGCTTAGGGCACCGAGAAGAAGGAAACGATAGCCCCAAGCACCGTTGTCGTATAACTCTACAAAGGTTGATAGGAGCAGTTTTTTGTTCAAAAAGAGCCCTTCATAGGCCATAGAAGACATCTGGCCAAGACTCTTGGTGAGCCGAGCAGCCGTATTATCTGATAGTTCCGTCCTTTGAGCATAAGGTGGCTATATATACCGTCTGTATTCCATTTCTATTTGTGGCTATCATAGCCTCATAGCCTCATACCGATTTAACAGGAGTGCATAAAAATGGACGACGAAAAAGAAATGGCTGATTTGAAGGAACGTGTAACGAAACTTGAGGAACGCTTGGACGGCTTAAAAGCCGAAGTTAAAACGCTTTATAACGACATGGAACGTGATAGCGCCGGATTG
>Ga0209429_10000318_pt1 | contig 33112 bp, 30 predicted proteins | sample BarGraNGADG00212_3_FD_184493 | JGI IMG/M metagenome (GOLD analysis project Ga0209429, IMG submission 184493) | Arctic peat soil microbial communities from Barrow, Alaska - Barrow Graham LP Ref core NGADG0004-212 (SPAdes) (version 2) | ecosystem: Environmental > Terrestrial > Soil > Wetlands >... | reverse complement strand
GCTCACCGGCCTGATGCGGCCGTTCGACCTGGAGGTGTGGTTCGGGGAGCGGGTCGCGGTGCTCGGCTCGAACGGCTCGGGCAAGACGCACTTCCTGCGGCTGCTGGCCCAGGGCGGAACCGACCCGGACCGCGAGCACCAGCCGGTGGAGAGCGCGGGCGCCCCGATGGAGCCGGTGCGGCACACCGGGCGGGTGGTCCTCGGGTCGCGCGTGCGGCCCGGGTGGTTCTCCCAGACCGGGACGCACCCCGAGCTCGCCGGCCGGACGCTGCTGGAGATCCTGCATCGCGGTGACGGTCACCGGACCGGCCTGGCCCGCGACGCGGCGAGCCGGGCCCTCGACCGCTACGAGCTGGTGGCCTCGGCCGAGCAGACCTACGACACGTTGTCCGGGGGGCAGCAGGCGCGGTTCCAGATCCTGCTGCTCGAGCTGTCCGGCGCCACGCTGCTGCTGCTCGACGAGCCGACCGACAACCTGGACCTCAGCTCGGCGGAGGCGCTCGAGCGTGGGCTGGCCGCGTTCGAGGGCACCGTCATGGCGGTCACCCACGACAGGTGGTTCGCGCGGGGCTTCGACAGGTTCCTGGTGTTCGGCGCCGACGGCGAGGTGGTCGAGACCCCGGAGCCGGTGTGGGAGTCCGGGCGGGTGCAGCGGGCGCGCTGAGCGGCCCGGGCGCCGGCGTCAGGGGAGGCCGGACCCTGCGCCCATGGCGGTCTCGAGCTGCCCGACGGCGCTCGCGAGAGCCCGGCCGGGCCACCCCTCGTCGTGCTCGCCCCGGAAGGTGGTCAGCGCCAGGTGCAGCCGGCCCGCGACCGCGCAGACCGCCACCGTCCGCTCGCCCTCGAGCACGTTCACCATCCCGTAGCAGGCCTGGACCGGGACGGGTCCGTCGCTGGGCAGGTCGAGCCGGCCGAGGTTGGTCATCGACAGCTCGTAGCCGATCGGCCGCGGGACGGACGCGCCTGCCGGGTCGGCCTGGGAGGCGGTCAGGTTCGTCCGGAACTCCTCGGTGCTGTGCCGGACGCGCTCCCGCAGCTGGTCAGGCGTCAGCCGGTGGGCGAGGTCCTGCGAAACGGCGCGTGCCGCGACCCAGAAGCCCGTCCCCAGGTCGACGGGTATCACCAGGGTGGTGATCAGCAACCCGACGGCCTCCTGCCGGTCCGGGGGCAGCAGCCGCCGCGCGTCGACCGGGATGGAGACGGCGGGCGGCAGCGCACCGGTCACCAGGCCGCCGGTCTGCGCAAGGGCCCGGACCCACGCGACGCACAGGGCGGGGTGCAGGGTCGTGCCCTCCTGGCGGCACCGCTCGAGCAGGGCGGTCGTGCGCGGCCGGGGCAGGCGCCCATGGACCACCTCGAACCGGCGCGGGGGAGGCTCCGGCATGGGGCCGGCCACCGGTAGCGGCTCGACACCAGCCGGCAACAGGTCGGCGAGGGTTGCGGTCGGTGCCGCCGGCGGGAGCGCGACACCGGGCGCGGCGAGCAGGGTCACCAGGTCGCGCAGGACGTAGCCGCCGGTGCGGCCGTCCGCGAGGCCGTGGTCGCAGATCAGGACCAGATCGGTGACCGGCCCGATCCGCAGCATGGTCAGCCGGGCGCGCGCGTCGGTCGGGCCGAACTGCTCGGCCAGGCCGGCTTCGGCGACCTCCACCCAGGTGGACGCCGTGGCGCTCCGGCGGACGACCAGTGGGAAGGGCAGGTCGTCGTCGGCTGTTTCCAGGGTCGGGTAGCGCCCACGGAGTGCCGTGAGGGCGTCCCGGACGGCCCCAGGGCCGAGCGCCGTCCCGATCCGCACCATGAGGCCGAACGTGAACATCGGCTCCCTCTCCGCTGGTTGGCTGCGCGGGTCCGAGCCTGCCACCTGGCGGCGGGACGCGACCAGGTCGCGCCCGTGAGTCAGGCGGACTTCACCGCCCGGGTGGCGCGGGCTGTGCGGGCGGTGCGGGCGGTACTGCACCCGCTCTGACGGCGGATCGCGTTTTGACCCCCCGCACGGCGCGCAGGTACTCTGGGATGTCGTTGTGCGTCCCGGTACCGGCGCGCCCGCGCGCTGTCAGCCGCGGACCACGTCGACACCCGACGCACCCGACCCCCGTGAGGGGTCGAGGACCCATCAGCTACACGAGACAGAGGCTACGACCGTGCGCACGTACACCCCGAAGCCCGGCGAGGTCGAGGCGACCTGGCACGTGATCGACGCCACCGACGTCGTCCTGGGCCGGCTCGCCGCTCAGGCCGCCACTCTGCTCCGCGGCAAGCACAAGGCCACCTTCGCCCCGCACGTCGACGGGGGTGACTTCGTCATCGTGATCAACGCTGCCAAGGTTGCCCTGACCGGCAACAAGCGTGAGACCAAGATGGCCTACCGGCACTCCGGCTACCCGGGCGGCCTGCGGGCCACCCCGATCGGCGAGCTGCTCGACAAGCGTCCGGAGCGCGTCGTCGAGACGGCCGTCCGCGGCATGCTGCCCAAGACGTCGCTCGCCCGCGGGCAGATGAACAAGCTCAAGGTCTACGCCGGCCCCGAGCACCCGCACGCGGCGCAGAAGCCCCAGCCCTTCGAGATCACCCAGGTCGCTCAGTAGCCCCGGCTGCTGACCGACCACCACACAGGACGCGAGGAACCAGTGGCCGAGACCACCGTCGAGACCGACGCCGAGACCGACGTCGCGGGCGACGAGACGCCCACCAGCTACACCTCCGAGACGGCTGCCCCGGCCGGCCGCGGTCAGAGCCTGACGGCACCTGGTCAGGCACTGGGGCGTCGCAAGGAGGCTGTCGCCCGCGTGCGGCTCATCCCCGGCACGGGGCAGTGGCGCATCAACGGGCGCACCCTTGAGGACTACTTCCCCAACAAGGTGCACCAGCAGATCGTGAACAGCCCGCTGAAGCTGGTCGACGTCGAGGGCCGCTTCGACGTGGTCGCCCGGATCAACGGCGGCGGCATCACCGGCCAGGCCGGCGCCCTGCGCCTTGGCATCGCCCGGGCCCTCAACCTGATCGACGAGGAGCACAACCGCCCGGCGCTGAAGAAGGCCGGCTTCCTCACTCGCGACCCGCGCGTGGTCGAGCGCAAGAAGGCCGGCCTGAAGAAGGCCCGCAAGGCACCGCAGTACTCCAAGCGCTGACCGCGCTCACTGGGACCCGCCCGACGGCCCCGATGGTCCGCCATCGGGGCCGCGGCCGTTCCCGGCCCCGATGGGTCCGGCCCGAACTGGGGGCGACGCGGGGAGTCGGGTGTGGAACAGTCGGTGCACGACTGAGCACGACTGAGGAGGTCTGGATGGGGCGCTTGTTCGGTACCGACGGGGTACGTGGTGTTGCCAACCGTGAGGTGACTGCCGAGCTGGCGCTCGACGTTTCGGTCGCCGCAGCGCACGTGCTCGGCGCCTCGGGCGCCTTCGCCGGGCATCGGCCGCGTGCCGTGGTCGGGCGTGACCCGCGGTCCTCGGGGGAGTTCCTGTCCGCGGCTGTGGTCGCCGGCCTGGCCAGTGCGGGCGTCGACGTCGTTGACGTCGGTGTGCTGCCGACCCCCGGCGTCGCCTACCTGACCGGGGCGCTCGGCGTCGACCTGGGCGTGATGCTCTCGGCCTCGCACAACCCCATGCCGGACAACGGCATCAAGTTCTTCGCCCGCGGCGGGCACAAGCTGTCGGACGACGTCGAGGACGCCATCGAGCAGCGGATGGGCGAGCCGTGGGACCGGCCGATCGGGGCCGACGTCGGCCGGGTCACCGCCGACCCCGGCATCGCCGAGGAGCTGTACATCGCCCACCTGGTGCAGACCTTGCCGGAATCGGTCGCGGGCCCAGGTCTTGCCGGGCTGCGGATCGCGGTGGACTGCGCCAACGGGGCGGCCAGCAACGTCGGGCCCATCACGCTGCGCGCGGCCGGGGCCGACGTCGTCGTGATCAATGCCTCCCCGGACGGCCGCAACATCAATGACCACTGCGGCTCCACCCACATGGAACCGCTGAGGGCCGCCGTTGTCGCCTCGGACGCGGACCTCGGGGTGGCTTTCGACGGGGACGCCGACCGGTGCCTGGCGATCGACAGCACCGGCGCAATGGTCGACGGTGACCAGATCATGGGCATCCTGGCCATCGCGCTGCGCGACCGCGGCGAGCTGGCCCACGACACCCTGGTGACCACCGTGATGAGCAACCTCGGCCTGACGCTGGCGATGACGGAGGTCGGCATCCGGACGGTCCAGACGGCTGTCGGTGACCGGTATGTGCTGGAGGCCATGCGCAACGGCGGGTTCGGACTGGGTGGGGAACAGTCGGGCCATCTGGTGATCGCGCGGCACGCGACCACCGGCGACGGCGTGCTGACCGCGCTCCAGCTGGGCGCCAGGATCACCGAGACCGGCAAGAGCCTGGCCGAGCTGGCCGTTGGCGTGGCCCGGTTGCCGCAGGTCCTGGTCAGCGTCGCCGGCGTCGACCGCACCCGGGCGGGCACCGACGAGGGCGTGCTCGAGGCCGTTCTCGCGGCGGAGACCGCCCTTGGGGCGTCCGGGCGGGTTCTGCTGCGACCGTCGGGCACCGAGCCGGTGGTCCGCGTGATGGTCGAGGCCACCGAGCGCGAGGTGGCCGAGCAGGTGGCCAAGGAGCTCGCCATGGTGGTCCGGGAGCGACTGGCCCTGTGAGCCTGGGCGCTGTGACCCTGCGGGAGCAGGTGGAGCGCCTGCTCAGCCGGCCGGCGCCGTGGCCGATCGTGACCGCCGGGCATCCGGTGCTGCGCCGGCCCGCGGTGCGCTGCGACCCCGGCCTGGACGACCTCCTTGCGGCACTGGTCGCCGGGATGCGGCTGACCATGCGGGAGGCACCGGGGGTCGGGTTGGCGGCCCCCCAGATCGGCCTCGGCCTCGCGCTCGCCGTGCTGGAGGACCCGGGCGCCATCGACGACGACGTCGCGCGTGTCCGGGAGCGTCCGCCGACGCCGTTCCGCGTCCTGGTCAACCCGGCGTACGCCCAGGTGGGCCAGGACCGGGTCGGGTTCTACGAGGGCTGCCTCAGCATCCCGGGTTGGCAGGCTGTCACCCCCCGCTGGCGCACGGTGCGGCTGACCGCGACCGACGAGAGCGGCGCCGCCGTCGACGAGGTGCTGACCGGGTGGCCGGCCCGCATCGTCCAGCACGAGACCGACCACCTGGCGGGTCGGCTGTACCTGGACCAGGCCCACCTGCGGTCCCTGACCGCCGACCGGCACGTAGCCCCGTGGACGATGGACCCGTCACCCGAGCGCGCAGCGGCGCTTCTCGGTTTCGACCTGCCCTGAGCAGCCGGGCGGCGCCCGGCGTCGTCGTTCGGGGTGCGTTGGGGGTTGTACCCCATACCGCCGGGCCGCGACCGTGCCTTACCGTGGCAGCAGAAGCAGCGGCGGACGACGCTGCCCCACATGAGCATGGAGCTGGTGCGCGTGACTGACCTGATCAGTGCGGTGAGCGACTGGGCAGTGGCTCTTGCCGGGACGCCATGGGTGTTCCTGGCCCTGTACGCGTTCGCCACGATCGACGGGATCTTCCCGCCCATCCCCAGCGAGTCCGTGATCATCGCGCTCGCGGCCCTGTTCGTCTCGTCCAGCTCCCCGGACTTCTGGATCCTCGGCGCCGTCGCGGCGGCCGGGGCGTTCACCGGTGACCAGATCGCCTACTCCATCGGGAAGCACGTACCGATCCGGCGTCTGGGGTTCATGCAGGGCGAGCGTGCCCAGAAGGCCATCACGTGGGCCGAGAATGCGCTCGAGCACCGGGGTGGGTCCTTCATCATCGCAGCTCGCTACATCCCCATCGGCCGGGTCGCCGTCAACATGACGGCGGGCACAACCGGCTTCTCCAGGATCCGGTTCACCGGGTTCGCGGCGATCGCCGCGATCAGCTGGTCGATCTACTCGGTCGCGCTGGGCGTCGGAGCCGGCGTGTGGCTGAAGGGACGTCCTCTGCTCGCGGTGGCCGTCGGCGTCGCGGGTGGCCTGCTGCTCGGGGTGATCGTCGACCAGATCCTGTTCCGGTTGGGGCGACGCCGGGGGCGAGGAGCCGGCGGCACCGTCCAGGACGGCGCCGCCGACGCCCTGACCGAGCCCGCCGTCGCGACCGAGGTGGGTGCCGTCGTCGCGCCGGCGGACCCGGAGTCCCTGTCGATGGCAGGCGAGTCGACGTCCGCCTGAGGCGACGCCGCGGCGCTCAGAGCTTGCGCGTCAGAGCTTGCGCAGCCGCACCCGCTGCAGCGCATGATCGGAGCCCTTGCGCAGCACGAGGGTCGCGCGACCCCTCGTGGGCAGGATGTTCTGCTCCAGGTTCGGGGCGTTGATGGTGTCCCAGATCTGCGCGGCCCGCTGCACCGCCTCCTCGTCGCTCAGGGTGGCGAACTGGTGGAAGAACGACGCGGGCTGGGCGAACGCCGTCTCGCGCAGGGACAGGAAGCGGTCGACGTACCACTGGCGGATGTCGGAGGTCCGGGCGTCGACGTAGATCGAGAAGTCGAAGAAGTCCCGGACGGCCCGGCTGGCGTCGCCGACGGCCGTCGCGCGGGCCGGCTGCAGCACGTTGAGGCCCTCGACGATGAGCACGTCGGGCCGGTTCACCACCACATGCTCGCCCCGCACGATGTCGTAGGTCAGGTGCGAGTACACGGGGGCTGTCACCTGCTCGTCGCCCGACTTGATCGCGGAGAGGAACCGCAGCAGGGCCCGCTGGTCGTAGGACTCGGGGAACCCCTTGCGGTCCATCAGTCCGCGGCGTTCGAGCTCGGTGTTGGGGTGCAAGAACCCGTCGGTGGTGATCAGCTCCACCCGTGGGGTCTCCGGCCACCGGGCCAGCAGCTCGCGGAGCACGCGCGCCGTCGTGGACTTGCCCACCGCGACGGACCCGGCGATCCCGATCACGTACGGGGTGCGGGCCGCCCGCTCACCCAGGAAGGTCGTCGTCGCGGCGTGCAGCCGTCCGGTCGCCTCGACGTAGAGGTTGAGCAGCCGGGACAGCGGCCGGTAGACGGCGTCCACCTCCGACAGGTCGATCGGGTCGCCCAGGCCGCGCAGGCGCACGACGTCCTCGTCGGTCAGCGGAAGGGGGGTGGCGGCCGACAACCGGCTCCAGGCCTCACGGTCCAGGTCGACGTACGGCGTTGGGGTCTCTGCCACGGGAGCAGTCTGCCGGACACCCCGCCCGCGGGGCGCACCGGAACGCCCGTCTAGACTCCTGCCATGTGCGGAATCGTCGGGTACGTCGGCGCAGCGGAGGCGAACGGCCGCCCGCTTGACGTCGTCATGGGTGGCCTGAAGCGTCTGGAGTACCGGGGGTACGACTCCGCGGGCGTCGCGCTCGTCGCCTCGGGGGCGGATCGGCTGGTCGTCGCCAAGAAGGCCGGCAAGCTGGTCAACCTGGCTGAGCTGCTCGACGCCGAGCCCCTGCCGGGCGCGACAGCCGCCATCGGGCACACCCGCTGGGCGACGCACGGGGCGCCCACCGACATCAACGCCCACCCGCACGTGTCAGCTGACGGCAAGCTCGCGGTCATCCACAACGGGATCATCGAGAACTTCATGGCGCTCCGGGCGGAGGTCGAGGCCAGCGGCGTGACGATGGTCAGCGAGACCGACACCGAGGTGGTCGCGCACCTGCTCGCCGCCGAGTACGCCCGCTGCGGTGACCTGACCGAGGCGATGCGCGCGGTGGCCGTCCGCCTGCAGGGCACCTTCACCCTGCTGGCCGTGCACGCGGACGTGCCCGACGCCGTCGTCGGCGCCCGGCACGACTCACCCCTGGTGGTCGGCCTTGGCGAGGGGGAGAACTTCCTGGGGTCCGACGTCGCGGCGTTCATCGCGTACACCCGCGAGGCAATGGAGCTCGGCCAGGACCAGGTGGTGACGATCACCCCGACCTCGGTGAGCGTCGTGGACTTCGACGGCAACCCGACCCAGCCCCGGCGCTACACGGTCGACTGGGACGCCGCCGCGGCGGAGAAGGGCGGCTTCCGGTCGTTCATGGACAAGGAGATCCACGACCAGCCCAAGGCTGTCGCGGACACCCTGCTCGGCCGAACGGGCGCGGGTGGACGGCTGATCCTCGACGAGATCCGGGTCGACGAGTCGGTGCTCCGCCAGGTCGACAAGATCGTCGTGGTCGCGTGCGGCACCGCTGCGTACGCGGGCCAGGTGGCCAAGTACGCCATCGAGCACTGGTGCCGGATCCCGGTGGAGGTGGAGCTGGCGCACGAGTTCCGCTACCGCGACCCGGTGGTCAACTCCAAGACCCTCGTGGTGGCCGTCTCCCAGTCCGGGGAGACGATGGACACCCTGATGGCCGTGCGGCACGCACGTGAGCAGGGTGCGACGGTGCTGGCCATCGTCAACACCCATGGCTCGACCATCCCGCGCGAGTCCGACGCCGTGCTGTACACGCACGCCGGTCCGGAGGTGGCCGTCGCCTCGACCAAGGCGTTCCTGGCGCAGATCGCCGCGGCCTACCTGCTCGGCCTGTACCTCGCCCAGCTGCGCGGCACCAAGTTCCCGGACGAGATCGCCGAGATCCTTGCCGACCTGCGCGCCATGCCGGAGAAGATCCAGAAGGTGCTGGACAGCTCGGACCGGGTGCGACAGATCGCGCGCTGGATGGCGGACACGACCTCGGTGCTGTTCCTCGGCCGGCACGTGGGCTACCCGGTGGCGATGGAGGGCGCGCTGAAGCTCAAGGAGCTCGCGTACATCCACGCCGAGGGCTTCGCCGCCGGCGAGCTCAAGCACGGTCCGATCGCCCTGATCGAGCCCGGTCAGCCGGTGTTCATCATCGTGCCCTCGCCGCGCGGACGGGACAGCCTGCACAGCAAGGTGATCTCCAACATCCAGGAGATCCGGGCCCGTGGCGCCCGCACCCTGGTGATCGCCGAGGAGGGCGACGACGCGGTGCTGCCGTTCGCCGACGAGGTGTTCTTCGTGCCGCAGACACCGGTGCTGCTCGCGCCCCTGGTCTCGGTGGTCCCGCTGCAGATCTTCGCCTGCGAGCTGGCGACGGCCCGCGGGCTGGACGTTGACCAGCCGCGCAACCTGGCCAAGTCCGTCACCGTCGAGTGAAGTTGCGTCGGTCGGTCGCGGGATGAGCGTCGTCGGGGTGGGGATCGACGTCGTCGACGTCGCCCGGTTCCTGGCGACGCTGGAGCGTGCGCCACGCCTGCTGGAGCGGCTCTTCACGGCAGCTGAGCGCGGGGTGCCGCCGGCGTCGCTGGCTGCCCGGTTCGCCGCAAAGGAAGCCCTCGCCAAGTCCCTCGGCGCTCCCGGCAACCTGCGCTGGCACGACGCCACCATCCACCGGGTGCTCGGCGGGCCGCCTGATCTGGAGATCACCGGCACGGTGGCGGCGCGGGCGGCGGAGCTGGGCGTCACCCGGTTCCACATCTCCATCTCGCACGACGCCGGGATCGCGTCCGCCGTGGTGATCGCCGAACGCGACTGAGGGTTCGCAGGTGCGGGTGACGTCTCGACCCGGCCGGTGGCGCCTCCGACCCGGCGGGTGACGTCTCGACCCGAGCTAGTGGCGCCTCTGACCCGGCCTGGTCCCTGCCGCCCGGCAGAGTGGAACGCAATGGTGACCGAACGTTCCACAATCCAGGTCTCGGCCAGCGGAACGTTCCACTCTCGGCTTGGGCTGGGCGTGAGCGTGGGCGTGGTGCCGCCGAGCCGCATCACGCGCTCGAGGAGGCGTCGGTAGCTCACCCGCCGGTGCGGGGGGCAGGTGATGGAAGCAGCCGCTGTCGTAGACGACGTCGTACGGCTCCGAGGGTGGCGTCCAGCGGAAGATGTCGGCGCGCTCGAACGTCACCTCGACGCCGGACTGGGCGGCCCGCTCGCGTCCCCACTCGAGCGCCGCGGGGGAGAGGTCAAGTGCATCGACGACGGCACCGCGCGCTCGCGATCGGCGTAGAAGCGGTCCCACCAGCCGGCGGGTGTTCTGACGGGTCAGCGCAGCGCGGGGGCCACCTCGCGCTCGAACAGCTCGATGCCCGACGTGTCGTAGGCGGCCTCCGCGAAGTACGTGATCGCGTACTCCAGGCCCAGCCCGCGCATCTGCGTGAACCGTTCGATGATCTGCTCGGGAGTCCCGACCATCGGTCCGCTGCGGAACGACTCGACGGTCTCGGCGACCCGGTGCGGAAGCACCCGGCGGAAGTGCTCGGCGATCCAGGCGATCCGATCCTCGACCTCTGCCTCGGTGCGCCCGATCACGACGTTGTAGTTGGCCGACCGGGTGATCTCGCCGAAGTCGCGCCCGATGTCGCGGCAGTGGCCCGCAAGGACCGCGGACTTGTGCGCGAAGCCCTCAACGGACCCGTCGATGTTGGCGTAGTCGCCCACCCGGGCCACGATCCGCAGGGTCTTCTTCTCCCCGCCGCCGGCGATCCACAGCGGGATGTGCGGCTTCTGCAGCGGCTGGGGGTACACCCGGGCGCCGTCCACCTGGAAGTACCTGCCGTCCAGAGTGGCCTCGCCGGTCTCCCAGGCCTGCTTCATGATCTGCACGCCCTCGTCAAGGGCGCCGATCCGCATCCCCGCGCCGGGGAAGCCGTAGCCGTAGGCCCGCCACTCGTGCTCGTACCAGCCGGCGCCGATGCCCATCTCGATCCGGCCGCCGCTGATGATGTCGATGGTCGCGGCGACCTTCGCGAGGTACGCGGGGTTGCGGTACGCCATGCAGGTGCACATCTGGCCCAGGCGCACCCGCGACGTCGTCGCGGCGAAGGCTGCCATCAGGGTCCAGGCCTCGTGGGTGGCCTCCTTGGTCAGCTCGGGCACGGTGTGGAAGTGGTCGTAGACCCAGACCGACTCGAAGGTGTCGCCGGCGTCCGCCCGCGTGACCAGCCCGTTCATGGTGGCCCACTGGTCGGCCGGGTCGATGCCGACCAGGTCCATCCGCCAGCCCTGAGGAATGAAGAGTCCGAAGCGCATGCTTCAGCCTATGCCGGGGCGCATCGATTCGACATCTGGTGTCCAGCGGGCGGGCGGGTCAGCGCCCGTCGGTCGGGTCGTGGCGAGCCCGCGCGCTTCAGCCCGGCTCCGCTTGTGCCGATGGACCACTGTCGGGCGGCGCGGGCGGTGCCTGCCCACCGCGTCCGCGGTCGCGGCAGCGGTCTGCCGGCGACACGTCAACGTGGTCGGAGAGTCATGCGTGCATCCGAAGGAGCCACCGCTCGATCGCTGGGCATCGCCGCCGCGCTCTGCCTCGCCCTGCTCGCCGGAGGGGTCTCGCCGGCTGCCGCGGACCCCCTTCCGCCGGGACCGACCTCCCCGGCGCCTGCTCCGGACCCGATCGACGCCTACGCCCCGTACAACCCGCAGAGCACCTGCGACCCGACGGTCAAGCCGGGGACGCAGTACGTCCTCGACATGGTCATCAGCTACTACGGGGTGGGTCGCAGGTCCTCCACCAGCCGGGCGTGCTCGGTCGCCGGCACGAGCGAGCACAAGGAAGGGCGAGCGCTGGACTGGGGACTCAGTATCGCCAACCCGGCCGAGAAGGCCGCCGGGGACGCGTTCGTCGCCTGGCTCACCGCGGTCGGCCCGGACGGCAGGGTGGGGTACAACGCCCGCCGCCTCGGCGTGATGTACGTCATCTGGAACGGGCAGATCTGGACCAACTCCAGCGCGTCAGCCCAGTGGCGGGCCTACACGGGCTCGAACCCGCACACCGACCACGTCCACGTCTCGCTCAGCTGGCAGGGCGCCTACATGAGCAGCTCCTGGTGGTCGGGGGTCGCAGTCCCGACTGACGCGGCGCTCAGGAGCTACGTGACGCGTGTGTACCAGGACCTCTTCGACCGCCTCCCCGATCCCATCGGGTTGCAGGGATGGATTGCTGCCCTCAGCAGGGGCACGCCGCGCATCGCCGTCGCCAACGGCATCACATCGTCGACCGAGTACCGGAGCGGGCTGATCTCGGGGGTCTACGGCGAGTTCCTCGGGCGGGAGGCGGACCCGGAGGGAATGGCCGGCTGGCTTGCGGCCATGGGCCGCGGCCTGACCATCCAGGGTCTGGAGATGGGATTCCTGGCCTCGCCGGAGTACTACCTCCAGTCCGGCAGCACGGACGACGGCTGGGTGAGGCGCCTCTACCAGCACGTCCTGAACCGTGAGGCACCCGAGTCCGACATCCAGGCCTGGGTGGGCGTGCTGGCTCAGGGGGCCAGCAGGCAGGCGGTGGCGACCGGGTTCGTCGTCTCCACCGAGCGACTGGGGACCGTGGTCGGCGGGTACTACACGGACCTCCTCGGTCGCGGCATCGACGGGACCGGGCTGCTGGGCTGGGTCAGCGCGATCCAGAACGGAACGCGAACCGAGCTGGTCATCGGCGGAATCATCGCGAGCGACGAGTACTTCGCCAAGTCCCAGCTCCCGAGCTGATCTCCGGGGGCCGCCGCCGCGCGGGCTCAGCGCTGCGGGTCGTAGCCCAGGTTGGGTGCCAGCCAGTGCTCTGCCTGAGCCAGGTCCCAGCCCTTGCGGGCGGCGTAGTCGGCCACCTGGTCGCGCCCGATCCGCCCGACGGCGAAGTACCGGGCGTCGAAATGGGCGAAGTACAGCCCGGACACTGCGGACGCCGGGCTCATCGCGAAGGACTCGGTGAGCTCCAGGCCGGCCTCGGGGGCGTCGAGCAGCTCGAACAGCGTCCCCTTCTCGGTGTGGTCGGGCTGCGCCGGGTAGCCGGGCGCCGGCCGGATGCCGGCGTAGTGCTCGCGGATCAGGTCGTCCGCACCCAGCTGCTCGTCGGGGGCGTACCCCCAGTAGTCCACCCGTACCTGCCGGTGCAGCCACTCGGCGAACGCCTCGGCCAGCCGGTCGGACACCGCCTTGGCGAGGATCGCGGTGTAGTCGTCGCCCGCCGCCTCCAGCTCGGTGGCCAGCTCCTGCGCACCGTGGATCGCGACGGCGAAGCCGCCGACGTGGTCACCGGCCAGTGCGACGTAGTCGGCAAGGGCGGTGTAGTCCCCGGCGCGTTCCCGCTGCTGGCGCAGGGTGTGCAGCACAGCAAGGGGCGATCCCGCGGTGCCAGCGGAGGGCAGCCGGTCGGCGTACAGCTCGATGTCGTCGCCCGACCGGCGGGCCGGCCAGATGGCGCACACGCCGCGGGCCCGGAACAGCCCCTCGGCGATCACCCGCTCCAGCAGGGCCGTGGCCTCGGCGAACAGGGAACGGGCCTGCTCGCCCTTGCGCGGGTCGTCAAGGATCCGCGGGTAGGTGCCGCGCAGCCCCCAGGCGGAGAACAGCGGCGTCCAGTCGATCACCTCGGCCAGCTCGGCGATCGAGGGCTCGACGACGTGCCGTCCGGGGCGCAGTGGGGCCGGCGGCGTCGGCGCGGGCAGCCGGGTGGCTCGGGCCCTTGCCTGGTCAAGGGGGACCAGCGTCTCGTCCTTCTCCCGGTGCCGGTCGCGTAGTGCCTCGTAGTCGACGGCCGTCCGGGCCGCGATCTCGTCCGGCCTGGCGAGCAGGTCCGCCACGACGCCGACGGCGCGGCTGGCGTCCACGACGTGCACCACGACGCCGTCGTAGGCCGGGTCGATCTTGACCGCCGTGTGCGCCCGGCTGGTGGTGGCACCGCCGATCAACAGGGGTGTCCGCAGCTCCCGGCGCTGCATCTCCGCCGCGAGCGCGACCATCTCGTGCAGGCTGGGGGTGATCAGGCCGGAGACCCCGATGATGTCCACGTCCAGCTCGGCCGCGGCCGCAAGGATCTTCTCGGCGGGAACCATCACGCCCAGGTCGTGCACGACGTAGCCGTTGCACCCCAGCACGACGCCGACGATGTTCTTGCCGATGTCGTGCACGTCGCCCTTGACGGTCGCGAGCAGGACGGTGCCCTTGCCCCGGGAGAGGCCACCGGCCGCCTCGAAGGCCTCCTTCTCCGCGTCGAGGTACGGCGTGAGGTGCGCGACGGCGGCCTTCATCACCCGGGCGGACTTGACCACCTGGGGCAGGAACATCTTCCCGGCGCCGAACAGGTCACCGACCACGTTCATGCCGTCCATCAGCGGCCCCTCGATCACCGCCAGCGGTGAGCCGAGCTCGCGGTAGGCCTCCTCGGCGTCGTCCGCGACATGTTCGACGATGCCGTGCACCAGTGCATGGCTGAGGCGGGCGGCGACCGGCAGCTCGCGCCAGGCCTGGACCGCCGGCGCGTCCCTTGCGATGCCCTTGTAGCTGTCGGCGAGGGCGATCAGGCGTTCGGTGGCGTCCGGCCGCCGGGCCAGGATGACGTCCTCGACCGCCTCGCGCAGCTGGGGGTCCAGGTCGGTGTCGACGGTGAGCATCCCGGCGTTCACGATGCCCATGTCCAGCCCTGCCGCGATGGCGTGGCTCAGGAACACCGCGTGCATGGCCTCCCGGACGTGGTTGTTGCCACGGAACGAGAACGAGACGTTGCTGATGCCGCCGCTGGTCAGCGCGCCGGGCAGGTTGGTCTTGATCCAGCGCACCGCCTCGATGAAGTCGCGGGCATAGAGGTCGTGCTCGGACATCCCGGTGGCAACCGTGAGCACGTTCGGGTCGAAGATGATGTCGTACGGCGGGAAGCCGGCCTGCTCGGTGAGCAGCCGGTATGCGCGGGTGCACACCTCCATCCGCCGCTCGAGGGTGTCGGCCTGGCCGTTCTCGTCGAAGGCCATCACCACGACGGCGGCGCCGTACCGGCGGACCCGCCGCGCCCGCCGCAGGAATGCCTCCTCGCCGTCCTTGAGCGACAGGGAGTTCACCACGCCCTTGCCCTGGATCCGCTGGAGCCCGGTCTCCAGGACCGCCCAGTCCGAGGAGTCGACCATCACCGGCACGCGCGCGATGTCCGGCTCGGCGGCCAGCAGATTGAGGAACCGCCCCATCACCTCGGGCACGTCGAGCATGCCCTCGTCGACGTTGACGTCGACCAGCTGGGCGCCACCGGCGACCTGCTGCGCCGCGATGGCGACCGCAGCCTCGTCGTCGCCGGCCAGGATCGCCTTGGAGAACCGCGGGCTGCCGGTGATGTTGGTGCGCTCGCCGACGTTGACGAACGGGATGTCCTCGGTGAGCGTGAAGGGGTCGAGGCCGGAGAGCCGGAGACGCGCGGGCCGCTCACCGGGAACCCGCGGGGCCAGGCCGGCGACGGCGTCGGCGATGGCCCGGATGTGCTCGGGCGTCGTCCCGCAGCAGCCGCCGACGATGTTGACAAGGCCCGCTGCGGCGAACTCGCCGAGCACGGTCGCCATCTGCTCGGGGGTCTCCTCGTACTCCCCGAAGGCGTTCGGCAGACCGGCGTTGGGGTGGGCCGAGACCAGCGCGGTGGTGCTCGCGGCGAGCTCGCGCAGGTGCGGGCGGAGCAGCTCCGGGCCCAGGGCGCAGTTCAGCCCGAGGGAGAGCAGGTCGGCGTGCTCGGTGGAGATCGCGAACGCCTCGGGGGTCTGCCCGGACAGGGTGCGACCGCTGGCGTCGGTGATGGTGCCGGAGAGCATGATCGGCACCCGTCGCCCCGAGGCGGCGAATGCCTCCTCGCAGGCGAACAGGGCCGCCTTGGCGTTCAGGGTGTCGAACACCGTCTCGATCAGCACCAGGTCGACGCCGCCGGCGATCAGGGCGACCACCTGCTCGGTGTAGGCGTCGACGAGCTCGGCGAACGTCACCGCGCGGAAGCCCGGGCGGTCGACGTCCGGTGACAGCGACGCCGTCCGGTTGGTGGGTCCGACCGACCCGGCGACCCACCGTCGCCGGCCGTCGCGGCCCTCCGCGTCGTCGGCGGCGGCGCGGGCCAGCCGGGCTGCCGCCTCGTTCATCGCCGGGACCAGGCGCTGGGTGCCGTAGTCGGCCTGGGAGATCGCGTTGCTGTTGAAGGTGTTGGTGCTGGCGATGTCGGCGCCGGCGTCGAAGTAGGCGCGGTGCACGTCGGTGATGACGTCCGGCCGGGTCAGCTGCAGCAGGTCGAAGTTGCCCTGGTACGAGCGGTCGGCCTCCGCGCCGTCGAACCGGAAGTCGTCCTCGGTCAGGCCGGCGCGTTGCAGCATGGTGCCCCATGCGCCGTCGAGGATCAGGATCCGTTCGCGGGCGCAGTCGCTGATGTCCGTCCGACTCACGCTCTCACCTCGTCCTGCCGGGGGCGGGCGTCGCCCATGGTGGTGGAACCGCTTCTGGTGCCGCTGCCGCCGGCTCGGGTGTGCCGCCGCGCTGATCGGCGGGCGGCGGGGGTCGTGTTCCCGGTCGTCCCAGGATACGGGATCCGGCTGGTCCATTGCCGGCGTGCCCGGCGCGGGCGACCTGCGCCACGCGGCGAGGCGGCCGGAGGGGCAGGATGGGCACCGTGATCGAGGCTTTCACCGCCGCAGACGTCCGGGCTGTCGAGGACCCGCTGCTCGCCGCCGAGCGCGGCTTCTCCGGTGGCCTGATGCACCATGCCGCTGCCGCCCTTGACCTGACTGTGCGGCGCGAGCTGCGCCGGGCGGGCCGCGTGGCCGGCTCGACGGTCGTCGGCCTGGTCGGGCCGGGCAACAACGGTGGGGACACCCTGCACGCGCTCGCCCGCCTGGCCCGGCACGGCGTGCGGGCGGTCGCGGTCGCCACCTCGGCCTCGGTGCACGACGGCGGCCTGGCCGCCCTGGTCTCGGCCGGCGGGCAGGTGCTCGGCGTGGTGGACGGCGCCCCGGGCGAGCGGGTCTGGCTTGGCGAGGCGGCCGCCGAGGCGTACGCGGCCGACGTCGTGCTGGACGGCCTGCTCGGGATCGGTGGCCGGGGCGGGCTGCGCGGTGCGGCAGCTGAGCTCGTGAGCGTGCTGGCCGGCTTGTCCGACCGATCCGCGCGGGCCGTGCTGGCCCGGCCGCTGATCGTGGCGGTTGACGTGCCCAGCGGCATCGGGGTCGACGACGGGAGCGTGCCGGGCCCCGTCCTGCGCGCCGACCGGACCGTCACCTTCGGTGCGCCGAAGCCGGGGCTGCTGCTGCCGCCGGCCGCGGAGCTGGTTGGGGTGCTGGACGTCGTCGACCTGGGGTTGGGCCGAGTGCTGGCGGCGCGGCGGCCGGCCGTCGCGCGGCTGACCGATGCGGACGTGCCGGCGCTCTGGCCGGTGCCCGGTCCGGCGGACCACAAGTACACCCGGGGCGTCGTCGGCGTCGTCGCGGGGGCTGCCGCATTCCCGGGCGCCGCGGTGCTCACCGTGGCCGGTGCTCTCGGGGCGGGCTGCGGGATGGTCCGCTACGTGGGGCCGGACGCCGTCCGGCATGCGGTCGTCGCGGCGCATCCGGAGGTGGTCACGGGCGCGAGCACCGAGGTCCAGGTCCAGGCATGGGTGATCGGGCCAGGGGTCAGCGACGACGACGAGCAGTCCGGCCGGGCCCGCGCCGCCCTTGCGCACGCGGTCGAGCACGGTCTTCCGGTGGTGGTCGACGCCGGCGGGCTCGAGCTGCTCCCCCGGCACCTCAACCCCCGCGTCGTGCTCACCCCGCACGCCGGTGAGCTCGCGCGGCTGCTCGCCGCGCACGGCGTGGCGGTGACCCGGGCCGAGGTGGAGGCGGCGCCGTCGACCTGGGCGCGCCAGGCGGCGGAACGCACGGGCGCGACGGTGCTGCTGAAGGGGCACACCACTGTTGTGGCGGGCCCGCACGGGTTGTTCACCCAGGCCGACGCGCCGTCGTGGCTGGCGACCGCGGGGGCGGGCGACGTGCTGGCCGGCGTGATCGGTTCGCTGCTGGCCGGACGGTACGACGACATCCGGGCGGACGCAGCGCTGGTGCCGGTGCTGGCCGCCGTCGCGGCACTCGTGCACGGCCGGGCGGCGCTCCGGGCGGGGCCGGGCCCGGTGACCGCCAGTGCCGTGGCCGGGGCCCTGCCCGGTACGGTCGGCGCCCTGCTCACCCCGGTGGCGGCGCCTCGTCGGGTGCAGCCGCGCTTCCACGAGCACCACGCGGGCCGCCGGATCGTGCTGCGGTGAGCGCGGACAGCCCCGCCGTGCCGGACGGGCTGTCGGCGGTGCGTGCGCGCGCCGCCGACCTGGCGAGCCGCGGCCGCCGGCGCGTCCTCGGCATCACCGGAGCGCCAGGGGCCGGCAAGTCAACGCTCGCGGCCGCGGTGATCGAGGGTCTCGGTGACCGCGCCGTCGACGTGCCGATGGACGGCTTCCACCTGGCAGGGGCCGAGCTGGTCCGGCTGGGCCGGGCCGACCGCAAGGGCGCGCCGGACACCTTCGACGTCACGGGCTTCGTCGCCCTGCTGGGCCGGCTCCGCTGGCAAGCCGACGACGTCGTGTACGCGCCGGCCTTCGACCGGCACCTCGAGGAACCGATCGCCGGGGCGATCCCGGTCGATCCGGGCGTGCCGCTGGTCGTCGTCGAGGGCAACTACCTGCTGCACCCCGACGGGCGGTGGGCGCTGGTCGCGCCGCTGCTGGACGAGTGCTGGTACGTGGAGACCGACGAGGACATCCGGCTGCAGCGTCTTGTCGAGCGGCACGTCGCGCACGGCAAGGCGCCCGACGCCGCGCGAGACTGGGCGTTCGGCCCGGACCAGCGCAACGCCGAGCTCATCGTGGCGAACCGGTGGCGCGCCGACCTGGTGGTCCGGCTTCCCTGACGGCGGGTTCCCGGACCGCCGGGTGGAAGACTGTCCGTCGTGAGAGCCCCCGCCCAGGCAGTGATCGACCTCACCGCCATCCGCTCGAACGTCGCCGCGCTGGCCGGGCACGCCCCCACCGCCCAGGTGATGGCGGTGGTCAAGGCGGACGGCTACGGGCACGGGCTGCTGCCGAGCGCCCGGGCGGCTCTGGCCGGCGGCGCCACCTGGCTCGGCGTCGCGCAGGCGACCGAGGCGCTCGAGCTGCGCGCCGGCGGCATCACGGCCCGCGTGCTGACCTGGCTGTACTCCGCCGATGCGGCCCTCGACGAGCTGCTCGAGGCCGACATCGACGTGTCGGTGAGCGGGGCGTTGTCGCTCGGTCAGGTGCTGGACGCCGTACGCGCGACGGGCCGCACCGCTCGGGTGCACGTGAAGGTGGACACCGGTCTTGGGCGGAGCGGCGTGCCGCCCCGCGAGCTGGCGTCGTTGCTGGCTGCGGCGGTGGCCGCGCAGGCCGATGGCATGCTCGAGGTGGTCGGGATCTGGTCGCACCTGGCCTGGGCCGACGCGCCCGACCACCCGACCGTGCTGGCCCAGGGGACCGCCTTCGCCGAGGCTGTCGCGCTCGCCGAGAACGCCGGGGCGCACCTGGAGGTGCGCCACCTGGCGAACTCCGCCGCGACCCTGACGAACCCGGCCATGCACTTCGACCTGGTCCGGCCCGGGCTGGCGGTCTTCGGGTTGTCCCCGGTCCCGCAGATCGCCGGACCGGAGCGGTTCGGGCTGGTGCCGGCGATGCGGCTGGAGGCGGAGCTGGTGCTGACCAAGGTGCTGCCGGCCGGCCATGGCGTCTCGTACGGGCACGCCTACGTCACGTCGCAGGAGACGGTGCTCGGTGTTGTCCCGCTCGGCTACGCCGACGGCGTCCCGCGGCACGCCTCCGGCAAGGACGGCCGGCTGGGCGCTCCGGTGCAGGTGGGCGCGCGCCGGCTGGGCATTGCGGGCCGGGTCTGCATGGACCAGTTCGTGCTCGACCTTGGGCCGGGAGCTGTCGAGGTGGCCGGCGACCGGGTGGTCCTGTTCGGCGCCGGCACGGACGGCGAGCCGACGGCCGAGGACTGGGCGCAGGCGGCGGGCACGATCTCCTACGAGATCGTCACCCGGGTGGGTGTCCGGGTGCCTCGCGTGTACGTCGGCGGCACCGGCGGCCCTGAGCAGGCGCCGTGATAGTCGAGCTGCCCGACGCCGAGACCACCCGCGGCTACGGGCGGGCGCTCGCGGCCCTGCTGCGCCCCGGGGACCTGGTGGTGCTCACCGGCGCGCTCGGCTCCGGCAAGACGACGCTGGCCCAGGGCATCGGCGACGGACTCGGGGTGCGGGGGCAGGTGGCCTCGCCGACCTTCATCATCGCGCGCGTGCATCCGTCCCTGCGCGACGGGCCGCCGTTGGTGCACGTCGACGCGTACCGGCTCGGCTCGATGGAGGAGCTGGACGCCCTGGACCTGGACGCCGGCCTTGACGTGTCGGTGACCGTCGTGGAGTGGGGCGAGGGGCTCGTCGAGGTGCTCGCCGAGGACCGGCTCGAGGTGCTCATCGAGCGGCCGCACGGCGGTCTGGGTCACGACATGGCGGTGGTCGACGCCGAGGTGGGCGTCCGGCACGTCACCGTGCGCGGTGTGGGACCCAGGTGGGAGGGCGTCGTCCTGCCGGTCGGCTGACGCCCGTGCCGGTCGCCGCCCCGGTCGCCGCCCCCCTGTCGCCCCGCTGCCGTTCGGACCGGGCACGCCGCGCCGTGGGTGGCAGGATGGCGCCGTGCTGCTCGCCATCGACACCTCCGCCGACGTCGCGGTCAGCCTGGTGGCGCTCGGCGAGGCCGGCGTGGGGGCCGGGACGGTGCTCGCCTTCCGCCGGGCCCGCGAGCAGCGCCGCCATGCCGAGCTGCTGGCGCCGATGATCGCCGAGGTGCTGGCCGAGGCCGGGATCCACCGCACGGACCTGCGCGCCGTCGTGGTCGGTACCGGGCCCGCTCCGTTCACCGGCCTTCGCGCGGGTCTTGTCACGGCGCGCACGTTGGGCTTCGCGCTCGGCATCCCGGTGCACGGGGTGTGCAGCCTCGATGCACTGGCCGCGCAGGCGTTCGCCGCCGGCGTGGCGACGAACGGGGACGTGCTGGCCGTCAGTGACGCCCGGCGTCGGGAGGTGTACGCGGCGCGCTATCGGGCGGCGGGGCAGACCGAGGGCCCCGACGTCGCGTGCGTCGCCGGTCCGCTGGTGGACACCCCCGCCGTGGTGGCCGCCACGCTGGCGCAGGGCGCCGTCGTCGTCGGGCCGGGTGCCGTGCTGTATCCCGAGGTGCTCTTCGCCGCGCCCGGGGCGCCGACCGAGATCGACCCGGCGGTGCTGGCCGCGCTGGCCATCACCCGGGCGGCGCGCGGGGCCGAGCTGCCGACCGAGCCGCTGTACCTGCGTCGCCCGGACGTGACCCCCGCGGCCACCAGCAAGCGGGTGACCGGATGACCGACGCGCCCGACGAGGCGCCCGACGGGCTCGACGGAGCCGGGGCCGACCAGGCCCGGCTGCGGCCACTCGTCGGCACCGACGTGCCACGGGTCGCCGAACTCGAGCGGCAGCTGTTCGGCCCATCGGCGTGGAGCGAGCCGATGATCGCCGGCGAGCTGCACGCGCCCGCCCGGTGGTACCTGGCTGCCGTGGAGGGTCAGGACACGCTGGTCGGCTATGCCGGGCTGTGGTTCGACGGGGACGCCGGCCAGGTGATGACGATCGGGGTGGCGCCGACCCTGCAGCGTCAGGGGATCGGCACGCTGCTGCTCGAGGCACTCCTCGACCGCTCCCGGCAGCTGGGGGCGAGCGCCGTGCTGCTCGAGGTGCGGGTGGACAACGCTCCCGCCATGGCCCTGTACGAGCGGTTCGGGTTCACGATCCTGTCCCGTCGCCGTCGGTACTACCAGCCGGAGGACGCCGACGCCTGGACCATGCGCTTGGCGCTCGTTGCGGACGACGACGGCGCCGCGTCCTGACGACCGGCATCGTCGCTCACCTTCACCCGTGGCGTGGCACCGGGTGGCGGGTCGCCCGCCCTAGATTGGCGACATGAGCGGCAGCCTCGTCCTGGGCATCGAGACGTCCTGTGACGAGACCGGCGTCGGGCTGGTCCGGGTCAGCGACGCGGGCAACGAGCTGCTCGTCGACGCCATCGCGTCCTCGGTGGACGAGCACGCACGGTTCGGCGGGATCATCCCCGAGGTCGCCTCGCGCGCCCACCTGGAGGCGATGGTGCCCACTCTGCAGCGGGCGCTGGCCGAGGCGGAGGTGGAGCTGGGCGACATCGACGCGATCGCCGTGACGGCCGGTCCGGGGCTGGTCGGGCCGCTCACCGTTGGCGCTGCTGCCGCGAAGGCGCTCGCGGTGGGGCTCTCCAGGCCGCTGTACGGCGTCAACCACGTGATCGGGCACGTGGCGGTCGACGAGCTGGTGCACGGGCTGTTCCCGGAGCGGTTCCTTGCGCTGGTGGTGTCCGGCGGCCACTCGTCCCTGCTGCTGGTCGACGACATCGCGACCGGCGTGACCGAGCTGGGCCAGACCCTCGACGACGCCGCGGGGGAGGCGTTCGACAAGATCGGCCGGCTGCTCGGCCTGCCGTACCCCGGCGGGCCGCACATCGACCGGCTCGCCCAGCAGGGGACGGTCGCCATCCGCTTCCCGCGCGGGCTGACCGCGGCGAAGGACCAGGCCGCCCATGCGTACGACTTCTCCTTCTCCGGTCTGAAGACCGCTGTCGCCCGCTGGGTCGAGGCCCGCCAGGACGCGGGCGAGGAGGTCCCGCTGCCCGACGTCGCGGCGTCCTTCGCGGAAGCCGTCGCGGACGTCCTGACCGCCAAGACGGTGGCAGCCTGTCGGCGACACGAGGTGGACACCCTGGTGATCGGCGGTGGGTTCTCGGCGAACTCCCAGCTGCGCGCGATGGCGCAGGAGCGCTGCGCCGCTGCCGGGATCACCGTGCGCATGCCGCCGATCAGGTTCTGCACCGACAACGGCGCGATGATCGCGGCGCTCGGCGCGGCAGTGCTGCGCCGCGGGGTGCCGGCGTCGGGTCTCGACCTTCCGGTGGACTCCTCCATGCCGCTGACCCGGATCACGGTCTGACGGCGGCTGCGATGCGGCGACGGAGCCGGGGGGCGACGGTCGCGATGGTCGTCGGTGTCGGGCTCGTCGTGCTGGCGGGTGCGCCGCCGGGCGCGGCCTGGTCGGGCGCCCTGCCGATCGGGGAGGTCGCCGCGCTCGCGGCCGTCGTCGGGCCGGGGGCCCCGGACGTGGTCGGCATGCTCGACGCGGCGCGCACCGCTGCGCCGTTGGCCCCGCCCGCCGTGCCGGCACTGCTCCCGCTGCCCGTCGCCGCACCGGCTCAGGTGCCGAACCCGCGCACCGACTGGGGCCCGTCGCTGGCTGTGCTGGATGCGGCGCGTGCGGCGGTCGCGTCCATGTCGCTCGAGGAGCTGGCCGGGCAGGTGATCGTGGCGCGCTACTCCGGTGCCGATCCCGCCGTTCCGGCGGCGATGGTGAGCACCTGGCACCTGGCCGGCGTGATCCTGATGGGCGAGAACATCGTCACCAACGACCAGGTGCGGGCCACCACGGCTGCCGTGCACGCCGCTGTGCAGGCCGACGGACGCAGCTGGCCGGCGGTGGTCACGGTGGACGAGGAGGGCGGGCGGGTCTCCCGGCTGCGCGAGCTGCTCGGCGACCTACCCTCGTTCGCCACGTTCGGTGGCAGAGGCGACGACGCCGCGACCCAGGCCAGGTTCGCCCAGCTGGGAGCAGACCTGGCCGGGCTGGGCTTCACGATGGACTTCGCCCCGGTGGCGGACGTGACCATCGGCGCCGCCGACCCCACGATCGGGGACCGCTCGGCCTCGGGCGACCCGGCGGTGGCCGCCCGCACGGTGCGCGCCGCGTCGGCCGGGCTGCTGCAGGGCGGCACCGTCCCGGTCCTCAAGCACTTCCCGGGCCACGGCTCCGTGACCAGCGACAGCCACCAGGGGCTCCCGGTTCAACCGGCGACGCAGGCGCAGCTCGATGCCCGTGACCTGATCCCGTTCCGGGCCGCCGTCGCCGTCGGCGCCCCGGTCGTCATGATCGGCCACCTCGACCTGGTGCAGTTCGACCCGGGTGTGCCGTCGTCGTTGTCGCCGGCGACGTACCGCCTGCTCCGGGACAGCCTCGCCTTCGACGGCGTCGCGGTGACGGATGCGCTGGAGATGGGGGCGGTGCCATCCGGCGGCCCGGGCGAGGAGGCGGTACGGGCCCTGGCCGCAGGTGCGGACCTGGTGCTGATGCCCCGCGACGTCGCGGCGGCGAGCACCGGGATCGTGGCTGCGGTGCAGGCCGGCACGCTGCCGGTCGAGCGGCTCCAGGAGGCCGCGACCCGCGTGGTCGCCCTGCAGATGTGGACCGCCGAGCTCCGCGCGTGATCAGCCGAACGCCCGCCAGAGCCGCGAGCCGAGGGTGAAGGTCACCGCCGCAACACCGAGGAAGAACGATGTGCCGGCCGCGCTCAGCTGCGTCTGGACCGAGATCCCGTCAGTGGTGCTGGTGAAGATGGTCTCGGCTCCGAACGGGTAGGTGGTCACGGTGCCACCGCCCATGGCCTCGAGCGTGTCAACCGTGCCGATGGCGTACGCCACGCCCAGGTAGACGATGAAGAGGACGGCCAGGCCCGCTGCGACGGCACCGGTGGTCCACCGGGGCACCGGCCTGCCCAGCTCGGCGATGTAGCCGTCGGCCAGGGTCCTGGGACGGCCCAGGTCCGCCACTGCGTGGCGCATCCCCACGTCGGCCCCTGCCGTGGTCAGCTCCTGACGGAGGTCGCGCTTGATCTGGCGGTACTGCTTCTGCGGGAAGTCCTGCATGTGCCAGCTGAACCGGATGAGGAACCACTCGCGGCGGGCCCGGTCGGTCGGGCTGGTGGCGGTCGGGGTCATCACTGCTCCTTCGGGGTTGCGGCACGGTCGAGGACCGCCCGGACGGTGTCGCTCAGGTGGTCCCAGCCGCGCAGGGCTGCGGTGAGCTCCGCTGCGCCGTCCGCGGTCGGGCGGTAGTACTTGCGGGCCGGGCCGGACGACGAGGCGACCAGGCGCGAGGAGACCTGCCCCTCGCGCTCGAGCCGGGCCAGCACGGGGTAGACCGTGCCGGCCGCGATGTCCGTCAGCCCGGCCGCCTGCAGCCGGGTGACGAGCTCGTACCCGTACGACTCGCCCTCGGTGAGCAGCAGCAGGACGAGCATCGGCAGCACGCCCTTGAGGAGCTGTGGATCGCGGTCCGGCATGCAAGGAGGCTATACCTGCTAGTGGGTATTGCCAGGTACCCGTCACAGTTTGCTCCCGCATCGTCGAGCCCATGCTCGACGGGAGGTCTGGGACTACAGCGGCCGGCCGGCCCGCATCTCGGCCACGAGCGACGCGACGACCGCGTCCAGCGCGCCGCCGTTGCGCCGGGCAACGGCCTGCTGCCGCTGGTAGCTGGCGCCCTTGTGCAGGACGGTCTGGATGCCGTCGAGCTCGGCGGCGCACCGCAGCCGCTCCGCCGTCGGTGCCAGCTCGACCAGAAGGCGTTCGACGGCGTCGGTCACCAGCTCCTCGTCGCCGGCCGCGTTCGTGATGATGATCGCGTCCATGCCGTAGCGCGCGGAGCGCCACTTGTTCTCCTGGGCGAACCAGGGCGGGAGTGCCGGCAGCTCGCGCCCCTCGTCGAGCATCGTCGAGTAGTGCTCGACGAGGCAGTGGATCAGCGCCGCGAACGCGAGCGCCTCGGTGAGGTTGGACGCGCCGTCGCAGATCCGGGTCTCCAAGGTGCCGAACCGGGGGGAGGGGCGCAGGTCCCATCGGATCTCGTCGACCTCGTCGATCACGCCGGTGTGCACCATGTCGGAGGTGTAGGCCTCGAAGGCCTCCCAGGTGTCGAACTGGAACGGCAGGCCCGCCGTCGGCAGCTGCTGGAACATCAGGGCCCGGTTGGACGCGTACCCGGTGTCCTTGCCGCCCCAGAACGGTGACGAGGCGGACAAGGCCTGCAGGTGCGGGTAGCAGGTCAGGACCGCGCGCAGGATGGGCAGCACCTTGCGGCGGTCCTCGATCCCCACGTGGACGTGCACGCCGTAGATCAGCATCTGCCGGCCCCACCACTGGGTCCGCTCGATCAGGGTCGCGTACCGCTGCTTGTCGGTCACCTTCTGCTGGGTCCAACGGGCGAACGGGTGGGTGCCGGCGCACATCAGCTCGACCCGCAGCGGATCGGTCACCGCACGAAGGATCTCGATGCTCCGCTCCAGGTCCGCCCCGGCCTCCGCGACCGTACGGCACACCCCGGTGATGATCTCGACCGTGTTGAGCAGCAGCTCCTGCTTGATGGTCGGGTGCTCGCCACCGCGGGGGGGCGCAACTGCGTCGAGCACCGTCTGGGCAACCTGGCGCAGGTCACCGCTGTCGGTGTCGACCAGGGCCAGCTCCCACTCGATCCCGATGGTCGAGCGTTCCGAGGAGGCGAACGGGATCTGCATCAGACCGCCTCGACCACGAGCACCTGCTGCTCGCCGGCCACCCGGGTGAGCACGATGGTCGCCTCGGCGTCGCCCCGCAGGTCCAGCTGACGGCGCAGCTGCTCCGGCACGACGGCGGTGCCCCGCTTCTTGATGGTCAGTCGCCCGACGCCGCGCTCGCGCAGTGCGGTGCGCAGCCTCTTGAGGCCGAACGGCAACGTGTCCAGCACCCGGTAGGCATCGGCGATGTCGCCCGGGACGAGGGTGTCCGAGGTCACGTAGGCAATGGTGCGATCCAGCAGGCGCCCGTGCACCTGGTCGACGACGGCGCTCACCAGGCCGGCCCGGATGACCGCCCCGTCGGGCTCGTAGAGGTACGACCCCACCGGGCCGACCTCGGGGTGCCCGGCGGGGCCCCGGACGGTGGTCGCGGTGCCGCCGCGGATCACCAGGGCGCCTCGGCCGGGCCCGTCGGGAGCCAGGGGTCCGAACCAGAGCCCCGCCTCCACCACGTCGCCGTCGACGCTCACCCACTGGGCCTCCGCGTCGGACGGGACGGCGGTGTGCGGGATCGCAGGCCCGACCTTGACGCCAAGGGCCGGGCCCGTGTGCCGCAGGGCAAGGACCGCGTCGAGCGGCGGGGTGTACGCCGCCGGGTCATGGCGCCGTCGGCCCGCCGCCGTGCGCCGGGCCGGATCGGCGAAGATGCCGTCGATGCCCGCCAGGTCGAGCGTCAGACCGTCGGCGTGCCGGACCTCGGTGTCCGGGAAGTGCCGCAGGTTCACGGTGGCGATCGCTGCCGTGAGCTCGTCGGCATCGACCGCGAGCACGCCGAGGCCGAGCGCCGCCATCGCCATCGCGTCACCGCCGATGCCACAGGTGATGTCGGCCACCCGGGCGCAGCCCGCGTCCAGGTAGCGCCGGGCGTGCCGGGCGCCGACGCTCAGGCGCGTGGCCTGCTCCAGCCCGGATGCGGTGAAGAGCATCCCATCGGCGAAGTCGGCGAACTTGGCCCGGGCACGTGCGCGCAGCCGGGACTGGGTGAGCGCACCGGCGACCAGGCGCGGGTCGAGGCCCTCGCGGTGCAGCCGCTCGGACAGGGCGAGCGCCTTCTTGTCGTCGTAGGGCGGGAGCGCCCCTAGCAGGGCCCACCCGGTCGGGCTGAGCAGCTGGGACAGGGTCTCCGGATCCACGAGGACGATCCTTGCACGCCGGCCCTCCCAAGGGGTGCGCCCGGGATGCCCTCTGCAGGCCGCTGGACAGGATGAACGGCCCCGAGCCGCCCTGACGTGGGGTGTGAGGGTGGAGATCTGCGGCAGTGCCGCGCCCTGATCGGGCGCGTCGTCGTCGTCCCCTGATCCCGACCGGCCCACCGGCCGGTCGCCCATCGAGTGCCAGCCGCCGACACCCTGGCGGCTGGCACTCGTGTTGACCGAGTGCTAACCCGGCCCTAGATTGCTCCTAGCACTCCCTGACAGAGGGTGCCAGCCTCCGGTCGGGCCGGCCGGCACCCGCGACGACGGGCGGCCCTGACCTGCGGCGCTGAACTGACGTCCGTTTCCCACGACTGTGAAGGGGAGGTCCGCTGTGTCGGTCTCCATCAAGCCGCTCGAGGACCGGGTTGTCGTTCGTGCGCTCGAAGCAGAGCAGACGACGGCATCCGGTCTGGTCATCCCGGACACCGTGAAGGAGAAGCCCCAGGAGGGCGAGGTCCTTGCGGTCGGTCCCGGCCGGATCGACGACAAGGGTCAGCGGGTGCCGATCGACGTCGCCGTCGGCGACCGGGTGATCTTCAGCAAGTACGGTGGCACCGAGGTCAAGTACGGCGGCGAGGATCTGCTGATCCTGTCCGCGCGCGACATCCTCGCTGTCGTCGGCTGACCCCAGCCCCGAACGCCCCGGCCCTGCGGATCACCGCAGAGCCGGGGCGTTCGTCGTACGTCGAGGCCCCCGCCCATCGGATGGGCGGGGGCCTCGACGTGTCGGCGTGGGGAAAGGGGAGACCCCACCGAGGACATCAGCCGGCGCGGCGCAGTCGCGAACTCAGCCGGTCGGCACGCTCCTCCTCCGAGAGCCCACCCCATACCCCGTACGGCTCACGGACGGCGAGGGAGTGCTCGCGGCACTGCTCGATCACGGGGCAGGCGGCGCAGATGGACTTCGCGGCCTCGGCCCGACGGCGGCGGGCGGCGCCGCGCTCACCCTCGGGGTGGAAGAAGAGGGTGGGGTCGGCCTCGCGGCACTTGCCCTCGTACTGCCACTCCCAGAGGTCCATCACTGGCCCGGGCAGTCGTGAGATCTCCGTCATGGGTCCTCCTGGTGCTGACTCTGTGGCGGGGTGTCCGGAAGCAGGCGCCTGCGGTACGACCAACTTAGAACCGCGCCACAAGTTGGTCAAGCCCCTTGGTCAAACTGCTTCGCCTCCGGGGCAATCTGAGCCCGTTCTGGGTACTTCTGGGGTCTTGATGGTGGCCTGCGCCGTCCCGGGACCTGGACCGACCGTCCGATTGCTGGACATGTCACGCGCGCAGTGCTGGCGTAGCGAGTCAATACCTGTGCACAATCGCGTCATGACCTCCTCGACACCCGAGCGCCCGCCGGGGCCGTCGCTGACGGTCGCGGCGGTCGCTCGGCGACTCGGGGTCGCGCCGGCCACCCTACGGACCTGGGACCGGCGTTACGGCCTCGGACCGTCCGAGCACCTCGCCGGGTCCCACCGCCGGTACTCCTCCTACGACGTCGCCCGCCTGCTCGTGATGCGCCGGCTGACCCTCGAGGGTGTCGCTCCATCGGAGGCGGCACGGGCGGCGCTGGAGTCGCCGGACGGCAACGGTGCCGAGGTGCGGGTCCCCTCCACCTCCGAGGTGATGGACGCCTACTCGGACGCGGTGCCGCTGGCGGCTGACCCTCGCGCGCTCGCGGCAGCGGCCGCGCACTTCGACAACGCCGCGGTGCGCTGGATGCTCACCCGGGTCCAGCCCCGGGACACGCTCGCCTGGTGGACGGAACTGGTGGAGCCGGCTCTCGGCATCGTCGGGGAGCCTGCCTCGCTGGAGCGACCCGGGGAGAGCGTCGGGCCGTCGCTGGTTGCCGCCGCCTTCGCCGAGCTGCGCAGCCGGGCCGCCGTCGCGGCATCGCGCCTTGCGACCGAGCCGCTGGCGCCGACCGTGCTCACCATCCCTGCCGTCGGTGCCGCCGACCTGCGGGCCCACGTGCTCGCGACCGCCCTGCAGTCGCACGGGGTGCGTGCTCGCGTGCTGTCGTCGACGTCCCCGGCCGTCGTCGCAGGGGTGATCGAGCGATCCGGTCCGGCGGCGGTGCTCGTGGAGCTGCCGGACGGCACCGATGCCTCGGCGGGCGCCGCCCAGGTCGTGCGCGCGGTCGTCGCCGTCCAGCCGAACCTTCCGGTCTTCATCCATCACAGCGGTGCTGCGGCTCTCGACGTCCCGGTCGTCGCCACCGTCCATCGGGTGCGCACCCTGACCGGTGCCCTCCATGAGGTACTTGCCACGGTTCGTCTTCACCCGCCGACCACCTAAGGTCGGGCCGCCCGACGGCCGATGACACTCGCACGGATCCCCCTGTCCCGGCGCGCTCTCATTCGCCGGGGTGCGCTGCGGAAGGAGGCGGATGGCTGGCGTCGTCGTGTGCCATGGCTCCGCAGCCGTCCGCGAGCGCATCGTCGCCGCGGCGCACGGGGTGCCTGCCCTCGCGCCCGTCAGGAGTGCCGCGAGCGGCGAGGAGCTCATTGCACTGAGCCGCCGGTCCGCGCCCGCCCTGGTGCTGCTGGATTCCCATCTGCCGGGTTCCGGCCCGATCGAGGCCATGCGGCGACTCCGCGAGACCGACTTCCCCCCCATCGTCGTGCTGATCGCCGTGTCCGGCGACGAGATCACCCTTGACCGGGCCGTCGCGCTGGGGGCACGCGGCTACCTTGCACCCGACGTCGACCGGAGCGAGCTCGCCGCGGTCGCCGCCCACAGTTTGACCGGGACGGTCGTAAACCAGACCGGAGTCGCCCCGGAGCAGAACGGGAACCACCGTCCGGTGGACCGGCCCAGCAACGGGAGCAGCGCTGTGGAGCTGACCAAGCGCGAGATGGAGGTGCTGATCGGGATGAGCCACGGTCGGTCCAACTCGCAGATCGGAGCCGACCTGTTCCTCTCCGAGGACACCGTCAAGACGCACGCCCGTCGGTTGTTCCGCAAGCTGGGCGCGTCCGACCGGGCACAGGCCGTGGCGATCGGGTTGCGCGCGGGTCTCATCCGCTGACGTCCCGGACCGGTCAGGCGTCACCCGCGTACCATCTCCGCATGAGCGACCTCGAGCCCCGTCCGGCCGGCCAGGACGACCCGTTCGGGATGATCGGCCTCACCTACGACGACGTCCTGCTCCTGCCGGGAGAGACGGATGTGATCCCGAGCGAGGTCGACACCACCACCCGACTGACCCGCGAGATCTCCGTGGCGATCCCCCTGGTCTCGGCCGCCATGGACACGGTCACCGAGGCGCGGATGGCCATCGCGATGGCCCGCCAGGGTGGCGTGGGCGTGCTGCACCGGAACCTGTCGATCGACGACCAGGCGCACCAGGTGGAGCTGGTCAAGCGGTCGGAGTCCGGGATGATCACCGACCCGGTGACCGTCGGCCCCGATGCCACCCTCGCCGAGCTCGACGCACTCTGCGGCAAGTACCGCGTCTCCGGTCTGCCGGTCGTCGACGACGCGGACCGGCTGCTCGGCATCATCACCAACCGTGACCTGCGCTTCGTTGCGGCGAGCGACTACCCGACGCTGCTGGTGCGGGAGGTCATGACGGCCCAGCCGCTGGTCACCGGGCCGGTCGGGATCTCTCGGCAGGACGCCGCCTCCCTGCTCGCCAAGCACAAGGTGGAGAAGCTGCCGCTGGTGGACGGCGCGGGCGTGCTCCGTGGCCTCATCACGGTCAAGGACTTCGTCAAGGCCGAGCAGTACCCGCTGGCGACCAAGGACGCCGAAGGGCGGCTGGTCGTCGGCGCGGCCGTCGGGTTCTTCGGCGACGCCTGGGAGCGCGCGCTCGCGTTGGTGGACGCCGGCGTCGACGTCCTGGTGGTGGACACCGCGAACGGCCACGCCCGGCTGATGCTGGACATGGTGCGCAGGCTCAAGTCCGACCCGGCCACCCGGGACGTGCAGATCATCGGCGGCAACATCGCCACCCGTGAAGGCGCTGCGGCGCTCGTCGAGTCGGGCGTCGATGCGGTCAAGGTCGGCGTCGGCCCCGGCTCCATCTGCACGACCCGCGTGGTCGCGGGGATCGGCGTGCCGCAGGTGACAGCCATCCACGAGGCCGCAAAGGAGTGTCGCCCGGCCGGCGTGCCGGTGATCGGCGACGGCGGCCTGCAGTACTCCGGAGACATCGCCAAGGCGCTGGTCGCGGGCGCGGACACGGTGATGCTGGGCGGGTTGCTGGCTGGCTGCGACGAGAGCCCCGGCGACCTGGTCTTCGTCAACGGCAAGCAGTTCAAGCGGTACCGCGGCATGGCGTCGCTCGGCGCGATGCAGTCCCGGGGCGGCCACCGCTCGTACTCCAAGGACAGGTACTTCCAGGGCGACCTGCCGGACGAGGAGATCATCTCCGAGGGCATCGAGGGCCAGGTGCCCTACCGGGGCCCGCTGGGCGCGGTGACCCACCAGCTGGTGGGTGGGCTGCACCAGTCCATGTTCTACGTCGGTGCCCGGACGGTCCCGGAGCTGAAGGCCAGGGGCCGCTTCGTGCGGATCACGTCGGCCGGGCTCAAAGAGTCCCATCCGCACGACGTGCAGATGATCTCCGAGGCGCCGAACTACTCGAGCCGGTGAGCTCGCCGGACCTGGACGTCGACGCCGTCACAGCGCTGGTCGAACACGTCGCAGCGACGGTTGTCGCGCCCCGGTTCCGTGACCTGCGCGACGGCGAGGTACGGGAGAAGGCTCCCGGCGACGTCGTCACCACCGTCGACACGGCGGCCGAGGCCGCGCTGGTCCGCGGGCTGGCCGAGATCGCCCCTGGCGTGCCGGTGGTGGCAGAGGAGGCCGCCGCGGCCCGGCCGGAGCTGCTCGACCTGATCGTCGGAGCGCCGCGGGTATGGGTGGTCGATCCGCTGGACGGGACGCAGGCCTTCGTCGACGGCTCGCCGGACCATGCCGTGATGGTGGGCCTGATCGAGCACGGCGAGGCGGTCGGCGGGTGGATCTGCCTGCCGGAGCACGGCGAGACGTTCGTCGCCCAGCGGGGCTCGGGGGCGTTCCGGAACGGGCAACGGCTCCCACCGACGACTCCGCCGACGGATCCGGCGGCGCTGCGCGGTGGCCTCGCCACCTGGCACATGCCGCCGCAGATGCGGCAACGCCTTGACGCATCCGGCTTCGGGTCCGGCGTGACGACGGGTCGCCTGTGGTCCGGCTACCACTACTCCCGGATGGCGTCGGGGACTGCCGACTTCCTGCTCTACTGGCGCACCTGGCCGTGGGACCACACCCCGGGTGCGGTCCTGCTCCGGGAGGTCGGCGGGGTCTCCCGACGCCTGGACGGGACGGACTACCGGCCGGACGCCGTCGGGCAGGGTCTGCTGGCAGCCGCGGACGACGCAACGTATGCGATGGTGCGCGACCACCTGGCGCTCGGGTAGCGCGGGTCAGGCCGGCGTCGGCTCCGGCACCCGCAACGGCCAAACGAGTTCGGCTCCCGGCCCCTCGAGGCCCTGACCGGTCCGCCAGGCGTTGAAGTTCTCCGCCCAGGCGCGGTGGGCATCGACCTGGAGGTCGTGCAGGCGGTCAAGGGGTGTCCGGGCGACCTCGGGAAACGCCCGGGTGATCGCCAGCAGCACGTCGAGGGTGGCCACCACGTCGACGTCGGCCGCATGCAGGGCGGCGGCGGACCGCACCGCGTAGTGCAGGCACATGTCGGCGAGCTTGCGCTTGCCGCGTCGGTACCTGTCCAGGTGGCGGTCGAGCACCAGGGGGTCGATGACGACCCGGACGTCCCGGCCGATCC
>Ga0209429_10000317_pt1 | contig 33119 bp, 37 predicted proteins | sample BarGraNGADG00212_3_FD_184493 | JGI IMG/M metagenome (GOLD analysis project Ga0209429, IMG submission 184493) | Arctic peat soil microbial communities from Barrow, Alaska - Barrow Graham LP Ref core NGADG0004-212 (SPAdes) (version 2) | ecosystem: Environmental > Terrestrial > Soil > Wetlands >... | reverse complement strand
TCAGTCAAGGATACAGGGTGAAGAATGACATGGATGTTATTAGTGATGTTCTCTACTACGTAGATAGGGAGATGTTTGAGAAGATTGAATACCTTTTTGAAAGGGGTATTCTGTTGAATGAAACCCTATTAACAAAGATTGCAATACGCTACTACGAGAACATTCAATATCATAGAAGTGAAAACTTTCTTAATCAGATATTTGAATTGTACGAGACTGAAAAGAACAAAACCTATCAGGATGTCTGGGGTGGGTATTAATGCTTTTTTAGACTCAATGGTCTGATTTTACACCATCGTGGGACCTTCCTGATTACCTATAAAAACGTCATAGGGTATATTCGTCTTGAAGTCAAACGTGTCGCACAATCTGCTTCTCGGTGTCAAATAGAAGCATTCGACCCTGTAAGATCCGTAAGAACTTACGAACTCATTCAGCGAATCAAAAAGATAGGTAAGCTGATAGCCACTTTTGATTTTAGTCGTAATTATCAAACAACCATCCTGCTTTGATTGACTTGTACATACATATTTAAGCATTACAAAATCACCTTGTTTTTTGAAATGTATTGCTTGACTTCTTTGGTTAAGATGTCTGAGCGATAATTTGTTACCTGAAATATAGATGCTCTTTGTCTGATTGTACTTTCAGGATGAGACAAATAATATTTCAGATATGATTGAAAAAGCTCTGTTGTTGCTTGAGTATCATCCTTCTTAGCCTCTTCTTTGTCTGTTAACTGAATTGTATTGCTGGGATGTAGAAAATGAAGTATTGCAAAGATGATTCCCTTTAAACCCTGTCTTTTAATTGCTGGTTTTTGTATTGTTATGTTCTCCATAGAATAAGTTTGTTTTTTTGTCTGATTGAAATCAGTTTAACTTACACTATATATAAAGATGTAAAGATCCAAAAATCGCTTTTTGTCGTTTTTGTACGATTTCATTAAAAAAAAATACCGGATGTTCACTTTGTATTTATGAACATTCGGTACCATTACTTGGAGTGGAAATCAATTTTCTACAATGCTTCTAATTCCTTTTGGATTTCTCCCATTTGCTTTTCCAATTTAGCTTTCTTTATTGCTTTTTCTTTTTCAACCTTTTCAGTTAAAGTTGAATCAATCAGTTCATCAGTTGATTTCAATGCGATTTTTACCTTTTCAACTTCCTTTGCTGATAGTTTATGAATATTCTTCTTAATCGCTTTAATAAGTTTATTAGTTAATGAAGTAATGTTATCATCAAAAGAAATAACTTCTTTAATATCATTCTTACGTTCTGCTCTTTGAATCGCTGCTATTTTTTTTTCTTCTTGTGTCATGGGTTTTCTTCCCCGTTTTTTACCATTTCCCATTTTCTTAATTAATTAAGTGAATTAATAATTGGTGCAAATATATAAATATTTTATAGTTTATCCCACAATTCAGGTGTTAAAATAAAAGAACGAATTTTGTTTTTACTATTAAAATAATCACAACTAAAATTAATTCTAATATATCCCTTTGGTTCTAATGGAGTTATGTCAAATAAATAACCACATTGCATACCTAATATTTTTATCAAGTTACATGATACACCACCATTATAAACACCTAAATCATCTATATTCTTTATATAGTCTGAATATATTGAAGGGTTTGAAGTCTTAAATATTGAAAAGTATTTAATCATAAACCGTTTATAATTTTGTGCATTTTCTACTTTATTTGTAAAACCACAGTAAATAGGAAAATTAATTAGTTCCATAAATTACTTAATTTTTATACTTATGTTTATTTACAAATTCACCAATAATAATATCTTCAATTTCTTCAATAATATTTTGTTTGGTTCTAAAATAATTCAAATCAATACTAATTAATGTTGGTTCTGTACAATCAGAATAATATGCAGTTTTACCATCATTTTCAAATATTAAATATTTATTTGTTTTATACATACTTCTTAATTTTATATTATCCAACTGTCTAACTGTTTTTTTAATATTTGATTTAGAGGTTTTACGAATATTTTCTAAAAGTGTAGTTGTTTCCATTCTTAATTTGTATTATTTGTTTATACTATTATTTTCTTTTTTTCATTACCAAAATACTTTTTATAAGTAACTACAATTTCACAATACTTTCTATTTCTATATAATTCTATTTGTGTATCAACTTCAATACAATACTTATCATCATTATATATTTTATAATAAATACCATTAAAAGTTGATATATCTTTTACTGCATTATAGAATGCATCTACTTCATCATCTTTAAGATATTGCTTATACACATTATAACCATATCTTTTAGTCTTTAATACTGCTGATTTAAATCCTTTGATAAATTGTTTGGATTTAGCAGGTGTTTCAATTGGTTCTATCTTCATATTATTTATTGGTAATAGTTATTCTAAAAGAATATTTATTATTATCAGTCATGTATTTTTCATATAAAGAAATACTAAGAATTACTTCTTCTTCTTCATCTACTATATCAACATCATCTTGCATAATATTTATATCTTTAAATTTTTCTTTATCAGCATATTTGATACAATAGTCATTTAGTTTTTCTGTTCTTTCATAATTCAAATCATATAAGTAATAAGTTGATGTATCACCAATTAAATAACCATATTTAAGTGTATATTTACCAAATAATTTTAAATCAGGTAAATTATGCACTAACCTACAATTAGGTAAATCATCCACACTATTTTTACTTTTACATACTTTAATAATTGTTTCCATAATAGTTTATTTTATTTGTTTATATTTATTATTCACTTTATTTTATTATTTAAATTGACTTTCCCACCGAATATATATTTCTTCATAATTAACATCATATGCGAATGATAATACATCAAATACCATTTCTCTTACAACAGTTTCATAAACACCTATTAGTTCATATGAATCTTGTGGTTTATTATATACTTGCTTAAATGTCGTTTTAGGGTTCATATCAGGTATTGTATATTCTGTAGAATCATTTTGTTTAAACCATGTTTTAATTGACATTTCTTTGATTAGTTCTTTATATTTCTTAACATCAATTATAATCATTGGTTTATAAGTATTACATTTCAACTTTAATTTCAGTCCTAATTCTTTATTTGCATTTCTAATATTAAAATCCAAATCTTTATAATAATTTGATACACTTATATATAATACATCTAAATTATATACGTCTTTAATTACTTTACTAAATAAGCGATCATATACAATTTCTGCATATTCGTAATAAAGATTAAAATAATTATAAAAACCTACAATTGAAGAATCAAATAATTTATTGTTTAAATATATAACAACATTATTATTTTTATAATCACCAAAACTATTTGTTATATAATCATAATTTTTATAGGTATAAAAAACGATTTGATTTAAGTTATCATAATATAATTGAATATGCACTTCATCAAATTCACTTTTAGTAATAAATAATTCAGACTTCTTCAAATTATTGAGGTTGTTTGTTTGTAGATCAATCATTTGATTATAAGTTTCTTCCATTGTGCTGTTTGTTTTCATAATTTTTTTTGTTTTTAATTAATAATTTTATTTTGTTTGTTTTGTTCTTCTATTTATTCTTGATTTTCTTCCATATAACACATAAAAATATTTCTTTCATTCTCAGTTTATCTGCTAATTATTTTGTTCTATTTTTTTCTTTTATTGTGTTTAATTGGTTGATACCATTTACCTATAGTTCAAGTTCTGTATTTAAATCAATCAATAATTATTTTAGTTTTATTTTTATTTACAACAAAAAATACATCGTTGTTTTGAAGTTCTTTAATAAAATCATCAATCGTTGTATTTTCTATATATAAAATATAACCATCCAATGTTTTTACTCTTAATCGGGTTGATTGAAGTTCAACTCTGGTTAATTCGTCCAAATAGAACCGGTATGTACCTGTCTTATTTGTAAGAAAGACCACTTTATACCCATTATTTAGTGTATGTATTACATTCATAGTTCTTGACATGTAATTAGTTGAACCACTTCACTTGAGTACTTCCGCTATACCCCTTTTCCCAGATGAACCATGCAAATGCAATTGCGCTTCCACCACCTGCTTTCATCCTTTCAAATTCTGCATCTTTTGCGCATTGCAATCTTGAACTTGAAACATAGATTGTTTTGGGAGGATGGTTGGTGAATAGAGTCTTCCGTGCAATCCCTTCCATAAACTGGACTTTGAGGAACATCGCAACCTTATTACCTTCCGGTATGATTTCCAAGGATTTTTCAATAAATGCTTTCGCATATCTGTAGGGTGGGTTAGTTATGATATCACCATCCCATTCAAAATCCTTAATGGTTAGGAAGTCAACCCCTGATTTCCCATACCCACGGTTTATAAGATCGGTACTTAGGACATCATACCCGGAATGCTTAAACACTTCACTTAAGTGTCCCATCCCACATGCGCATTCCCAAATTTTGTTTGAGAAGTTTTCCAATGTCAAAAGAAGCTCCCCTGCTTTTGGGTCAGTTGCATAGAAATCATCACATTGTCTTTCTTCCTTTGAGTGATTGCTCGCACCCAATGTCGTAAAGACCTTACCCCTTGAGTTCACCATTTTGTTGTTGTTCTTCATATTTTTAAGTTTTTAAATTGTTTAAAATTTAGATAAAGATTCCCCGTTCAGAGAACTGAATATTATTCATTTATCTGATTATTAATACTATAAGAGTATTGATTACTACTTCAACCAGGGATTTGTATTGAAGGAGATCTTCTGAAGTTAAAAATCCACTGGGTCCTTATTCTTCAAACACAGAAGTATTTGAGGAATAAATAGTTTTATAATTGCTTTCATCACCACTATTAGAATATACAGAGATTATTAAGGTCATCAATTTCATAATCTTCTTTATCAAAAAGATTCTGACAAACACCAATATAACTACCGAGAATTATACCATAGTCACTTAGTAACCTTTGAACTAATAGTAAGGCTTTATTAATTTGTGATCTTTTCACATCTGCAAGTTCACTATCAACAGAGCCATAACTGCAAGAAATAAGGTACTCATATTTGTCAGAGTAATAGTACAAGTTTTCATCTGATAGAGCTTTCATTTGAGTAATAACGTCCTGTCTAAGGTCAAGAAAGTCCTTTACCAATAAGTGATCTGGTAAAATCGTATTGTTTTTTGGTTTTTGGTTTTTCACCATTTTGTTGTTCTTCTTCATATTTTTATTTGTTTAATTTGTTTCTTGTTAGATTTTCTAAATCATCGTCACTATAACTTGTTGAGCCAAATAGGTCAATACATAATTCAGGATAACTACCTTTAATGCTTCCATATACACTGATTAAAGTTCGGATGAATTTTATTGCACTTGTTTTTTCGGATTCATTCAGATCAAACAATTCACAATGAATCTTGCTATTATTATCATGATGAAAGAGATATTTTGTGTCATTACCATAGATTGTTACATAGTCACCTGGTTCTTTTAAATCAAAACCATATTGTTCGATATTTGATTGAGCGTGTATTCTTAATTCATCAAATTTTCTGATTGATTCATACTTGTTCTTATGTTTTTGAAGAATTGCATCCACACGATTAAATGCCGCTGTATTGTTGTTGTTTTGCATAATTTTATTTTTTTTAATTAATACTAATTTTGTTTTTTGAGTGTAGCTTCCCCATCTTGATAATTTCGATATTCTTCAAATATCTGAATTACAATCATTTACAATTTAATCATCTACTAAACCCGGGGAATAAGAGTTATAGCTATCTTCTTCGCTTTTTCAGCTGGAATCTATTGATTTGTCTTTTGTTTTCATTATTTAATATTTGTAATATTGTAATACATAAATACCTGGCATACGTATAGGGCAAAAAAAAGATTATTTGAAATCTTTTTTAAATTGGTTTATCATTTCGTTCAAGATAATCAAGTTATTGAAAGTACCCCTATCAATGTTCATATCAACAACCTTTCTAACATTATCCCTTTCAATTATCAAATCATATGTTTTGACTTTTACATTCTTATTAAGAAGACGTACATTCTGACTGACAATATAGCCAAGGCTTCTATATATGGGAGCAAATTCATTTACACGATCTACAAAATTGTCATATTTATCACCAACCAGTTTATTAATTGTGCGGGTTTTATTGTTTTCATTGTCATACCAATATCCACGAATGTAGTTGTATTCAACATCGCCATTAGGACGTTTCTGTTTCTGTACATAAGAAGCTGCTTGAAAATCAATAATCAATGCCCTTTTCTTAATCTTCACTATTTGCGTATTAAGAACTTCAAGAACATCTAAAGGAGAACGAACTGGTAAAATCCTATCACCACTTACCATATCCAAAAGTTCAATTTTGTCCTGCCAATATCCAATCAGATGCTTTTGCCATTCGAGGTAGAAATCGTCATATTGCAATCCATCCATTTCATCCCAAATTTCAGAAACTGTCCTGTCAGAATTTTCCACCAATTCAAAAGGTAAAACCTTCAACTGAACTTTGTCTTGATAACGTATTTCAACTTCTTTGTTATCCTTTGATTTCACAGTATCATCCGCTTCAAGCACTTTATACAACCAGTCATGCTGACTAAATGTACTTTTTGTTTGATTAAAACGATTTTTGAACGTAGTTTTTAAATTTTCTGTATCCATGATTCTGTTATTTGTAATTTTCTGCAAATATATAGACAATTTTTCATATAACCTAATTTATTTCAAAATATATTTGCAAATAATCGAATTATTATTTATGCCACTATTTGTAAATATATATTTCATCGAAGTATTTTAATTATTTTTGACAAAGGTACAACATTATTTGAATATACCAAATTATATTGGATATATTTTTCATTTATTTTTTGGTTATGTGCATTTGTTCGCAATTGTTCGCAATAAAATTACTTATTATATTGTATATCAATTGATTGATGAATTCAAATAATTTTACCAAACAGGGGTATTCGCCAAATATTTTGAATTATAACATTGTAAATATTAACTGACACAGCATTGCAGTTGAAAATGACACAGTGTGATCATCGGTAAAAGTATTTAATTTTTGGTTGTTCTTGCATTTTATTCTTTTTTTTCATTCATCCCTGTGTTTCTATGAATCGGTAGGATATTCCGTTCAAATTTACGATATACAATTTTTGCGTGAGCTTGTCTTATTACCTGTCTGATGGTAAGCTGACCATGTAAGAACTTAAGACCACTACGAAACATCGTGGAAGCAGTAAGTCTATTGATTTTAGTCAGATACGAAACAGCTTCCTGTGAAGGTGGTCGCTTTTTTGTGTCAGGTCTTGACATTATTAAAAAAATTGACTTATTGATTTCAATACGATGGGTTATGGCTTTTCTGTCTGTAGTAATATGGTGTTTAAATTAATTTGTATATTTGAAAACTTGAAAACCTGCTCAAGCAGTTAAACCAAAACATACTATACTAAACAATTAACAGCGATTGCTCATCGGATTGAACTTCTAATAAAATCAATAAAATCGCAATTCTTAACACGCATGACATTACAAAAGTGTTAGCGGAAATTTTAAAAGCGCAAGACCTAAGAGTTTAGTTCATTGAAATTAATCTTAATACAATAAACCATGAAAATTGAAAGAGTAATCATTAAAAATTATAGAACTTTAGAAGATCTTGATATACAGATTAATACATTTTACACTGCTGTATGTGGCAAAAACAATGCAGGTAAATCATGTTTAATTCAAGTAATCAAAAATATATTGGGTTTTGAAGCAAATCCATTTGAAGACTATGATGAAACAGAAGTAAGCCATAAGGATGATTATACAATCTGGAAAGAGGATAAAACTGAACCAATCTTGTTCTGTTTAGAAATAAAACTTTTTAGTGATAATGATGCTGGACTGATTAAATTTATTGAAACATTTGTTAAAGCAGAAGAGGCACAAGTTGTACCTAAAGAGGATACTAACATATTGAGAATTAGCTTAATTTTTAACTGTAAAAAAAGCATTCCAGATGAAGAAGTTTTTTTTAATGAAAAGAAACTTGATGATTATTCGTCCAGAGAAGTGATGTCAAAAATTAGAAATTCCAAAACTCTAATTTTTCATGATTCAACGGAAACAAGAAGAAACTATGGCAGATTTCATGGTTATTATGATGACTTCTCAGTTGCTGAAGGTGACTCAATTAGACAAAAAAGTGAGATCCTTCAAAAGGAAATTAGAAAGATATCTGAAAGACAACAAAAGGATTTATCGGATTTATTAGGAAGGTTAAGGGAAAAATACGACATAAATTTGTCAGTTCCTGGTCTAAGTTTTGAAAAAATACCATATGAGATTTCTTTAGGCGAGAAAGATTTTGATATTCCACTCGATAATTGGGGTAGTGGCACGAAAAATCGTACACTGATTCTAAAGAGTTTATTTAATGCAAAGAAATTTATTGAAACTGCAGACCCCTCAAAGAAAATTACACCAATAGTACTAATTGAGGAACCTGAGAGTTTTTTGCACCCATCGGCACAAGCAGAATTTGGAAAACTTCTGCAAGATCTGGCAACAGAGTTTAAAATTCAAATACTAATTACTACTCATAGCCCATTTTTACTTTCAAATTTGGATGACCCAACTTCAAATATTTTATTAGAGAGAAAGATTGAAAAAAAGAAGTTACGTGAGACAGTAAGAGTATCAACAAATGGACCTGATTGGAAAAAACCATTTGCTTTAGCGCTTGGAATTGAAGGGAATGAGTTTGACAGTATTAAAAATGCTTTTTTTAGTCAGTCAAAAAAATTATTGTTAGTAGAAGGAGAAACTGATAAAGAGTATTTAGAGATGCTTCGAGGTGAACAGCATGGTAAGAATAAACTTGATTTTGATGGTGAGATTTATGCATATGGCGGGTGGAGTACCTTGAACAATACTGTAATGATGAAATTTCTTAAAGAAAAATATATAAAATTAGTTTTGACCTTTGATCTTGATGCATATGGTCAAGTAAGAAAAAGTCTCGAATCACTGGGCTTAGAGATTGATAAGGATTATTTTAAGATTGGACTTGATAAGGGAGGTAAAAGATCGATTGAAGGACTTTTACCAGATAGCGTATTTAGTAAAGTTTGGGGGGCAAATCATGACTTAGTATTACAAATCTTGTCTGATAATAAAACAGAAGCAGAGTCCGCTAAAAATAATCTGAAAAGATTGTATTTAGATGAATTTAAATTAAATGCAAAACCTGGGAATGAGTACTTTCAAGAATTTTATAAATTATCGACAAAATTAAATAAGGCTTTAAAAGATTAATAAAAAAACACTTCACTATCCAAACCACATGCGCCTAAAGGCGCACTTGCTACCCGTTGTAGGTAATTTTGGAAGTCCGCAACCGGACCAACTACGTATGCTAACGGTAAAAAAAGCAAGAATTCGGCAGATAGCTAAAGTGTTGATTATCAATAGTCGCTTTTGACCGTTAGTCAGAATTTTAGAAACACGTACTTCAACCTTTTACGAACATGAAAGAAATTAAAACGGATTTGGAAATGTATGTTGGCCTGATGAATGAAGTAAAGAAAAGAAGTCTTGCCGTTTTGACTATGCTGAAAAAGGAAAACTCAACAGCTTATCCAGGAACAAATATTGAGTTTATGTGTTTGCAGATTCGAAAAATGCTTGAATTAATATCATTGGGTTCTCTTGTCGTAAATAAATCGGTTTTTGATGAGCAGAAAGTCAAATACGAAAAGTTCTGGCATGCTGAGCGAATATTAAACGATATTGAAAGAATAAATCCAGATTTTTACCCAAAGCCTGTTTATGAAAAACCAAGTTCCGTAATCGGAATAAAAAATGAGATCATTGATCTAAAAGATGGATTTCTTAAACGAGATGAATTCGTAAAAATCTATGAAAAGTGTGGAAAAATAATGCATGCAGATAATCCATTCGGTTCAAAAGTTGATTTAAAATATTATGAGAGCCAAATTATGAATTGGTTAGATTTAATTGTAAGGCTTTTAAACACTCACGTGATTCGACTAAAGGGCGGTAATAATTTTTATATTATTCATATGAAGGAAGATAGGGATGATTTAGTCCATGGATACGATTTCGGATTAGTAAATAAGAACATTGCCTAACACCAGACCACAAGCGCCCATTATGAGATTCTACATACCTTCAATAGAAGAAAATAAAGAAGAAGATTTTCTAAAAGTATCAATATTTCCACATCTTGAATCTATGGGATATAGTGGATTTACTGATAAAAGGGTTAATAGCATTTCTTTTAGACATCATGGAGAATATCTTACGGATACAGTCGGTGAAATTTGTGTTTCAAATAATGAACCAATTTTTTTAATACTTGAAACAGATAAGATGTTCTTAGTCTGTACAATGCATAGAGGTATTGTAGGAGGTGAGCCAATGATAACAGGAAAGAACGATGTAGAAAATATCATATATTTTGATAATAATGATAAGAATTCATATGAATATAAGGGATGGACTTATCAATTGTCAAACAGCAATCATAATGTAATTTCTCCAATTGAATTGCCAGAATCATTGTATAAATACTATAATAATACTGAATTAAATCGAAACGCAATTATTGAGAGTTATTGTTTTTGTAGCCATCCATATCAGTTAAATGATTCAATGGATTGTAATAATTTACTCTGGGATTTTAGAGGGATAACTAAATCTAAATTTGATAATTTCTGTGATTTTTTTAAAGGTAGTCCATTTCTGATTGGAAAATGTAGTTTCGAGGAAGATAAATTAAATGATTTTGAGTTTATTAAGACCGCCTTCTGGAATATTGTAACTGACAAAGCTGGCATTATATCTTTTACCCAGAACCCCTTAAATACTTTGATGTGGTCACATTATGCGAGCGAAAAAGGTTTTATGGTTGAGTTTGACAGAGAGAACTTAGTCAACCATTTTAAAAAGCTCAATCCAAACATGAATAATTATGTTTTCATGCCAATCCAATATGTTGATGAGCTTGAGATGGTGGATTTTTTCTCAAAAATATTTACAACCCCTGATGTTCCATTCTTATATTCAATCAATGTAAAAAAGCAGGATTGGAGTTATGAACAAGAGTGGAGATTGGTTTGCTATTCAGATAGTTACGGTGTACCACAATCAATAATAAAGCCAGAACCAGACCTCCCTGGTAAATTTCCAAGAAATTTTTTCTATGATAAAAAGGTGGTTCGGTCGATAACTCTTGGCAAGTTTTTTTTAAATGGATCAAATCTTAATAAGATAATACCTCCAAACATTTATGAAATAAAAAATACAGACGAATTACAATTTATAGATTTTCTTTATTCTAATTTTAACGAGTTGTTATTTTTATCCGATGAATCTACAATGGGCAGTAGATTGAATAGAAATAGAATTCAAATTCAACTTGAGAAACTCGACAAAAATGTATTTAGATTAAAAAAATAAAACTTGAAGCTAATGCCACCCAAACCACAGTGCCTGAAGGCGCATGTGGCCTGATTACCCGTTAGACGAAATGTTAAAAGCGCATGACCTGTCATTTATGCAATAGGGAAAAGGAACTTCTAAGGCGCTCACACATAATTCCCAAATTTATGTACAAAGGATTATTTAGTGAGGATCACCATATCGCATCTGTCGATTTAAATGGTGCAAGGAAGACCATATTTTATCCTAATGGAATTTATGATTCGAATATATTATGTAAGGAGTGTGATAATAAAATACTTGGAAGCCTTGAAAGTTATTCGAAGATTATTCTTTGGGGAGGTAACGGCAAACCTAAGTCATATCACTCGGTAGATATAGAAGCAGACCAATCAAACAACAAACTTTTACATATTTCAAATATTGATTATAATAAGTTTAAACGATTCCTTTTGTCGATTCTTTGGAGAGCCTCCATATCTAAGCAGGATATATTCAAAAGGGTATCATTAGGTATCCACGAAGATAGAATTAGAGATATGATTCTTGAGAATAATCCTGGTCACGAAGATGATTATGCTGTGGGATTGATATTGCTAACACCCAATAAAACGTGTCCTACAAAAATTATTTGTGATCCGCAATTACTCAAAACCGAGAAGAGCCTATCATACTTATTCTTAATTAATGGTTTTATTATTAACTATAAGATTGAAGGAAGTAAATTTGATGATATTTATAGCCAAATTGCAATAAAAGAGGATAATACTATGGATGTCATTGTACTAAATGAAGAAGAAACTATTTTTTACATGGACAAGTACATGAAAGGTGAAATAAGATACAAATAAACACAAGAGTAAACCCGCAATTCAAAATATTACAAATAATTCATTATAAGATTGCATTATGAATACTGATAATCAATTGATTAAGGAAAGCGACAAATCTTTTATGATACAGACATCGTTAAAAGGTCTTTTGTCTGTTATTGCTTCAGCAGTACCTGGTTTCCCAGATGCTGGTGGACTTTTTTCTTTAGTTTTTGATTATAGTGCTAAAAGGAAACAAGACAGATTGATTGATTTTGTTAATTCGTTAAGTGCTGATTTGAATGAAGTTAAACAACAAATAAATCCAAATTATACAAATAAAGAAGATTTCATTGATGTACTTGAAACTACAATTAGGTATACTGTAAATGAAAGATCTGAAGAAAAACGAACTTATTTCAAAAATATATTGAAAAATAGTGTGCTTGATTTGGATGGCGATTATGATAAAACAGAAAAGTATTTGAGGATAATCGATGGTATGGATGAATTAGAGCTTCTAATATTAAAGATTTTCTGGAATCCGATAAAGTTTAATAGAGATAACGGTTCCATAATTGATCATAATGAAAGAATAGGTTTCGATAAGACAATTAGTCCAACTGAGGTTCTACATAGGCTATTACCCAATTATGGTAGGTCGGATATTACTATTGCATGGAACGATTTAGAATCCAAATGGTTGATAGATGTATCAACAATCCCCAATAAATCAGAGCCTATTATGAATCCATTAGATGTTTTGAAGTACCGCCTACCAAAAAAAGGGAAGGATTTGATGATGTACATAATGGAATAAGAAACTCCTGTACCCTATAAATAGGGCTTATTGTGGTACGTCTTACCCTACAGCAAGTTGTACTACATCCCTGCAAATCACCTTATGACCTTCGAAATGCCTAACTTTACAAATGCTCAACCGTAATGGGCAAGACTAAAAAAACAGTGGACAATTTGCTGTACAAAGACAGGACAGAAAAATGAAAAACCGACACTCATCCAGGTACATTTAAAGCCCAAACACTCGGGCGACAGTTTCGCAGCAAAAAGAGCCTTCATTTTGTCAATGCACCGCATCTTATTATTATCTTGCGACTTAATAATTTAATTTATTATTGACTTAAAGTCTTATGAAATTTATAACACAAACACCGAAAATAGCATTAAAAGCGTTCTTGAAACAAAGACCTTCTGAAAGCGAAAGAGATAAATTCAAGGCGAACCTTATAACTTTGCTTGACAAGATTAGTATTATAGAAAAACAACCAAAAGACGAAACTGAAGAACATTTAAAAAATAATGTACGTGATTTTCTTCGAGACACATATTACATTGAAACAAATGCAATAAATACAAAAGACAAAAAAGATTTGGTAATTCATATTGGTAAAACTACTGACAGTGATGTTGGAGTAATTATTGAAGCCAAGAGACCTACCAACATCAATGAAATGGTAACGGTTGAAGATCCAAATAAAAAAGCACTATACGAACTCATACTTTATTATCTGAATGAAAGAAATCAATCAAATAATATTCAACTCAAACAACTTGTAATAACCAATATTTACGAATGGTTCATCATTGATGCAAACCAATTTGACAAACACATTTATCGAAATACTCAGATAAAAAAACTTTATGAAACCAAACTCAATGATAAAAAAGATAATCCGTGGTTTTATGAGGAAATTTCAAAAATCGTTTCAAAAATTGATGATGAAATACATTGCGTTCACTTTGACATTAGAGATTATGACAGGATTTTAAGAAATAATATTACTGAAGATGATAAAGAACTTGTCGCACTTTATAAAATTCTTTCACCACAGCATTTATTAAAAATCGCTTCACCAAACGACAGCAACACGCTAAATGAAAGATTTTACAAAGAGTTGCTTCATATCATCGGACTGGAAGAAGCAAAAGAAGGAGCAAAAAATATAATCAGACGAAAAAAAGAAAATCGCAATGCAGCTTCATTGATGGAGTTAGCCATTGAAGCCCTAAATACGGAAGATACTTTTCATCGTATTTCAGACATCAAAGTTTATGGCGAAAACAAAGAGGAGCAAACTTTCAACATCGCTTTAGAACTTTGCATCACCTGGATAAACAGAATTCTATTTTTGAAATTATTAGAAGGTCAACTCATAACTTATCATCAAGGCAACAAAGATTATCGCTTTCTTAATACCGAGACGATTCATGATTATGACGAATTGTTTAAACTATTTCACAAGGTTTTGGCGGTTAATATTCCAGATAGAACCGAAGCAAATAAAAATAAATTCAGTCGTGTTCCCTACTTGAATAGCTCCCTTTTTGAAATCAGCGAATTAGAAGACCTAACAATAAAAATTAATTCGCTTGAGAATGATGGAGAACTTGAATTGATTAATACAACCATTTTAAAAGAACAGAAGAAGAAGGCAAACAAGCTGCCTTCTCTTAATTATCTTTTTAATTTCCTTGATGCTTATGATTTTTCCAGTGAGGGTGCAGAAGATTGGCAGAAAGAGAATAAGCAATTAATAAATGCCTCTGTTCTTGGCAAAGTGTTCGAGAAAATTAATGGTTATCGTGATGGTTCATTTTTTACACCTGCATTCATTACAATGTATATGTGCCGTCATTCCATTCGTTTAGCGGTTGTAGAAAAATTCAATGAAGTGTTGTCCGACAAAGGCGAAAAACTATTTGACAAGTTTGACGACATTAAAAACTATACATCACGACATTTCAAAACAGAAGAGGTTTTAAAAGCAAATGAAATTGTAAATTCGTTACACATTTGTGACCCAGCGGTAGGTTCAGGGCACTTTTTGGTTTCAGCACTTAATGAAATTATCGCCATTAAAGCTGAGTTGGGTATTTTGGCTGACGATAAAGGCAATAATCTTAACGGTTATGAAATTGAAATCGTAAACGATGAACTAATCATTACCGATCAACAAGGAAACCCCGTTGAATACAGACTACAAAACGGAAAGCCGTTAAGCAAAGAAGTTCAGCGTTTACAAAAAACACTATTTCATCAAAAGCAAACAATAATTGAAAACTGTTTGTTTGGCGTTGACATCAATCCTAAATCAGTTTTGATTTGTCGTTTGCGTTTATGGATTGAACTTTTGAAAAATGCATACTACAAAGATGCAGAATACACGGAACTTGAAACCCTTCCAAACATCGACATAAATATAAAATGTGGCAATAGTTTATTAAGCCGATTTGCTTTAGATGCAGATTTGAGCAAAGCACTAAAAAGCATTAAGTATGATATAAAGGCATATAGAGGCTTTGTAAATGTTTACAAGTGCGAGAAGAACCGTGAAGTAAAGCGTGGGTTCCAAAAAATTATTGACTCTATTAAAAGTGATTTTAAAACCGAAATTATCAAATCGGGTAAAGATTTTCAAAATTGGTATAACGCTAAAGGTGTGTATGATAATCTCACTAATCAGCTCAATATTTTTCAAATGACACCAAAAGAGGAAATGAAATATTATAATGATGTAAGAATTGCAACGAATGAAATGGAAAAATTTAAAGCAATTTTAGATGAAATAAAAACCAATATTATTTATAAGAATGCTTTTGAATGGCGTTTCGAATTTCCTGAAGTCCTGAATAACAAAGGCGAATTTGAGGGTTTTGATTTGATAATAGGCAATCCGCCATACATAGGTGAAAAAGGTCATAAAGAAATAATTAGAATAATTCGTCAAGGTCACCTTGCCAAATTCTACCAACGTAAAATGGATATATTTTACTTTTTTTTCAATTTGGGCTTGCAATTATTAAAAACAAATGGGAAATTATCATTCATCACAACAAATTACTATTTAACAAGCGATGGGGGCGAAAAATTAAGGACTGACTTTAAAAATAGCTCAACTGTAAATGGTTTAATAAATCTGAATGAGTTAAAAATATTCGAGTCAGCTAAAGGTCAGCATAATTTAATAACATTTTTGACTAAAGGGGTTAATGCACAAACATCAGCACGTAATATTGTTACAGCTGAAACAGGGGATTGTAATCAAGAACTATTTGATAAGGTAATTTCTGCGCAAAACGAAAATTCTAAAATTTATATAGTGCCTCAAACCGAACTTTACGAAACCACAAATAATTACATTCGTTTGCAAGGTCTGGGGAGTAAGGAAAATTCATCTAAAGACAATTCAATATTTAAAAAAATAATTGTACAAGGAACTCCTTTAATACAAATATGTGACATTAGTCAAGGAATTTTAAGTGGTGTTGATAGAATTTCTAATAAACATATAGAAAGTGAATTGACAGAAAAAGAAAATATAAATAGCGGTGTTTTTGTTCTTACAAATGATGAAATAAAAAATAAAAACTTCTCAAATAAAGAATTAGAATTGTTAAGGCCTTGGTTCAAAAACTCAGATATTCACAAATATTGGACTTCAAATGATTCAAAATACAAAGTCATTTATGCCACGAGAGATATTGAAATAGAAGATTATCCTTCAATTAATCAACATTTTGAGAGGTTTGAATCAGTAATTAAAAATAGAAGCCAAGAAAGAGGAGAAATGCAAGCCGCAGTTAAACTTGGAAAATGGTGGGTCATTTTTGCAGCCAGAACGAAATCAGTTTTTGAAGGCGAAAAAATAGTTTGCCCACAACGAACCAAGTCAAATGTTTTTGGTTACAATGATGACATATGGTATTCAAGTGCAGATGTTTACTATATTTCAAATGCAATTAAAGGTATAACTTTAAAATACATTCTTGCATTACTAAATTCTAAACTTTATTTTTTCTGGCTTTACAATAAAGGCAAACGTAAAGGAGAAAGCTTAGAGTTGTATTATACACCACTTACTGAAATACCTGTTAAAATAATTACTTTGTCCGAACAGCAACCATTTATAGATTTGGTTGAGAAAATAATTAGTAAAAAAGGAATAGGTACATCTGAGTTAGTAAAGAAAATTGACGAATTAGTTTATAAACTATATGACATTTCATTAGAGGAACAAAAAATAATTGAAGGAGATAAATAATAAACAAATCGCTCCTTCTCTCTCAGGCACGTTGGCATAACATAAAGCCAACGCTACTACCAAATTTTGCCAAAGAGCCTTCCAGCCATTCCCGCTCAAACGAACGGTAAAACAGATACATTGTAGCAAATTGAAAGAAAATGATTGAAGACAAAAAAACGCCAAGTGATTGCTGCCACCTATGAAAACAACGTTCATCCTTTGCACATCCTCAGACACCAACGAACCAACGCACGTAATTTGCATTACACAACCGGCAATATACAGCCTTCCAAGCTTTAATCTTGTTTCAGGTTGCAACGACCCAAAACTACGTAAAAGTGCCCTTAAATGGTTCGAGAATGGCTGCAAATCGGTAGTAAAGACCGTTCGATCACAGCCACCCGGATTTCTGGAGGCATTAGCAAAGGTTCGACAAAACAGAAATCAGGTAAACATCGCAGATATGGCAGAATCGGTAGGTATTTCGGAAAAGTTCATGACACTGTGCATCGATGATGTGAAATGGAAGGGTGCAGTTGCAAGAATACCGATGGCAAACCGGCAAAGGTTTATTGAGGGGGTGTCAAAACTCGGATTGTAAAAATTCAAAAAACAAGAACTATGGACAAGTTTGACATCATTTGCATAGACCTGATTTTGAAAAAGTTGAACGAAGACCTCAGGCGGTATGAATTTATTAGCGGGGGGCTCTTTAGGGATGTCAATAATGGGAAATCACTTAATGACAAAAAAGTAGAGTCTCTACTTAGACTATTAGAGAGGGATAATATTATAACTGTAGAGTGGAATACGTCCATCCCTTCCTGTCAATTAACTTTCGAAGGCATTGAGGTTTATAATTCTGGATATGAGATCTTCTTAAACATTAAGAAAGCAGAGTATGAAAAAACCGCCAAAATAGAATCACTTAAAGAGAAAGAACTCAGACTAAATGTCTTTAAACTAAAGAACTGGGGGTGGTTCTTAATCTTAAACTTAATTGTTACCATAATCGCAAGTATAACTACCGTATTGATTACAAAGTGGATTATGTAATTTGTGTTTTTTTTTGGTCAGAACTTGTCAAACCTTAAATATTTATATGTTCAAGGACTGCAATACGATGGGATATAGCTTTTTATGTCCGTAGTAATATGAATTTTAAATTTATTTGTATATTTGAAAACTTGAAACAAACTCAATCAAGTAAACCAAAACATAGTATTATACAACGACTAACTTCGATTGCTCATCGAATTGAACTTCTTACATAATCAATTTAATAGCAACTCCTAACAAACATGCCATTACACGGGTGTTAGGGCCAATTTTAGAACCCGTAGGTTTTGGTTCCTGCAATTGTGAATCTAACATCCAAGAGAAAGACGCGCCATCATTAGCAGTGCAATTGTAAAAGAAGAAAATTTGAGACTGCGGTTTCGGCCGATAGAGAAAGACGCGTTATCATTATTAATTTTGATAATTTCAAAAACCTTTTGTTTATATTTGTAAAAACATAAAAACTATGTCAAACGAACTAACCACCCCCATTGAACTGAATGGCCATAAATGGTACAGTCAGGCGGGTCTATGCGAACTTCTCGGAAAAACCGACCAGACAGTCAGGAATTGGACCAAATGCGAGCCTCCGCTAATAATCAAAGACGAGTCCATGGGTGTAAAACTGTACCGGCTCGCGGACGGGGTAAATCTGTACCGGCTTGAGAACGGCGAAACCCTAATTACAAAAAGTCCATTAGAAGTGCAATTGTAAAATAAGAAAATTTGAGGCTGCGGTTTCGGCCGATAGAGAAAGACGACTTAAAATTGGATTCTGCAATTGATAGCAGGACTACAAAATGCTTCGCAAGCGAAATCCAGTTCTACGATGGAGATAGCTGATGAATAAAGAAGAAGAAAAGAAACAGCGAACGACTGTCAAAATGTTGAAAAGCCTCTGGTGATCGACAATTGAAGGATAGTCATGAATAAAAAAAACTGGCCCTAACATCAGCTAAGCTACAGGCTCACACTCAGGCGATTACGCCTTCGTTCCGCCCGTCGCCTATCTACCCGTTAGGGGCAATACAAGAATCGCGTTACCAAACTTTAATTCAATTAAACATGAAAAAGACAATTTCAATTCTATTCTTGCTGTTATTCTTGAATAGCTGTTCTTCTTATATGGGGATTTATAAGTTTAACCTTAGTGAAGTCGAGAGTAAGGACAAACTTTCAAATAGTGAGTCAATAACATCAAGCTTTCAAAAAAATGATAGTTTGGTTTACGAAAACAACCAACTTAAAATTGTTTGGTTCCCTTCGGCTTCTGATTTTAGATTTATCCTTACAAATAAGTCGACCAATAATATGAAGATTATTTGGGATGAATCAGTTTATGTTAATACTGATGGATTCTGCCGCGCGGTAATTCATCAAGGTACCAGATTTATAGATAAAGATATCACACAAAAACCATCCGTTATTGTTAAGGGTGGTAAGATTGAGGATTTGATATTACCTACGGATAATGTCTATTTTGTTTATGGGAAATATGGTGGATTATGGCAAACAATGCCACTATTTAAGGTTTGGTTGAATACCCTTGAGGAATTTGATTTAATTAAAAAAGAGTGTGTAGGTAAAACGGTGAAAATTTTATTACCAATTTCAATTGAAAATTCAATTCAAGAATATATGTTTACTTTCAGGATTGAGGATTTTTATAGGAAAGTGTACACAAGTGTCCCGGTTAAACCGTAAAAATTGTGTAACATATAGAAACACATTATTTTATAACGCTTTTTTTCAACTATTTGAAATTAGATAGATTATACCAAATCTTAAGATTGTGTTCAATTTTTAGATGTTTGATAACCAAACGATTACAAACTTTTTTCATGGCCGTTTTTGTAAAACTTTGCATTCAAAATTTTGAGAGACAGCGGTGGATATATAAAAAAAAGATATGAGAAACGCCATTGTATATCTGATTGTTGCCAGTAATTAAAGAAACTCATCACACATGGATTACTCCGAATTAGAAACGAGGCACAAGAATCATATAAATGGGAAACTGTCTCAGTTTATGGATGCTTACATTAGACAACATAAAGTATGGACTCCGCATCAAATGCACGATTCATTTTTCGAGAAAATTGATGAAGAAATAAAAAATAATTCGTATGTAAAAGAAATTCTGTATACAAAAAACATATGGACATCTGAACCTGCAATAAAATGGTTAAGTTCCAATGATGGTCGAGAATTTGCAATGAATAAATTTCAGAAAAAATATGAAAAAGATAAGCCAATTGCATCAAGAAAAAGTCCGTTAGTTGAAAGAGTTAGATTTGGCCTGAACTGGAATAGAAATAAATATTATGATATAAATTTTGGATTAAAGGGTAAATGTAACTTTATTGAAACTAATGAGCTTATAAATTTAACTGATAGACCTTGGACTATTAAACATGTAAATAATGAACTGGTTTCTGGGTATAATACTGACTTATTAAATTGTCTAAATCAATTATCGACAAGTCACATTGAGAAATTATTTATTGATTATTGGATAAAGAATTATTACAAAAGCGAGGACAACCCAGCGATTATACCGGAAGTTTGTGGTTTTAGACAACAATTCTATTATTTTGAATTAGAAGGTGAAGTTTATACAACCCGCGAAGAATTGCCAGATAAAAATTTGGATTATAAACCGATTAATTTTAGATTTGATTTTCTGATTGCAAATTTTCAGAAACAAAAAATTGCATTTATTGAGTTGGATGGTTTTGAATACCATAAAACAAGGGTTCAACAGACTATTGATTGTATTAAAAGAAATACTGCAACTCATCATAATGTATCTCTTTTGACATTTACATCTAAAAGGATAATTGAGAATATAGATTCTGTTTTTTTGGAACTTGAAAGTTATTTAAAAAATTAACTACCACCAACACCACTCAGGAGAGCATTCCTCAATAGAACATCGTAATTATTAACCAAACTTGAAACTATGTGTAATTATGATAAATGGAATTTAATAGTAAATATTTTCACTACTATAGGAACCAGTGTTCAAAAACTTAAAGTATAATATGGACTGTCTTAGCTATTTGCACTTTTTTATTCAACCATTTTTAATCCTCCTTCTTGATAAAGATACCCCGCTTTCCGATAAATATTTCGACATGGTTTCCATCTCGAAGATCCGCAACAGCCTTTGTCCGACTAAATCTGTTCACGTAAGCGTAGCTTTCAATGTCCGTGATGTCACCTTTTTCTATAAGCGCAATCACTTCTTTAATAAGATCATCTCGTTTAATCATTTGTTTTTTAATTTAATAATTTCAATTCTCTCTTGTCAGATATGGATTCTGTTCAAATCCCACAGAAACGCTATTTGCACCCAAAATTTAAATTCAGCTTTGATTCTAATTAACATTCCCTCAACCCAATCGAACTGAGGCATACCTTTGAATCTACTTAGTACGTTTAGTGCTTCACGTAATTGACTTACTTCAGTTACATTTAACGGCTGATTGGAAATCGAGAAATCAAGATTTGAATATCTATATGATACCCTCCGACCATCCTTTACCCTATCTAATTCAATGCTCCACCCAGCCACACTTTCCTTAAATGATATATCATCGAGGATTTGCCTTCTTTTTACACCGTCAAGTATGCCAGCATATTCATATAAAGCTGAATTACATGCATCAATCAATTCTTCAATAAAATACTTTCGACCTGGATTTCGGAAACATTTATCCAGGGTATTATAACGGATAGAAGCGTGTTTATTTGCAGGCATAGCAATAGAAATCCAAGGTGGTTTTTCAGTCAGAGGGTAAAAGTAATGAAAGTGGTTGATAATAGTTTCAAAGAATTATTAATAATGCAGATACAATGCACAAATATATTTTATCTTTGCTTAGTGTTTAGGAACATTTTTTTCATAACCTAATTCTTATTGCTATGTGGTTACTTGCATTACTGATTTTTGTTGGATGTATTCTTGGAGGAGTTAAAGAACTTTTCAGTTAGTGACATTGCGCCTCATTGCTACTTTAGCTATGACTATTTCAAGATTGTACGGGGTCATTTGATCCCGTATTTCAATATTATATTTAATAATCAATTGAATAAAGCGGTTAGAAGTATCCAGGGCATATTTGAAGATTTATTCTTTATGATGTTTTTTGGTATTAAACGGTAAAATCAAACTCGATATTTTGCTTTTCTTTATCTCCTCAATTTTCTCTTTCTTGATTCTATATAGTTGAGTATGTAAAAAGCGGAAACATCTTGTCTCTATGTCATCACCATTTGTCCTTGGAAGCCTACCATACTTTAATATGAAATCCTCAAGAATTTGTATATTCTTATCCCAAGAATTTCGGTCCTTCTTAATACCCGAATTCAAAGGATATTCCGAAATAAATTCAGTTTCTTTAAGACCAACAAAAGATCCTTTATAAAAAATGAATCTATTTAAGTTTTCCAATCTAATATTGGTTAAAACATTATTCTCGTTAGTATTTCTAAATTGATTTACAAATTTCGTTATTTCACTTATATGCTTTGGGGCAGACTCTTCTCTTAAGTACTCTTCAACAATATCCCTAATTGTACCACCACGAATATCTTGTTCATCCTCCCAGTATTTAAGTCCCCAGATGCTTGTCCTGCTAAATGGTACAAAACGACTATCCCTTTGTAGAGAAGATCGAATGCTCATTTCATCAGTAGTCAAATCGGGATTAAGTTCAATGACCTTTCTAAATATTTCCCGAATATTTGAGGGTACACCTAAAATATCCAAAGCTTCATAGGTGTATTCATGAAGTGCTTTATAAGTATTTCGACTAAAGGTGATAAATCCATTTATATCTATACTGATTTCGAATTCCCTTTTAATAATATATTTGGATATCCTACTAATTACTTCAATATCAATGTCAACATCCTTTGCTTTAAAACACATTAAATATGTTTCCAGATCCAGACAATAACTTTCGTTAATTTTTAAAGATAAACGCCTATTTATATCTTCAATAAGATCTTCAAAAGAGAAATTAGCACATATTTCACGTTTTACTAAATAAGTATTTTTCCAATTATGAGTAATCCTATTATTTAAGGATAGTACAAGTCCTTTTTCATTCCCAATTAATGAAAAATAATCAGTGAGAATTATTGAAATGACTTTATTAACAAACAAATTGTTAAAAGCATTTTTTTCAAATGTATTAATCCTTTGTACAAATTCGTCTTCAATTAAGAGTACATCATTAAAGCGATCTAAACCATACAAATTGAGTGTATCAATATCCAGAATTTTCAAGAACGAAAATTTAGAAGTTAAGTCTTCATATATTCCATTTTTTAATTGTCGCAATCGTTCTCTTGAAATATCAATTTCCTTCAAAAGCTCTAATCTTGAAATTATATTTTTAGTTGAAAAGTAGTTAAATTCATTCTTAAAGATGGATTTGCATTTATTGTTATAAAGAATATTTTCTTCAATTAATCGATCTATCGTTTTAAAAACTGGTATTCCATTCGTGAAATCATAATCACCAATTATTTCATCAATAGTTGAAGTAGTTAAATTAAAATTTCTTTTTAAAAATGAAACAAAGAGGTCGTTAGTAGAGTTTTTCTCTTCGCTTGCAATTTCCTCACTATCAATAGTATTATTTATTTGATCAATGATAAATTTGAAAAGGTTTTCAATTTCTTCTTCAGTTTTTTTCCCTATGTTTTTTATACTCTTTATGTCAAATGTATTGTCAACAATTGTGTATTTCAAATTTTCAATCGAGAAATCGCCCTCAAAAAAAAGCCGAAGGGCATTAACAGATCTTATTGAAAGCCCTCTAATTTGACACTCGATATTATTATTTAGAATGAATTTTTGTCGTGAACTTAATGAACTAATTTTTTTTGCCAATATATTTTCATGTGCTCTACCCAATTCTATTAATTCATCTTCATATGTAATAGTTGAAATCAGATTAACTCGTTTTTTAATTTCATTAAAACACTCAACTAATTCATTAAAAGACTTCTGCCCAATATTTCTTATAGTTTTTATGCTAAAACTATTATCATATAATACCTCAATCAAACTTTTAAGAGTTATTGAATTTAAATAGTGATAAAGCCCATTATATGCTCTTTTTGATAAATTTGCTAATAGTAAATCAACGTAATTATTCAATACAAATTTCTGCTGTACAGTAAATTTTTCCAAAATATTTGTCTGAATAACTTCATTTTCTGTTTGGTAATTTTGACTATCGGTTTGAGTTTGAGATAATGCTTGGATTTCCATTCTAATATAAGAAAATAGCTCTTCAATTTCTTTACCGAATTTCACACCAATATTTCTGAATCTCGCAATTTCAATGTTTCCCTCTTCCAATAATGGTAATAGTTTGTCAAGAGAAATGTCATTTTCAAGATTAAACTTCAACCTATTTGATGCTCTAACTGAAAGTTTCTTTACTTTAAATAAAAATTTATGATTTAGATTAGACTTTTGAAGGTTAGTCAATTCATGAATAATTTGATTTAACTGTTTAACATTAGAATCACTATTTATTACAAAATCATTCATTTTTTTCAGATTAAATCTATTAATTCACTAATTCGAATTCAAATCCACCATCCAATATAATTAAAAATTTAGCAACTAAGAAAGATGATCTTTTTTGGCTGGGAAATGACATTTTGATTTTAAACATGGTTGATTTAATGCTACTAATATACATTCAAATGTACAAAATGCGTTAATTAATTCAACGGCCTTTATGTGATTAAGTAATATTTCTCTAAATGTAGTTCATAAGATACGACTACTGTTGTTAATTTCTGATTTTATCATAAAGTATAGTCTTTCTAAATCGGTGAAACTTCTGACTTTATGAATAATATGATCATTCGTTTCCAAATATCCCGAAACATCCGGTTCTCTACCCTCTTTTCTTACAAACAATTCGTATAGTTCGACTCCAAGTGCATTAGCAATTTTTTTTAAAGTGTCAACCTGTGGGTTTCGTCTAATGCTGACCGAAAGTGATACCCGGTTGATACCGAGTTTAAGTGCAAGGTCATTCATCGTCATCCCCTTCCCCTTCTCTTTCAAGATTTCTTTAATTCTTAATTCTTCCATTCTTTGACTTTTGGTCCAAAGGTAGTAATGTAGTATTAATACCCAACACTATTTGGATTATATTATGTCATAATACTACAAATATCGTATTAATATTTGGAAATGTAATATTATGACACTATCTTTGCAGAGAATAATGTAGTAGTGCAATACTACAGCAACTAAAACAACACAAATATGAAATTCAAGAAAGTGTTCCCTGATCTGATAAACTCTGAAGGTTGCATTTTGGGTCTCGCTGAAAATGTATCTGATGAATGCGAACGGTTATATCTAAAATGTTTATGTCTGGATTCACGGTATAGTCTATTTGTATCAGTCAATGAGAAAACATTAGAAATGTATTTTCAATCACGTATAAACCTTATTGAAATTTGCATTTTGAGAAGTGATAGTAAATTCATTTTAGAAGACAATCATACACATCAGCAAACACTGGTTTCGTTTGATAGTGCTTTTGAGCAGTTAATATTAAGAACCCTTTCGTGCGGAAAACTGATGTACCATCAGGTTCCACTACAAATGCGTCTGGGAAATCCTTTTGACACCGTGATGCATTTTGTCCACCGGAATTATATTAATTCTTTTGTGTTTGTGAGTAGCAATGAATATACAGGTAGTAAGTTCGTTGAGGACCATCCAGAACTTTTTAAATAAATCCAATCCGAAAGAATGATGTCAGTAAAAAACTATGCACAATTAAAAGAAGCATTCCTCCAACTCGGAAAAAGTGAGGTCAGATTCAAAACCCCAATGCTAAGGGGGAAAACCACTATCAAAGGTTTGAAGATGAACAAATTACTCCTTGCTCAGATTGAGCAGGATGAAAGTGTCTATTCAATTTCCAGAGTTGAAAATGAACAATACTACGAGACTTTGTATAATGCTTTAATGGAATCAATCTGAGAAGTGGAATCAAACAATCATAATAATAAGTTTGGATATGGTATTGATTATTCAATCGATCCAGCAATAACCCTTTCAGATTTGAAGAAAAAGGTGTTGCTAAAATATAGTAATCGTGATTTGTACCTAATGAATCTGAAAAATGATCTCATTAAGAATGGAAGAACGTTGTTCTATCCATACTGCGGTTTGGAAAATTACGATGTTTTGAAAACTTTGAATTATCAGAACTTCATTTTAGCAGATAGTCAATTTAAAGAATACCACTCCGAAGAATTCGATGGGGGTCGTAAACGTATAATTTTTGCGGATCTGGAGGGGATGATGGTAATTGAAATTCTTTTGTCGTTGGAGTTGAATATCCACATAGATTGCTTCGTAGGAATAAAGGATGAAATCTATTCTGACAATTACTCCTTCATGTTGGAAATGTCTATTCCACTACTCAGAGACAAAATAACTTACATTTCCTCAAGGAAGTTTCGCATTGGTCCTTTTAAAAAAGTAGATTCTTACTTAAGAAAGCTACCCTTCAAATGTAAATTCAACATCCGTACTGATTTCTTTGTCTTCTTCCCTGACAAAGAGTTGAACGACATCTATAAGATTTGGGGTAAGGATAATGATGTCTTTCAAATGGACACTTTGTCAAGGAAATGCAAGGTGACCTTGACAAAAGGTAAGCGAATTTATTTGATAAATGACAGTATTTGGTCATTCATTGAAATTTTGGATATTGCTTTTATCGATTATGACAACACCTTTCAACAATCAATCGTAAATATGAATTACAATTATATTTATGACGTTCATGGAAAATATGAAACAATTGATGGACTGGAACTGGACCTAATAAATGAAAAATGTGGGATACAGATTATTTGCAACACGCTTAATGCTAAAGTAATCGGATTTACTCATAATTGGAGGATTCAGGAGCAAGTTAAACTTTTGCTTGAATCAAATAAAATTACAGATATATATATATTTTGTGATTTGGATCATTTTAACGAGTTTCAACACACACGTTGGGATAGTGATGAAGATGATGATGACTAACACCCCATAAGAATATAAAAACCTGAACCCTTTACCATGAAAAAATTGACTCTCAAAATGAATCGTGTCTATTCCTGGAAAGGGATTGATTTGTCATCAACCAGGAAGAAATTTTATAATTTTCATCAGCATCACCTATTTATAAAAAAATTACAGATAGATGTTTTACCCCAGAATAAGGAACTTACAATACTAATCATTGCAGAAAATTTTGGGGAACCTCATCCGTCAATAATTGCTCTTATTCCTTTCAAAAACATTTTGATTGTTAATCCCAATTTTGACGGATACCATACTTTAGATATAGATGGTAAGAAGGTAATACAAATCGGATTACATCAACTAATCCTTATCCAGATTCTGCAAACGATGGGAATAAAAATTGACGCTCTATTCCTTCCAATAGTCAATTGTGCTGAAGTGGATTTTTTGCTTGAAATGATTTTTCCAATTATATCAGATGAATTTGTTCTTATAACAGACCGGACTTCTGATAATGAATATCTATTGAATTACTATGAGGGTAAAATAGCAAACCTACCCTTTGACTTTGCTTACAGATTTGAACAAGACGAATTTGAACATCTTTATTTTTATAGTCTCGTATCCAAGCAGTCAGAAACTACCATATTAAAAATTAAAGGGAAAAAAATAATTGTTGCGCATGGTAGTGTCTGGGAAAAAATCGATTCTGATATTGAAGTAGTTTTTACTCAATTTCCGGATGACTGGTCTGAATATATTATTTCTCTTTATGAAAATGATATATTTTCAACAGATGGGAAATACAAAAGTGCTGATAATGAATTTTTTAACTTGAAAAGCATTGAATCTCTTGATGCAATGGTTACAAAATGCGGATATGAATCAGTTGGATTTACATTAAACCCACATGTATGGGAGCAGGTTGACAGAATAGTTAATTCAGAAAATGCTGTCAGGGAAATCTTTGTATATGGTTTTTTCAATGACCCGAATAAACAGATACCAGCTTTCATAAGAGAACAGAATGAACTGATGTAAAAAATTCATAGAATAACTCAATAAAGGGAGACATTTTTGAAAATAAAAAAGACCGGAAGTTTGATTAAAACCCCGGTCTTTATCCTTCTTTTTCCCATCCACAACATCTACCATACAATCCCATAATTTTCAATAAGAACCCATTATCCTGATGATAATGCTTGTAAATATAATACTCATTCATAAGCATAACCATCGTCTTTTCATTCAACAGAATACCCCTTTCAAAAAGGTATTCAATCTTCTCAAACATCTCCCTATCTACGTAGTAGAGAACATCACTAATAACATCCATGTCATTCTTCACCCTGTATCCTTGACTGATAATATAGTCTGATACATCGTAATTATCCCATTGAACTGCTAATCTGAACCAATCACCTAATTCAGTATTCCTGACATTTCTAATAAAGTAATCAAGATCTCCATCTTTGAATTTGAATCCATCTTCACAAATCCTATACATTCTTTCTTCCATTTTATTTGACCGGTTTCCTACACACCACAAGGTTTTTATTTGTTATTACTATTGGTATATAGTGTCCGGATTTAAAAAAGTCCAAGGTTTTTGAAAATATATTTTTCAATTATTTCAATCTTTTTTCACCCTTTCCACCAAATCACTCTAAAATAATTTAAACAAAATCCATAAACCTGTATATAACACTTGCTACTGGTCCTAACAGACCAAATAAAAAAAGACAATATGTTATATGGATTTCAGCTTCGATGTTGGGGTATCAGACAGATGCTTCAACCAAAAACCAAAAAAGTTCTGTGGATATAAATTCAACAAAACCACCCTTACAATACCAGAGTTTGCTTTTTTGATCAGTCATGGTCATGTGTTTGCACACAACTACTGCAGTTCTTCAACTTATTCAGTACATCAAAAGAGAATTGAAAATTTTGACTACACCAATATAGCAAGTATTGATTTTGATGATTCAACAATCAATTTTGATGAAGCATATAACATCTGCAAAATCAAACCATCAATTGCTTATACTACAATGTCAAATAGTGATACAAATAACAGGTATAGATTTGTTTATGTATTTAATGAAACCGTTGAAAGCAATGATGACTACAGGAATAGAATTATTACCCTGTTAAACCTTTCATTTGATATAGATGTATTAAATGTCTTTACTTCTACAAAGACAGTTGATAGTTCATGCTTCAATGTTGCTCAACAATTTACGGGAACTGTAATTGATAAACAATTGATTGTAAATCCAGATAACATCATTTCAATTGATTTATTGAATAGAATGCATCATGAAGACTTTACTACATATCATGACTTTTATGATAAATATGTAATCAACGATTTAACTGCAATGAAGTGTCCCACGAAGAGTATAAATAACAAAGAAAGAAAGGGGGATACAATTGCTAATTATTCCACTCATGGGACAACACCAATTGACATAACAAAAGCATTAGAGATAGTTGAATCCGAATCATTTAGACCTGCATATAACAACTTTAAGGATGCTAATGTTAGTTGGGGTGAAGATGAAGAATATCACTTCGTAGGAGACCAGGATGTCTATACACAGAGGTTATATTTTAAAGGTGGTAAGGTCAAAATCAAGAAGAGAAACAGAACCTTATTCTTTCAAACAATGGTTCTACGAAATATTGATCCAGATATGACCAAGGAAGATATGCTTGCAAACCTTATTTGGATTACCCGAAAATTCTATGAGGATTACTGGGATTTCAGCTCTAATGATTTAGCTAAAATAGTGGAAGGGTCTTTCAAGTATGAAAGAGACCTCAAAGCAGGTAAAATAAAGTATATTTTCAATCCACATCTTGAAGTGCATCTGAATAAAAAGGAGAAACTACAAGCATTGGGTAAAGCAAGAACAAAACAGCAGGACCTATATATTTTAGATTACTTTGATTTCAATAAGTCAATCAAAGAAAATGCTTGCTTGATGAAAAGAAGTTCAAAGACCATCTCTAATTCATTACGAAGAAATGGTATGTCATTAACACGTATTGAAAAAAGCAATGATGCATTCAAGAGGTTCAAAGAAATTTACTACCTAACTCCAGAGGATGATAGAAAAGTTAGAAAGTTAGCAGAACAATCAGGATTAGGTCGAGGTACAACTCATCGTTATATTCAACGGATTAAAATTGGTGAGTGAATAGTTCAATTGATTATTTTATTTGGAGTATATCTCGTATATTTGTCTTAAGTTCAGTTCCTTACGAAAGTGTTCGTTTTTGTGTCTGAACTTGTCAGAGTAGAAAAATAATTGCAGAATTCACGGAAGGTGGTAAGGTTTAACTTATATTCTTCAGGGTTATTTTATTAATAATCAATTGAAAGAATGAAAAAGGGTTCAAGTCCTACTAAGACCAACACCCACCTTTTTGGATGAAATTAACCGGTGATTCTGCAGTACTTTGCAATTTTGGGATTTGTAGTGGAAACTGCAATATTCACGGATGATATAAGTGCATGATGTGTGAAAAAGGGGGTTAATGATATTGATATCAATTGGTTATTTGATATATATGGATAGTCCCGCTTTCTCCGCAAAGAAATGATGAACTGAATCGAGCTTTAGCTCGTAGCATCAAACGAAAAAGGACCGCATTCAAGCAAGCTTGATGCGGTCCTTTTTCGTTTGATGCGTTCCTCCGTCAGGAGGTTCAGTTCATCATTTCTTTGCAAGGGGTCCCCTCGAGGATCGCGGCGCGAATGCGACGCAATTCCGCTTTAAACCACATACAACAACCGGTAAACTTCTCAAGTGGTATAAACAATTAATGAATATTTTTAAATTAAGCGAGTTTTTACGGGCATAAACTCGCTTAATTAATTTATATTTTCAGCATACAAAGCTATTCAAATGATTGATATTATAAAAGATACCATAGGCCGACTCCCGATAGGGTTTGTATTCACCTCGTCCAATTTTACGATAGAGGTAAATAGACTTAAAGCTGTCAATAAAGCTATCAATACATTGGTAGCACAGGGGAAAATCCGCCGTCTTTCCAAAGGTCGGTTCTATAAACCACTTATTAGTAAGTTTGGAGAATTGCAACCCGATACGTATCAGATAGTAAAAGACCTGATCAAAAAAAACGGTAAACCTATCGGTTATCTGACGGGTTATTCCGTATTCAACGATTTAGGTTTGACAACTCAGGTTCCGGCTTCTCTCCGTATTGCAACCAGGAAAGAAAAAAAGTCAATCACAAGAGGCATCTATCGAATCAGTTTCGTAAAACAGGAAAATACGATAACAAAGGAAAATATCCCATTGTTTCAACTCCTTGACTGGCAATGCCCTAAAAACAAAGATTCGTTCGGTGGAGAAATTCAACAGACCTAATAATTAATCATCCGCGCTTAAATTTGCATGGAAACAACTTATCCGCCCATCGGCCTATTCATCCAGTTATACACATGTTGCCGCACTCAACTCCCTTCCAAGGCAATTCAAGGTCTCCTGTATTTTAGTAAGTTGCCTTTCCGATGCAAGCGCAATGCCACTTTTGTATTGGCGCATCAATGAGGGGTTTATCCCAGACTTCTTGGCAACCTGAGAGGCGTTTATCCAATCGAAATAATTGAATATCGAAGCAATATCATATTTATAAACAAACATCGGATTATCCAACTCCTTGGGCAACTTATTGCCATTATCCCTATACATAGCGACCATTTCAGCAAGCGCTGCCATCATATCTTCTTTCGCATTCTCTACTGTCTGGCCGCTTCCATAAAGGCCATGATCTTTCATGCCATCGACGTAAATGCTGTACATCCCGTCGGTTCCCTTTTCAATAATTGCGGTAAATTTCATCGTCGTGTGTAATTAATGTTTCTAAAGCAAAAGCAGCGGTTCATTTTAGACCCGCTTTCTTTGACATACTCATCAAAGTACCGGTGGGAAGCTCTTCATTATCATGTCTGCTGACGGGGAATGTTTGCCCTGTTTTTGGGCTGAAATATACGTCATGCCTCGCACCGTGTCTTAGAACGTAACAACCGAGCTTTTCTATTTTACGTTTGAATTCCGATACTTTCATGGTTCAAAGAGCTTTTGCCTTACACTGCAAATATAACATATATGTTATAGATCCAAGCAACATTTTTATATCGAATTGGAAATAATTCACGTTATCTTTCTGTCGCATCATTCAAACTGTAAAAAAGTATTTATATTATTAACATTTTACAAATATAATATATTTCTTATATTAACACTACATTTTACCATATGACTTCTACTGAAAAAGGTTTACACATTATAAACCAAAAAATGTCTTATACTGAAAAAAGTTTACAGTTTTTGCTTTAATTCCTGACTAGGTTTACAGTCTTCGGTTTTAATTCCTAGAACAGATTACAGTCAGTGCTCCTTATTACTGAAAGACATCTCAAAGCCGCTACTGGATGGATAGCTTCGAGCGTTTCACCTACTGCCCAGCCAACGATCTTATGGGAGCAGGCGCTGTCACCAAGGATAGATAGCACGTCCCGTCAGCGGTCTCCAGATAGGTGATGTCGCTCACCCATAGCTGATTGGGAACTGTCGGCTCAAAACCGATGATCAGGTTGTCAAACTTGCGGAAGTGATG
>Ga0209429_10000314_pt1 | contig 33404 bp, 29 predicted proteins | sample BarGraNGADG00212_3_FD_184493 | JGI IMG/M metagenome (GOLD analysis project Ga0209429, IMG submission 184493) | Arctic peat soil microbial communities from Barrow, Alaska - Barrow Graham LP Ref core NGADG0004-212 (SPAdes) (version 2) | ecosystem: Environmental > Terrestrial > Soil > Wetlands >... | reverse complement strand
CTAATCACTCTAAATGAAGCGATTAGCCTTTTTGCATTGTACCCGAAGCCGGACTCGAACCGGCACAGCCGTTATGGCCAAAGGATTTTAAGTCCTTCGTGTCTACCATTTCACCATTCGGGCAACTTGGAGGTGCAAAGGTATGAATTTTCTTGAAAATGGAAAGGGTTAGCGAGTGATGAAAATGAAATCGTTTTCGTCAAAGCTCACGGTGTAATGGCGAAGGGGTTCTTTGGCTATGCCTTTGGTGGGGGAACCCTGGCCAAAAGTCATGTCGTAAACTTCACCGCAGGTTTCACATTTGCACATGCCCTTGTCATCCGGAGGGCTAATCCTGACGTGAGCATTCACTTCTTTCGGGCAGGCCAGGTCTACAGCATAGTAGACATTGTCCTGAGCGTGATAGATCAACAAACCGCCAAACCCGATTTTGTCAACAGCATAGACCGGTGCTGTAACATACATATAGGCACCGAATGGTGTCAGTTGTTCTGTATCGAGGTTGCGTTTGAAATAGACCTGCATGTCGGGTATGCTGGAGACATAGCCATTGCAGGCCGTCAGCAATACGATCAGGAAAAGAGCCGATATTCTGAATAGTTTCTTTTTCATAAGCTTTTTATTTGGGCATGTTAGCAGGATAGCGGGAAACGATTTCACGAATTCTTTCCAATATTTCGGATTCAAAGACAGGAGCCTCAAGTGCTTCCAGGTTGTTTTTCAATTGTTCCACTGAACTAGCTCCGACTAAAACGGTGGTGACGCGGGTATCGTTCAGCAACCAACTCAGGGCCATTTGTGCCAATGTTTCACCACGTTGCAGTGCCAGGTCGTTCAATTCGCGGATGACGGCGATGCGTTCAGCAGTCACTTGCTCCTTTTTCAGAAAACCGTTTTTAGCGACTCTGGAGTCGGAGGGGATGCCGTCTAAGTATCGATCGGTCAACATGCCTTGAGCCAAAGGGCTGAAAGCGCAGAAACCAATACCGTTGCGGTCAGCTGTTTCAAGAGCACCATTTTCGACTTCACGAGCCAGCATGCTGTAGCGATCCTGGTAGATGAGGCAACGAACGCCCTGTGATTCAAGTATCCGATAGCATTTCTCAGCCAGTTCGGGCGGGTATTTGGAGATGCCGGCATAAAGCGCTTTACCGGATTTGACGATGTCAATGAGCGCCTGCATGGTTTCTTCGATGGGTGTGATACCATCGTATCGGTGGGAGTAAAAAACATCCACGTAATCCAACTGCAGACGTTTCAGGCTCTGGTTTAGGCTGGAAATCAGGTTCTTCCTAGAACTCCCGTCTCCGTAGGGTCCGTCCCACATCAAATGCCCGGCTTTGGTCGAAACGATGATCTCATCGCGGTGCGCGGATAAGGACTTGCGAAATATCTTTCCAAAATTCTCCTCGGCTGAACCCGCTGGAGTGCCATAGTTGTTGGCCAGGTCAAAATGCGTGACGCCTTGGTCGAAGGCATATTCAACGATGGATTTGCTGTTTTCGAAGTCGTCGGTATGGCCGAAGTTGTGCCAAAGCCCCAGTGAAACTTTTGGAAGCAACAAGCCGCTTTTTCCGCAGTAGGAATACTTCATTCCAGTACTGTAACGGTTAATGTCGGGTATGTATGCCATCTTTTATTCAGAATTGTCTATTGTTGGATTCAAAGGTAGAAAAGAAATCTTAATTTTGTTGTTCTGAATTCATTCATTCTATTAAACCACAGGATATGAGAAACCGTTTTTTCATCCTGCTAAGCGTGTTCACCATGACAACACTTGCAGCCCTTTCTGCCGAGAATCCCTTCTTCAGCCCCTACAAAACCCCTTACGATGCACCGCCGTTCGACAAAATCAAGCCTGAGCACTACATGCCTGCTTTTTTGAAGGGTATTCAACAGCACGACGCAGAAATTGCGGCGATTGTTGCGGATAAAAAGGCGCCGACGTTTGAAAACACACTCGAAGCACTTGATTTTTCTGGCGAACTCTTGCGAAAAGTAAGTGCCGTCTTTTTTGCACTGACCGAAGCTGAAACCAATAAGGATTTGGATCAGATTGCAGAAAAGGTGACCCCGATGCTTTCGGAACACAACGACAATATTTACTTGAACGCCAAGCTGTTTGCTCGTGTAAAAGCGGTTTACGACCAGCAGACCAATCTAAAACTAACTCCCGAACAACAGCGCGTGCTGAGTGAATGCTACAAGGACTTTATCCGCTCAGGTGCTGGCTTGAATGCAGCCGATCAGGCACGTTTACGTGAAATAAACAAGTCACTTTCTTCCTTGATGCTTAAATTCTCGGACAACGTTCTGAAAGAAACCAACGCATTCCGCATGGTGATAGACAACAAGGCTGATTTGGCCGGGCTTCCTCAAAGTTCCGTGGATGCAGCTGCCGAAGAAGCCAAAGCCGCAGGTCTGGCAGGGAAATGGATGTTCACAATTCAGAAACCAAGCCTCATTCCATTTCTGCAATACTCAGAAAACCGCAGCTTGCGTGAAAAGATGTTGAAAGGTTACATTAATAAAGGTGACAACGACAATGCCAACGACAACAAGGCGTTGATCAATCAGATTGTCAACCTGCGCTTGGAACGTGCCAATTTGTTTGGTTTTACAACGCATGCAGGCTATGTCCTGGACGAATGCATGGCCAAGAACCCGGAAACGGTAATGCCCTTTCTGGATAGAATATGGAAACCGGCCGTTGCACAAGCCAAGAAGGAAGTTGCCGAAATGCAAACCATGATCGATGCCGAAGGTGGAAGTTTCAAACTTCAGGCTTGGGATTGGTGGTATTATTCCGAAAAAGTGCGCAAAGCCAAATTCAATTTGGACGAGGCTGAACTCCGTCCCTATTTCAAACTGGAAAATGTACGTCAGGGTGTTTTCACAGTGGCTAACAAACTCTATGGCATAACATTTAAACCCGTTAAAAACGTACCTATTTACAATCCTGATGTGGAAGTATTCGAAGTGCGAGATGGCGACGGTTCCTATCTGGGCTTATTCTATTCCGATTATTTTCCGCGCCCCGGCAAACGTGCAGGTGCTTGGATGAGCAATTTCAGAGAAGAATACGTATTTAAAGGAAAAGAAGTACGGCCGCTTATCTATAATGTGGGCAATTTCACGAAACCTACTGCCGATGCACCTTCTTTGTTGAATCAGGACGAAGTGGAAACGATGTTCCACGAGTTTGGCCACGCCCTGCACGGCATGCTGACCAAATGCCATTACCTTTCCGTAAGCGGCACCAGCGTACCCCGCGACTTCGTGGAGTTGCCTTCCCAAATTATGGAAAACTGGGCTATGAATCCCGAAGTTCTGAAACTATATGCCAAACATTATCAGACGGGTGAAACCATTCCGGATGCGCTGATTGAAAAAATTCAAAAATCTGGTACCTTCAATCAAGGATTTGAAACGACTGAACTGGTCGCTGCAGCCTTGTTGGATATGGATTGGCATACCATCACCAAAAAACAGGATTTCGATGTCCGAGCATTCGAGCGTTCAGCCATGGACAGCATCGGTTTGATTTCAGAAATCGTGCCCCGTTACCGCAGTACGTTCTTCAACCATATCTTTACTGGCAGTTACTCAGCCGGTTACTATGCCTACTTGTGGGCTGAAGTGCTGGATGCAGACGCTTTCAACGTATTTCTGGAGAAGGGTATTTTTGACAAACAGACGGCCACTTCGTTCCGTGAAAACATACTGGAAAAAGGGAATAGTGAAGACCCCATGGTTTTATACCGTCGGTTTAGAGGAGCCGAACCCAATCCGGATGCATTGCTTAAACGTCGAGGGCTTTGATTTTTTTCATAACGGTGCCCCTGACTATAAAAAAATAGTTTATCTTTGCGGTTCGTAAAAAAATCTACTAAAAATCATATCAATAAAAACGTAAGTATATCATGCAAAACAAAGGATTTGTAAAGGTTTTTGCGATACTCTTGACCCTTGTCTGTGCGTACTATCTGTCTTTCTCCTTCGTGGACAAACACGTTGTAAGTAAGGCGGAAAGCATGGCTAAAGGTGACCCGACACGTCTGGCATATCTCCTGGATTCAATGAAAACGGAGAAAGTCTATATGGGTCTGACGTACGCAGAATGTCGTGAAAAAGTAATCAATTTGGGTCTTGACCTGAAAGGTGGTATGAATGTAACACTGGAAGTTTCTGTTCCGGCAATCATTCGTTCCCTTTCAAACAACAGCAAGGATGAAACCTTCAACAAAGCATTGACCAATGCTTCTGTTAGGCAACAAACAAGCCAGAAAGACTATACCGACCTGTTTGTGGAAGAGTATCATAAACTGGATCCTGGAGCTCGGCTTTCAGCTATATTCAGTACGTTTGACATGAAGGGCCGCATTGATCCCGCATCATCAGATGCAGATGTGGTCAAGGTTATTAAAACCGACGTTCAAGCTGCCATTCAGAATTCTTTCAATGTTTTGCGTACCCGTATCGACCGTTTCGGTGTGGTTCAGCCCAACATCCAACAATTGGGTATTTCCGGTCGTATATTGATTGAACTCCCTGGTATCAAAGAACCGGACCGTGTACGTAAGTTGCTTCAGGGTTCTGCCAATCTTGAATTCTGGGAAACCTATGATTTGAGTGAAATATATGAATCCATTATTTCGGCCAACAACCTGATTCGCGACCTGAACAAGACCGTTAAACCGGCCAAGGACAGCACGCTTACCGCTACTACTACTACTACTACTGTTGCCGTTAAGGATACTTCGAAAAATCTTCTTAAGGACAACGCCTTGCTTGCCAAATTGGGCAAAACGGACACCACATCCAAAGAAAAGACTTCTGAAGAATGGAAAGCGGAATACCCCTTGTTTTCTGTTCTCCAGATCAATCAAACGGAAAAAGGCGTAGGTTCAGGCCCTGTTGTCGGTATGGCGCTTGGTCGTGATACCTCTACAGTGAACAAATACCTGAACAATCCGAAAGTAAAGGAACTGTTGCCGCGCGACCTCAAATTTGTTTGGACGGTCAATTCTGTCGATAAAAAGGCTTCCGTCTATCAGTTGATTGCTCTTAAGGTGACTAATCGTGAAGGAAAACCTGCATTGGGTGGTGATGTGATCACGGATGCATCCGATGACTTTGCCCAAACGACTGGTACTGCCAAAGTAAATATGACGATGAATGCAGAAGGTTCCAAAGCTTGGGCCCGTCTGACAAAGGATAACATTGGTAAGTGTGTCGCTATTGTTTTGGATGGATATGCCTATTCTTTCCCCCGTGTTCAGGCAGAAATTACCGGTGGTAGCTCAGAAATCACCGGTTTGGAATCGGCCTCTGAAGCTAAGGACTTGGCAAACGTACTGAAATCTGGTAAGATGCCGGCACCTGCGCACATTGTACAGGAAGACGTCGTTGGACCGTCTTTGGGTCAGGAAGCTATCTCATCCGGTTTCATTTCCTTCCTTGTCGCATTCATCCTGATCTTGTTTTATATGCAGATCAACTACGGTCTCATCCCAGGACTCGTCGCTGATACTGGTTTGTTGTTCCACGCCTTCATTATGATGGGCATACTGACTTCTTTTCAGGCTGTCTTGACTCTTCCAGGTATCGCGGGGCTAGTGCTCACTCTAGGGACGGCGGTAGACGCCAATGTGCTAATCTATGAGCGAATAAAAGAGGAGCTACGTGCGGGGAAAACCATTAAAAAAGCTGTTGCCGATGGTTATAAGCATGCGCTATCGGCCATTTTGGATGGTAACATTACGAACTTGCTGTCTGGTATCATCTTATTCTATTTTGGTTCTGGTCCTATCCGTGGATTTGCTACGATCCTGATTATTGGTCTGATAACGTCTGTGTTCTGTGGTGTATTCTTTACACACCTTATCTACGAAGCGCTTCTTTCAAAAGACAAACTGAAAAATGAAGATTTCACAACGAATTTGACCAAAAACCTACTCCGTTCACCGAAAGTCGATTTTATCGGCAACCGAAAATGGGGTTACCTCGTTTCTGGTGTTATTCTGGGAGCTTGTGTTATTTCTTTAACATTCCATGGCTTAAGTCAGGGTGTTGATTTCTCTGGTGGCAGAAACTACGTTGTACGCTTTGATCATCCTGTTAAGACGGAAGATATCGGAAAGTCGCTGCAAGGCGTATTTAAGAAAACCTCTGTCTCAGTCATCACCATCGGTAATGATAAACAAGTTCGTATCTCAACCAACTACAAAATTGCTGACGAAAACCAAAACGTCGACAATGAGATTGAATCAATGTTGTATCAGGGTTTGAAACCATACTTGAAAGCAGATGTTACTAAAGCGACATTTATTAGCCAGCACATTGTCAACTCGCAAAAGGTTGGACCAACAGTTGCTGACGATGTTAAGACCTCTGCATATTGGGCAGTATTTATAGCCATTATTGTGATGGGTATTTACATCCTGGGACGTTTTAACAATATTGCATTTAGTTTGGGTACTATAGCGGCACTTTTCCATGATGTTTTACTTATAGTAGGCACTTATTCCCTATTCTATAGTATTGTTCCTTTCTCGCTTGAAATAGACCAGAGCTTCATTGCGGCCATTCTGACCATCATTGGTTTCTCCATGAATGACACAGTGGTTATTTTCGACCGTGTACGTGAAAACCTCAAACTGTATCCTAAACGCAACAAGAAGCGGGTATTGAACGAAGCTTTGAACCAAACTTTATTTCGTACGTTTAGTACGTCAATGACGGTGTTCATTACATTGTTGATTCTGTTCCTATTCGGTGGTGAAACCATCCGTGGCTTCTCCTTTGCCATGTTGATAGGAACGATTACCGGTGTATATTCCACTTTGTTCATCGCTACTCCTATTGCATATGAAGTAGAAAAACGTCAGTTGAAGATTACGAACGACGATTACGACGACGGCACCAAATAACGATTTGTCATACTAGAAATGAGGTTGTATCCGAAAAGATACAACCTCATTTTACTTTTAAGGGGTTGGAATTTAGATTCAATTATGAACCAACAATCGGTAACCCACTTTTTTGAGTGCTGCAAAATAAATTCTGGGATCATTTTTAAACTGATTCCGAAGCTTGACAATGATACTATCTAAGTTACGGGAAGTAAAATAGTTTGCTTCTCCCCAATATTTGGTGAGTAATTCGTCTTTGGTGACAACTTTACCGATGCAAACGCTGAGTTCATCCAATACAGCACCCTGTAATTGTCCTAAAAGCGTAGACTTCCCTTTATACGACAGAACCAAAGAAGTTGGGTTATACACGTATTCACCAATTTGACGTTCTTGCCCGGAACCAGTATTGAAATCACTCAAAGTACGTTTGATTCTGAGAATCAGTTCGTTTTGATCAACGGGTTTTTTCATGTAATCTGCCCCTCCCATCTCAAAGCCTTTTTTAACATCGGAGAAGTCCGTATGTGAAGTTAGAAAGATAATGGGCGGGCAGGTAGGTATTCGGGTGATTTCTTTTGCCCAGTCAAAACCATTACCGTCAGGCAATGACAAATCAAGCAGAATCAAGTCAAACTGGTACTCCTGAAACAAAGCCCTGGCCGATTGTAGGTTAATAGCTGGCTTTACCTCAAATCCCTCCGTTATCAATTGGTCACAGGTTATATTCCTCAGAAAGGCATCATCTTCGACATATAACAAGTGTCTCATAAGTAGCAGTATGATAGGTGATACAATGTTAGTGAAAAAAAGTAAAATATCAAAAAAAGAAACAATTCACTAATGTCAAAAGAAGTGATAAAGAGCGATTTTAAGACTTTTCAATAAAACAGAGTACGTATATTTGTCACGTAGAAATGAAGTGCTGAGTTTTCGATGGTCTTTGTGAAAAGGTTTTCTCAGAACTAGGAATAATAACAATTTGTGCGAACTTAACCTGTGAAGGAATACATGGATATGTTGAAGGCAATCACATCTCACATGTATTATTAAGTATGCTAAAAGGGGGAAGCAGTAAATCTGTTTCCCCCTTGACAATTTCTATATAAACCCTAATAGTTGTTTTTCCGCTTGCTTTGCCTTTTCAAAATGAAACTGACAAGCAATAGATTCCAGATGTTCAGTAATCCTGTCGTTACATAGGTTCCCTATGCTTCCTTCATGGGTATGGTTTACCGTCATGACAGGGTTGAACTGATTGGACTCTATCTCCAATCCCACTTGCTTGTATGCATCTCTAAAAGGCGTACCTTCGGTTGTACGACGGTTCACTTCTTCAACACTGAACAGATAAAGGTATTTCTTGTCGTCCAGAATGTGCTCGTTGACTTCGATGTTTGCCAGCATGGAGGTCGTCATGCGAAGGCAGTCGAGTAGTTCTCCGAAGCTGGGGAGGAACACTTCCTTGATAATCTGCAGGTCTCGGAAATAGCCTGATGGTAGATTGTTGGTAATTGAAGAAATCTGTTGCGGCAGATTCTGGATTTTATTGCATTTGGCACGCGTCAGTTCGAAGACATCCGGGTTCTTTTTGTGAGGCATTATGCTCGAACCGGTTGTAAATGCATCCGGAAGCTTGATGAAACCGAAGTTCTGGCTTGTAAACATACAAGCATCGAAAGCCAACTTGGATACCGTTCCCGCGATGGAAGCCAAAGCAAAGGCTACGGTCCGTTCCATTTTACCACGACCCATCTGAGCATAAACCACATTGTAGTTTAATCCTTCAAAGCCAAGCAAATCGGTGGTCATTTGGCGGTTCAATGGGAATGAAGAGCCATAGCCTGCGGCAGAACCCAATGGGTTGCGATTGCACACCTTGTAGGCGGATAAAAGGACTTGAAGGTCATCCGTCAGGGATTCAGCATAAGCGCCAAACCACAAGCCGAAGGAGGAAGGCATGGCTACCTGCAAATGGGTATATCCCGGCATAAGCACTGCTTTATAGCGGTTGCTTTGCGCAATCAATACATCAAACAGTTCCTTCACAGCATCAAACGTTTCCTTGATGGCTGCCCGTGTGAATAATTTCAAGTCCAATAATACCTGGTCGTTACGGGAACGTCCGCTGTGGATTTTTTTGCCCATGTCACCCAGAGAGCGTGTGAGCATCAGCTCTACCTGTGAATGTACATCTTCAATGCCCGATTCAATTTCAAACTGACCTGCTTCAATTTTTAGGTAGATCTTTTTAAGTTCGTTCAGCAAAACCGGTAATTCCTCCGAGTTGATCAAGCCAATGCTTTCGAGCATCGTGATATGTGCCATAGACCCTAAAACGTCGTATTTGGCCAGATATAAATCCATTTCCGGATCTCTTCCGACTGTAAACCGTTCGATGGCTTTATCTACGGTGGTACTTTTTTCCCAAAGTTTCATATGGAGAACGATTTAGATGAAGGGGCTCTTTTAATAAGGGAGTTTGGCGAGCATTTCCGCGATGGACTTGATGCCTTCTTCCAATTTGCCTGATATCATTGCTTTTAGAAATATGGGAATGTTTGCTCTGAATGTCAGTTTGAGTCTGGTATCCTCCGGTGCTACTTCTTGAAGTTGAATCCAGCCCATAAATTCAATGGGTGATTTGACGGATTCCAGCTTGATGTTTTTAAAGGGTTCGCGTTCCTTAATCCGAATGCCAACGGTGCCTATCGGGTCCACCTTGAACTGGCAGGAATCAGCATCAAACGTAAAATCACGAACTTTGCCTTCAAGCAAAGATCTCACACTTTCCAGGTTATTAAGGTCGGAAAGCTTTGAGTAGACGCGTTCAGCCGAAAAAGGAATCTGCTGAATGTCGCTGGTGTATTCTGTCATTTCATGAATTATTTAGGTTGCCAAGTAGAAGGCGATAAACGCCATTCCTGCAAGGTAAGCAATTCGGACTCGTGTATGTAGTTGGTAGCCAAGGCCGTTTCAAGTACTGCGTCGTAATTGCTCAAAGCCGTCAATTCCACTTTGGCTTTACGGAAGGCTTCTTCGGCTTCAGGGAAACCATACGTGAAAATGGCCAACATGCCAATCACTTCACTGCCGTCAGCACGAATGGCATCAACTGCTTTCAGGCTGCTGCCTCCGGTTGAAATCAGATCTTCAATGACTACCACCTTCATCTTGGGCTTCAGGTCACCTTCAATCAGGTTTTCCAAACCATGGTCTTTGTGTGAGGAACGTACATAAACAAAAGGCAGGCCTAGCTCTTCGGCAACCATGGCGCCTTGAGCAATGGCCCCAGTTGCGACTCCTGCAATGGCATCTACCCTGTCGTATTTTTCGCGGATGATGCGTGCCAGTTCAATTTTAATGAAGTTGCGGAGGTCGGGGTAGGACAACGTTTTACGGTTATCACAATATATCGGGGATTTCCAGCCGGAAGCCCAAGTGAAGGGGTTGGAAGGCTGAAGTTTGACGGCTTTGATTTTCAGTAATTTGGCGGCAACGATGCGGTCTAGTTTTTTCATCTTGGTATTCAAAATATGATTGGAAATGGATAAGCTTTATATTCTGTGCAAAAGTAATCAATCCATCAGAAAGATGACTTCTAAAAAACAGTATATTTCGATAGAATATTCGTCAAAAAAGGTAATTCAGGTTGATATAGGTCCCCATTTTTGAGCCATCACTTTCATTCAGTGGTTTACCCATTTCAACTGAAATGATAAAATTTTGGTTCATGGCCACTTTGAGGCCACCTCCTAAGGAGGAGTGAAAACGATCTTTCGTGTCCAAATTGAAGTAATCTGTTTTTTCTGTCGGCGTCAAGTTGGACAAATTCCAGTCAATCGGATCCAAAATGTATCCGGTATCAAAGAATCCGTTCAATCCAAAGTAGAAATTCTGATTGATGAGCCTGAAATTCAATACTTTCCACCGTAATTCAAAATTTCCCAAAGCAAAAGCGTCACCGACGACCCTGTTACGCATGATTCCACGCAGGCTGTTGGCACCACCCAGTGCGGTCGGACTGGTCCTGTTGGCAAACGGAGACATGAATACCGTTCGACGGTAGAAGGGAACCTCGTTTTTGCCAATTTGTCCTTGTATACCAAGTCGGACAGCCAAGTTCAATCGATCTTTGATGAGGCTTTGATAGTGTTTGTGCATCAGTGAATACCGTGCATAGGGGCTTTCATTCATGAAGCCGGGTGCCACTTCGATCAATGCTTCGGAGCTGAAACCTTTATCCGGATTGTTCAGGGCATTTCGGGTGTCGTATAGAATGCCTGCCTTGAAGGCGCTGACGATGCCGCCATTAGCTTCCTTAACACTCAGGATGCCCCACCTGACATAATCTTCATAAAGGCTATTTCCTAGAGTTAGGTCAGTCAATTTGTTGTAATCGACAGAGGCGTTTTTGTAATTGACAAAATTGTAGCTGGCTTCCCAAAACAGATGATCGATGGGCAGGTTTCCCCTAAAATCGGCCAGTAGGCGAAATTGCTTTTGGCTCATTTTGTAAAGAGCACGATTGGAACCTTCCAAGGTAGTCGAGTATTCACTTTGATAGCCGTTGAATCCGAAAAAGTCAAGCATGTCTTCGGTGATATAACTCAGGTCAACGAACGTTCGTATACCTTTCAGCAACTGGTCCGAATCAAAATAGAAGCGCATGACGGTGCTGCCTTTCGTGTATTTGGAGAGTTCCAGGTAATACGATTGGTCGTACTTGGGATAGTGTGTGCCATCTCCGTAATTGAACAAATTAAGAATGGCACCGTATTGGAAGCCTTCGTCGGTATTGTAGGAAACAGCAGGTAAAACGCCTAAATTGAGCCCTTTTTTGGCGGACTCCTGTGCTTGAAGACAGGTGCAGGCCAGTATGATCAGGGCAAGGATGGTGTTCCTTTTCATGGTGTTTTAGATTAGAATAGAATCTAAAAATACGAGGATTCTATGAATTCACCAAATGTAAGCAATTTTTACACAAGGGATTAAGCCAATGCTAGGGCAAAAAACGAAATCCGAACGTTTGGAATTTGCAAAAGCACCTGCCCGCAGGCTACCAATGTCGAACCGCTTGTCAGAACATCATCGACCAAAAGCAGATGTTTTCCGCTGAACCCTTCGACGTTTTTCAACTCGAAAAGACCCTGCGCATTTTCCCAACGACTCCATAGATTCTTCGTTGTTTGAGAAGTGTTGTGCACCGCTCTTCCGAGTATCTCATTATTGACGGAAATACCAGTGACTTCGCTGATGCCGTTGGCAATCCATTCACTCTGATTGTAACCCCGCTTTTTCTGTTTCCGTTTATGAAGCGGAACGGGAACCAGTGCGTCAATATCCTTAAAAAAGCCTTTTTCGGAAAGCCGCAAGGCAGAAACCTTTGACAGGCAACTTCCAATTTCTTTTTCTCCTTTATATTTTAAAAGTTCCAGCGCTTTCTGTATGTTGGAATCCTTGTTGTACCGAAAACCGGAGGCTGCATGTTCAAATTCCAGTTTGCCCAAGAATCGGTCTGCTGTATTGTTCTCACGAAAGGAGCTTTCCTGCAAGGCAGGCAATTCGTACAGGCAATTCAGGCAAATATGTTGCTCGCCACGTATTAATGGCCGCTCGCAAAGCAAGCAAAGATTCGGCCAGGCCATATCCGCAAGTCCGGCAATGATTTCCCCGATGGTTTTGGTTAGGGCTCTTTTAGGATCAGTCTTCATCATCCAACCCCATTTTCCGAAGGCAGTTGCCTGCCTGATCCAACTCAAATCCCCTGCCGGCGGCAAACCGTAGGAGTTTACCCCGGAGTTCATACGGAGAATTTGCTTTGATTGAACGTTTTTTCTGACGAAGCAAATCGGTGAGCATTTCCCGGTAATCCTCCTCTGCAATTTCGGACAAGCCTTCTTCGGCCAAGGAAGAGGATATCCCTTTTTGACGAAGGGCATAACGGATTTTTATCCGACCCCATTTGCTGAAACGGAATTTATCCTTCACAAAGGCCTTGACATAGCGGCTTTCATTCAGATATCCTTCGTCCTGCAAGTGCCTTATCAATTTGGTCTGATCCTCAGACGCCAATTCGAACCGCTTAAGTTTTTCGACAACTTCAGAAATGCAGTGCTCCGCTAAGGAACAATAGCCAGCTGTAGCGGCAAGGGCTTCGGAATAATTGCTCATATCAAAGGTCGGCTCGAATCATTCTGTCTTTACCGGAAATGTCTTGAATCAGTTGAACTTCTCTGAATGGATACGTTTTCACCAATTCAAGCGTCTCCTTTCCAAGGTAGCTGTTGATCTCAAAATAGAGTGAACCACCTAGTTTCAGCATTTTTACGGCCAGACTGGAAATGACTCTGTAAAAAAGCAATGGGTCTTCGTTTTCTACAAATAGTGCCATATGTGGTTCGTGCTTCAACACATTGGCCTCCATTTCAGACGCTTCGCTTAAACGAACATAAGGCGGATTGCTGACAATGATGTCAAGGGATGTCCTTTGAAGTTCGTTTGGTTCATGCTTCAGAACGTCGGCCATTTCAAAATGGACATTGACCTCATTGATCGCTGCATTTTCAACTGCTATTGTTAAAGCTTCAGGTGAAATATCCCAGGCAGAAACCTGTGAAAGCGGCAATGCTTTTGCGAGCGAAACGGCTATACAGCCACTACCGGTGCCGATGTCTAAAATCCTTAAGACTTTTTCTCGGCTATCCGTCACAATCAATTCCACCAATTCTTCCGTTTCAGGTCTGGGAATGAGGACTCCAGGCCCTACCTGAAAGTTTAGTCCGCAAAATTCGGTTTCACCCAATATGTATTGAATGGGTTCTTTGCAGGCCAACCTGTCAATGGCAGAAACGAGTTTCTCAAACGTATCAGCGGGAAAATTCCTATCTTTGTCACTGTAAATCTGCACACTGCTCATATTGGCCAGCTTACGCAGCAACAGTCTTGAAAAAGAACCAATTTCCTTAGATGGGTAAACGGGGTCCAATTTTTGATGAAGATAGGCCAAATAGCGTTGCATGGTTAACAATTTATTTACAAAGCTACGGCTTTTTTTCTAAAAAAAAAATATATTTTGTGATGGCTGAAGTCGACGAAGGTCAGTACATGCGACGTTGCCTGCAACTCGCCGCCAATGGGAAACAAACGTGTTCGCCAAACCCGATGGTCGGTGCTGTCATTGTTCATAAAGACCGCATTATCGGGGAGGGTTGGCACCGAAAAACGGGAGAGCCACATGCAGAACCCAATGCAGTCCGTTCTGTGAAAGAGTGCGAATTACTCTGTGAATCAACAATGTATGTAAGCCTGGAGCCCTGTTCCCATTACGGAAAGACACCGCCGTGTGTGGAACTGATTATTCGATGGGGTATCCCTCGCGTAGTCATTGGAACATTGGACCCGTTTCCATTAGTCGCAGGACGTGGTGTGGCCAAGCTCAAGGAGGCCGGTATTGAGGTCCTAGTGGGTGTGGAAGAGGATGCTTGCCGAAAACTGAACCAATCTTATTTCCATTTCTTAAAAACAGGTCGTCCGCGAATCATCCTGAAATGGGCACAGACAGCGGATGGTTTTATCGATTCCATCCGAATCCTGATTGATAAGCAATCTTCTCTAAAGATTTCGACACCATTCACTCAGTTGATCATGCACAAACTGCGTTCTGAGTGCGATGCCATTTTGGTCGGAACCAATACGGCACTCCTGGACAATCCAGGTTTGAATGTCCGTTCCTGGTCTGGTAAGAATCCGTTGCGGTTGGTCATTGACCGGCTGGGAGTTTTGCCGGATTCAGCCAAATTGTTGGACGGAAGCATCGAAACGGTTGTATTTTCGGAAGTAAAATCAGGTCAGGAAGGGAAAAACACTTGGATCTTACTCGATTTTAACCAAAATATATTGTTTCAAATGATGACGGTGTTGAATCGTCTTAAGATTCATAGTCTTTTGGTTGAAGGAGGGGCATTCTTGCATGAGACCTTTCTTCAAGCTGACCTTTGGGACGAAATCAAGGTGGAAACCTCCACTCAGCTAATCGGAAACGGTGTCTGTGCACCCAATATTGAAAACATTATCGCTCATGCCGGTAGCATCCAGAAATACGATGCCGGCTCCTCCTATCGAGAGATTCGCAATTACGAGCGTGCCCGTTAATACAAACATCTCTAATTTTTCATAAAACTTCAGACCCAATCCCGCAAAAGATAAAATTCTTAGTACTTTTGCGGATTAAGGAAACGGATTTAACAACAGGACTGTTCATGAACCGTTTCAGTCCATGTAAAAAAACCTATATGACCATCAAAAGGAACTATTTATACGTCCTTTCTCTGCTGATATCAGTCTTGTTTGTCTCTTGTTGGGATAATTTCGAGGAACGAACCTTCTATTCTGCCAATATCAACAAGTTTGCTTTCGATGCGCAAGATACTTGTCCGTTGATTCAGAATTACAAATTCAACATCGATCAATACCACGGCGTTGCTGCCGACAGTACGACCGGCATCATCCAGAACCTTGATTCACTGCCTTATGGGAGTGTGGTCAACAGCTTGTATCCGAAAGTAACATTCCAATCCACCAACGGAAACATCTACATCAATGACTCTTTGTGGGAAGATGGTGACTCCCTCGATTTCACCACACCTGTGGTTTTAAAGAACACATCCTTTGACGGTCTCTATACGAAGTCCTATACCATTAAAATCAGTGTGCATCAGGTCGATCCGGATTCCATGCATCTTGAACCATCGGCATCCGCTCTGCCAGGCATTGCCTCTGCCAGCAAAATTATTGAAACAAACGGTGTGATACTCGATTATGTCCCTTCAATCGGTGGCGGACTTCAACTATACCGTTCTGCCGATAGCTGCAAGACATGGTCATCGCAGGTCGTATCAGGCCTTTCAGGTGATATGAACCTGCAATCGCTTTGCACTTTTGGGTCAAAATATTACATCACCTCCAAAACGCACCTTTCCTACCGTTCGGATGATGGCCTTTCATGGACTTCCATTAGCCCCCTGACCGCCGATGGTGCAGCCACGGTCTTGAATTTGTTCGGTGAAATCAACAAAAAATACATCAATGATGCGGTGCCGTCGGCTTTGACAGGAATGCTGATCACTGCTTTAGGGGAAACCTGCTTTGGAAGAAGTACGGATGGAATTAATTGGACAACCTACACCAAAGTTCCTGCCGATTTTCCAATAACAGACTTTGCACTCATTAAAAGTACGACTGTCACCAATGTGCAGTTCTACACGATTGCAGGTGGTATCAATGCTTCAGGTGCAGAAACAGCGAGCGTCTGGTCTACGGAAGATGGTAAAAACTGGATTTCCGTGAATGACGGAAGTGTGTCGTTCAATACCTTGCCCAAGAGAAAAAATGCATCTTTGTTCCTATATAACGGATATTTGGTCAGCTTCGGCGGACAAGATGCATCCGGAAATCTGTACAAGGACCTGCATGTTTCACCCGATCACGGAAAAACTTGGAAGAATGCCGATGTTAACTGGGCATTCACTAAAATGGTCAGTGGTTTGGCAGGAGCAGGTGTTTATGTTCAGCATATCCCCGATTTGGTATACGATAAAGACAGAGAGTTTATCTGGATTTTTGGAGGAACGCGTGAAGACGGCGCTTCATCCACCATCTGGGAAGGCTACCTGAATAAAATGGTTTTTACCCGCCGATAATGGTTGGCAGGCCAAAAAATACTTAAAGTTGTTTTTTAGCGTTTATTCCTGATAAAGACAATGTACGCATGAAACGACTCACACATACAATACTGATAGCGGTTCTTTTTTTATTGCCGGCGGGCATGAAAGGACAAGCTTACCGCATGGAGCTGGGTTTGTTGGGTGGTGGTTCCTCATACATGGGTGACGCCAACTCTTCGAAACCCCTGATGAATGAGCAGCCAACATTTGGTTTGCTCGGTCGGTACAACCTCAGTGGAAATATGGCCCTGAAAGCCAATCTACTGTCAGGAGGTATTTCCGGTTCAACCATTGGTGATGCCGGCGCTTATCTCAACGGTGAAGAACTTCAGTTCAACCGTCGGTTCGTGGATGCGGGAGTTCAGTTTGAACTGGGATTTTACCAATACGGTGTACCTGGTTACAAGGCAGGAGCCAGCAGTGTTTGTCCTTACATTTCAGCCGGTATCGGTATTACCGGTTACCAATCGGATAAGACAAGGCTTTGTGCCAACATCCCTTTTGGAGTCGGAATAAAGGCGAAAGTGATGCCCCGTCTGAATGTAGGTTGTGAATGGTCCTTCCGCAAGACGTTTGCGGATGATTTGGATTACGCTGCCGGAACATCGGGTTTTCAGCTCAACAACTTGTGGGCAGGAACCGGATCATGGAATAAAAACAAGGACTGGTATTCAGTTCTGAATGTATATGTTACGCTAGACCTGTACGGAACAGGTTCCGATTGTTACAAATGAATATGTCCTATCTCGATAAAATAGACAAAACAAGGGTGCCCAAGCATGTCGCCATCATCATGGACGGCAATGGTCGTTGGGCAAAAAGTATCGGAAGGGAACGCGCCTATGGTCACATGGAAGGCGTTGTCTCCGTGCGTCAGGTCGTGGAAGCTGCCAGAGAATGTGGCATTTCCTACCTGACCCTGTACACCTTTTCTACCGAGAACTGGAATAGACCTGAATCCGAAGTCATCGGTCTGATGGATTTGATGATGAAGTCTTTCGAGCATGAGACTCCCGATTTGATCAAATTTGGAGTAAGCCTTCAAATAATTGGTGACTTGAGTCGCCTACCACAAGAATTGCAGGACCGCGCAGACAAATGCATTCGTGATACATCCGGAGGGCAAGCCCTTACGCTGATTCTGGCGCTGAGTTATTCTTCACGCTGGGAAATCATTGAAGCCATCAAATCCATTTCACACGATGTAAAAGAAGGTAAGTATACCGAAAATGACATTGATGTGGACCTGTTCAACAGTTACCTCACTACAAAAAATTACCCCGAACCAGATTTGCTCATCCGCACCGGAGGCGAATTGCGCATCAGCAATTTCCTCATGTGGCAGCTTTCTTATTCGGAGCTTTATTTCTCTGAAATCCCCTGGCCCATTTTTCGTAAAGAAGAATTATGGGAAGCAATTTATTGTTTTCAAAACCGCGAAAGGCGTTTTGGTCAGACGAGTGAACAAGTCCAAAAATAGACAATCCTGAGATTATATGATGTTTAGAAAACTCCTTGCTTCCTTCTTTGCCTTGTGCGCGTTGACCCTTTTTCTGCAGAAGGCAGAAGCAGCTACGACCGAAGACAAGCTTCCCGAAATATTTTATGCTACTCCCAGGGAATACAAAATTGCGGATATCGCTGTCACCGGGATGGAAAATTATGAGGACTATGTGCTGATTGGTTTATCCAACCTGAGTGTAGGCCAAGTCATTAAAGTGCCTGGTGATGAAATTACCGAAGCACTGAAGCGGTATTGGAAACATGGTTTATTTTCGGATGTCAAGATTCTGGCCACCAAAATTCAGGGCAGTCAGATTTGGTTGGAAATTCAGCTCAAACCCCGTCCACAGATCTCTGCCATTAACTATCACGGTATCAAGAAGTCTGACAAGGACGATCTGGAAAAGAGCATCGGTCTGACTGTTGGGAACCAGATTACTCCAAACATTGCGGACAAAGCCAAGGTGCTCATCAAACGGCATTATGACGAAAAAGGCTTCAAGAACGCCGAAGTGGATATCATTCAGAAAGAAGATCCTGCCGATAAAACGAAGGTCATCGTCGAAGTCAATATCGACCGCAAGGACAAAATTAAAGTCAATCAGATTATTTTTGACGGAAATGTTGCTTTTTCAGATTCCAAAGCCGCTCGTGCCATGAAGAAGACGAAACAGAAAGGTCGGATTGAAAACATATTCAGCAGCAAGAAATTTGTGGAAGCAGAGTATGTAAAGGATAAAGCGCTGCTTATTCAGAAATATAATGAATACGGTTATCGCGATGCCATCATCTTGGAGGATACTGTTTATAAATTTGATGATAAATCCGTGAATGTCTATATCAAGATTGATGAAGGAAAGCGTTATTTCTTTAGAAACATCAATTGGGTGGGGAATACGGTCTATTCTGCAAACACACTGAACCAAATACTGCAGATCAACAAGGGCGATGTCTATAACCAGAAACGCTTGGACGAACGTTTAAAGTCGTCACAGGCGGAAGACGCCGTTACAAATTTGTATATGGACAATGGCTATCTGTTCTTCCAGGTGGATCCGGTTGAAGTCAGAGTGGAAGGCGATTCCATCGACCTTGAAATGCGCATTCGCGAAGACCGTCAAGCTACATTAAACCGTGTCAACATCAATGGTAACGATCGCCTGTACGAAAACGTGGTGCGCCGAGAACTTCGTATCAAACCGGGAGCCATGTTCAGCAAGAAAGATCTGATGCGTTCTATCCGTGAACTCCAGCAAATGGGACATTTTGATCCTGAAAAATTGGGACAAGCATTGGATGTACAGCCTGACCAAGAAGCCGGAACCGTGGACATCAACCTGAATCTAACCCCCAAGAATAATGACCAGATTGAATTCTCTGCAGGATGGGGTTCCACCGGGATTGTTGGATCGGTCAGCCTGAAATTTACCAACTTCTCCATCCGAAACCTGCTCAATCTGGGTACTTATAAAGTCCTTCCGCAAGGCGATGGTGAAACCTTCTCCATCACTGGTCGTTCCAATGGAAATTATTACAGCTCCTACAGCTTCTCCTTCCTGGAACCCTGGCTTGGTGGCAAACGCCCGAATTCTTTCTCGTTTTCTGGGTATTATTCCAAACAGAGTGACGTGAGCTCCCGCTATTACAGCAACTACAGTAATATGTACAATAACTACAATTACTACGGTGGTGGCGGTTATGGAGGTAACGGTAGCAGCTACGGCGGCAATAGCAGCTATGGAGGCGGCAACAGTTCCTACATGTATGAACTTGACCCAGATAAATACCTCAAGATGTGGGGACTATCCATGGGCCTTGGCGGTCGCCTGACTTGGCCCGATGACTATTTCCAGCTTTATGGAGAATTGTCTTACCAGCATTACAGCCTGCAGAATTGGAACTATTTTGTCATCAGCAATGGACGAAGCAATGATTTAAGTTTATCGTTGACCCTTTCCAGAAAATCCATTGATAGCCCGTTGTATCCTCGATCCGGTTCCGAATTCACTCTTTCAGCGCAATCAACCCTGCCTTATTCACTGTTCGGCAAAAACACCACAGCGGATTACAAACAGATGGTGGAGAACAAAGAATTTGAAAAGCTCTACAAATGGATTGAGTACTACAAGATAAAACTAAAAAGTAAGACGTATACACCCCTTTCCGCCAACCATAAACTGGTACTGATGACCCGCTTTGATCTGGGGTATCTAGGCTCCTTCAACGATTATAAGCTTTCTCCGTTTGGAATGTTCTACCTCGGTGGTGACGGAACCACAGGTTACAGCAGTACTTATACTTATGAAACCATGGCGCTTCGCGGATACGAAAACGGTGCCTTGGGTACCAACTACATTTACGAACGCCTTGGTTTGGAACTTCGTTATCCGCTGATGATGGAAACCTCCACGACCATTTATGGACTTGGTTTTGTCGAAGCCGGTAATGGCTGGGGCAAACCGAAAATGTGGAGTCCCTTTGACTTAAAGCGTTCCGCCGGTTTCGGTGTCCGTATCTTCCTGCCCATGGTTGGACTGATGGGTATCGACTGGGCCTACGGTTTTGATAAAGTCCCCGGTGCGTCTACCCCAAGTGGCAGCCAGTTTCACTTCATCATCGGTCAGGAGTTTTAAAATCTGTAAAAACGATTCTAAAAGATTGTTAACACAATTAAACAGTTAATTTTTTTGTCGTACTTTTGGTTTTATTGACATTCAATATATATATGACTATGAAAAAAGTAATGTTCATTCTCACTGCACTTTTGATGACCAGCATGACCGGCTTTGCACAAAAAATTGCCCTGGTCGATATGGAATATATCCTGAAAAAGATTCCGGCGTACGAAATGGCCAACGATCAACTTTCTCAAGTTTCCAAAAAATGGCAGGCTGAAGTGGATGTGCTCACCAAAGATGCAAAAGACCTCTATACCAAATACCAGTCTGAAATGGTTTATCTGTCGGACGATTTGAAAACCAAACGTGAAGCAGAAATTTTAGCCAAAGAAAAAGCTTCAGCCGAACTCAAGAAAACGTATTTCGGTTCTGAAGGCGAACTTTACAAGAAACGTCAAAGTTTGCTGACACCCATTCAGGACGAAATCTACAACGCTATCAAGGCTTTATCCGAAGAAAAGGGATACGCACTTATTCTCGATCGTGCCTCTGGCGACAACATCATTTTTGCCTCACCGAAAATAGATATCAGCGACGAAGTATTGCAAAAATTAGGATATTAATACGTACATTTGCGCCCAAAATAATAAAATTCAACCATAAATAAATAACAAATGACCAAAAAACTTTTCCTTGCCATAGCTTTGATTTTGCCCCTGACCGCCTTTGCCCAGGACCTTAAGTTTGGCTACTTCAATCGTGCTGAGATTTTCCAACAGATGCCTGAAACTGTTGCAGCAACAAAGAAACTAGACGAACTCTCAAAAGCTTATGAAGCAGACTTGATGAAAATGCAAGAAGAGTATCAGAAGAAAGGTTCTGATTTCATTGCTGCCAAAGATAGCCTTCCCGAAGCCATCAAAACTCGCCGCATGACCGAAATTCAGGACTTGGAACAACGTCTGCAGTCCTTCTATCAAGATTCTCAGAATGAAATCAAAAAGACCCAACAAGATTTGATACTTCCTATCAATACCAAATTGATGACAGCTGTGAAAGCCGTAGGTCAAGATCAGGGTTTCATTTACATCTTTGACACTTCCGCCAACGCAGGCCTGATGTATTGGTCTGTTGACAAATGTGTGGACGTAACCAATTCGATACGAGCCAAGCTAAATCTCAAATAAGAAATTTAATATCCGCCACTCTTTGTAATAGCACTGAAAGATGTTTCAAAAGAGTACTAAGGTCAAGGCGCTGATTATGAGACACACCGGAGCGTACTCAAGGTACGTGAGGATTGGCGAATAAGCAGTAACGCAGAGATTGGTACTCTTTTGAGACATCTTGTTTTTAGTCCAACGTAAAACCATGACTATCCAAACAGGCCCCATTGGTGTTTTTGACTCCGGATACGGAGGTTTGACCATTCTCGATGAGTTTCGGAAAAAGCTTCCCGAATATGATTACCTGTATCTGGGAGACAATGCACGTGCACCCTATGGTAATCGTTCGTTCGATTTGGTGTATGAATTTACGCTTCAGGCAGTACGGTTCTTGTTCGATCAAGGCTGCTCTCTGGTCATATTGGCATGCAATACTGCTTCTGCAAAAGCGTTGAGAACGATTCAACAAGTGGATTTGCCGAAGTTGGATCCAGACCGCAGGGTCTTGGGTATTTTGCGGCCTACTGTCGAAGCGCTGGGTTCCCTAACCAACACCAGACACGTCGGACTGATCGGAACGCCCGGAACCATTCAGTCTGGTTCATACCCTATTGAAATCACCAAGTTTTTCCCCGACATCGTTATTACCGGTGAAGCCTGTCCGATGTGGGTTCCATTGGTGGAAAACGGAGAGCATCAATCAAAAGGTGCTGAATATTTTGTACGGAAAAATCTGGATCATTTGTTCGAAAGCGATCCCCAAATCGATACGCTGATACTGGGCTGCACCCATTACCCCTTATTGCTGCCCCTTATCCAGCGCTTTGTCCCAAAAGGTGTGCATGTCGTTTCGCAAGGCGAATACGTGGCTCAGAGCCTTATTTCCTATTTGGAGCGGCACCAGGAGATGGCAGCACATTGCAGCAAGGGTGGACGAATTCATTATCTGACGACGGAATCCGTTCAGAAGTTCGAAGAAAGTGCTTCCATCTTCATCAAACACCCGGTTCGGGCAGAGCACGTACGCTTGGGTTAAAAGCCCCGTTGCCGCATGGCTTCAAAAGTGAGCACGGCAGTCGATACAGAAACATTTAGTGAATCAATCACACCACGCATTGGAATTTTTATCCGTTTATCGGCATTCTCTAGCCAGAATGCAGTAAGACCGTCGGCTTCGGTTCCCATGATGATGGCCGAGGGACCCTTGAAATCGCATTCGTGGTACCATTCGGAAGCTTGGAGTTCGGCAGCAAAAGTCTGAATCTGTTTCGATTTCATCCATTCCAAACAATCCTTTGACGAACAAACGGCCACTTGAACCGTGAAGAGGCAACCCACGCTGGAGCGAATCGCATTTGGATTGTAGAGGTCTGTTAACGGATCACAAATCACTACAGCGTCGACTTTAGCCGCATCGGCAGTGCGAAGAACAGCACCAAGATTTCCGGGTTTCTCAACCGATTCCAGAACGATGATGAAGGGGTTTTTCTGAAGCTGAAGCTGATCGAGCCGGTGTTCTTTCGGTTTGATAAGCGCAATGAGCCCATCCGAACCTTCCCGATAAGCAACCTTTTCAAAAATAGCTTGCGTAAAGGCTATTTTTTTGGAATCAGAAATCCGGTTCAGCAAATCGGGATATTCGCTTTTGGCATAAATCTCCGGACAAACGTATACGAATTCCGGTTCATAACCTGCTTCCAACGCCAATCCTATTTCCCTGGCACCTTCCACGACCACAAGCCCTTGCTCCCTGCGTTCACGTGCTTTGGAAAGCTGTACGATCTGTTTTACTCGGGGATTTTGTAAACTGGTGATTTGTTCCATGGAAGCGGGCTTAATGAGGGGTCAAAAGTGCAAAAAGATTTTGAGGTGCCCAAAAAAAACGCTATGTTTGTCTGATTCTGCACACTTCAATACTCCCTTTCATGCTTGAACTTGAACCGACCGGCTGGACCGAATACGAACTCATCGATTCCGGTGGTTTTGAAAAACTCGAACGATTTGGTAAACACATCCTTCGCCGCCCTGAGCCTCAGGCTGTCTGGATCAAAAGCCTATCTGAAGTTGACTGGGATAACATGCCCCAAGCCTGGTTCAAACGAGCCAAAGGAAAGGATTCCGCCGATTTTGAACGGGGAGAATGGCTTCAGAAGCCTTCCATGCCTGGCCAATGGTTCGTCAACTACGATTACAAGGACATGCACTTGAAATTTCGTCTTGGCATGACCTCCTTCAAACACGTCGGACTGTTCCCTGAACAGGCCTCCAATTGGGATTACATCTATGATAAGGTCAAGGAAATGGATGTTGAGAAACCTCGTGTACTGAATCTTTTCGCCTATACCGGAGGTGCATCGCTGGCAGCTTGCGCAGCAGGGGCGGAAGTAACCCACGTGGATTCCGTTCGTCAGGTCTTGACTTGGTCGCGCGAAAATATGGAAGCATCCGGTTTGGAAGGCATCCGCTGGATGCTCGAAGACGCCCTTAAGTTTGTTCAGCGCGAAGTAAAGCGCGGCAAGTGCTACGAAGGCATTATTATAGATCCTCCTGCATATGGCCGTGGCCCCGACGGTGAAAAATGGGTGCTCGAAGAATGCATCGCTCCTCTGATGGAGGCCTGCAGCCAGTTGCTGGATTCCAAACACGGTTTTTTGATTTTGAATCTCTACTCCATGGGTTTTTCGGCTGTGATAGCAAGTAATCTGCTTGAATCCTATTTTCCACAAGCCAAGGAAATCGAATATGGTGAACTTGTCGTTCCGGATCGCTCCGGGAAAAAGTTGCCGCTCAGTGTTTTTGCCCGCTTTTCTACAAAGAGTATTTAGAACATCAAACTCAAAACAAACATGAAAAATCTGATCACCTTTATTTTTCTAACCTTTTTCCTGTCAGCATGTGCAAAACCCAATGCCTACAATCTGAAAGGCAGCGTGGACGATGCCAAATGGAATGGAAAGAAAGTGTTGCTATATGGCATCAATAATGCCACAGGTCTGGTCGCTTTGGATTCCGCAATCGTCGAAAAGAATTCATTCAGCCTGAAAGGGAAAGTCGATACTGTCGGTTGGTATGTCCTAATGATCCAAAACGGTGATGCACAACCCATTTACAAAGATTTCTATGTTGGCGGGAAACTCGATTGCAAAGTAAAGGGAGATAAAATCCGGATAAACGGCTCTGGCATCAATGATGCCTACCAATCTTTTGAAGACCAATATACCGTCATGACGGCCGAATTGGTCAAACTCAATGAAGTCGTCAAGGCAAATCCTCAGGATGAAACGGCCAAAAATGCTTTTAACGCAGCATACGCAACCTTTTTGAAGTCTTTCCGTGAGCTTTCCAAAAAGACGATTTTGGACAATATGGGAAATCCGCTTGGTGTTCACATTCTTCAAGCGGCTTTGAGCGCGCTCGAAAAAAGCGACCTGGAAGCAATTCTGGCCAAAGCCACACCTGAATTCCTGAAAGATGGCACATTGCAGATGGTCAAAGCTCAATTGGGCATGTCAAATAGTGTGCTGGATGGCAGTAAATGTCCAGAGTTGAAAATGATGACACCTGAAGGTGCTCAAGTAAGCTTGTCTGAGTTTATTGGGAAAGGCAACTATGTATTGATCGATTTCTGGGCATCCTGGTGCGCACCCTGCATGCGTGAACTGCCCAATGTGTTGGATTGCTACAAGACCTTCCATCCGAAAGGTTTTGACATCGTGGGGGTCTCCCTTGATAAAGATGCTGCTGCCTGGAAAGGGGCCATCGAAAAGAACCAAATTCCCTGGCATCACATGTCCGATCTTGCAGGTTGGAAAAGCCAAGCTGTGACTGTCTTTTCTTTCTCCAGTATTCCGCATACCGTACTGGTGGATCCAAAGGGTGTCATCGTTGCCAAAAATCTGCGTGGTGAAGACTTGAAAGCAAAACTGGCTGAAATCTACAAGTAAAGAGTTGCAAAAAGCAAAACGGCTTGGTCCTTTTAATGACCAAGCCGTTTTCAATTTGTCGGGATGAGAAGACTCGAACTTCCGACCTCTACGTCCCGAACGTAGCGCGCTACCAACTGTGCTACATCCCGAGCTAAATGCGGTGCAAAGATAGAAAAACGATTTAGTTTCTCCAATAGAAAAAACCACTTTCGAGGGAAAATATTGGGCTCAAGTCTTGGTATATTCAAAAAGGAATCGTACTTTTGTGCCCGCTAAAGAGATGGTACCATAGCTCAGTTGGTAGAGCAAAGGACTGAAAATCCTTGTGTCCCCGGTTCGATTCCTGGTGGTACCACATCAAAAAGAAACGCTAAACGCTTGTAAAAAAGTGCTTAGCGTTTTTTGTTTAGTCTATTTTGCCAACGTCGCCACTTTAAACAGTTTGTGAGACTGTACGTTCCATCCTCTCTGCGAGAACAAAAATGATCCAACTGCCGTTTGAGGACCAAGAGTGGTAATTTTCGGTATCAGAGATAAAGAAAAACGAGGATGTTCAAACACCCTCGTTCTGAAATCAAATAGGTTGACCCTAATTGACTATTCTGTTTTCTTGACTGCCTTTTTCGTAGGAGCGGCTTTCTTTTTGGTTGCCGTGGTCTTTTTTACTGTTGTAGTTTTTTTAGTAGCAGAAACCTTCTTTTTGGCAGGAGCCTTTTTTGTAGCACCTTTGTCGGTCTTTGTAGCACCGAATTTGCGGCCTCCGGCCTTTCTGACTGGCTTTTCGCCCTGATCAGCAATGAGTTTCAGGCAATCGACCAAAGAGAGCGTCTCGGGGTCGGTGGTCTTCGGAATGCGGTAGTTGTTGCCGTCTTTGTAGATGTACGGACCGAAACGGCCGTTAAGCACTTGTAAGGTTGCATCTTCTGCAAAACTCTTGATGAGTTTTTTGCTGTCGGCTTCCCGCTTGGCACTGATCAGATGAATGCATTCATCCACAGTAATCTCCATCGGGTCGAGTGCTTTCGGGATGGAAATGAATTTATTGTCATGCCTGATGTAGGGACCGAAGCGACCTACTGCAACCGTGATGTCCTTGTCTTCGTAAGAACCCGGTTTTCTGGGAAGTTTGAAAAGATCCAACGCTTCTTCCATGGTCAGGGTTTCCATTCGTTGATTGCTGCGCAAAGAAGCAAACAAGGGCTTGTCTTCGTCGTCGGCAGTGCCGATTTGCACCACTGGACCGAATTTTCCAATGCGCACGGAAATGGGACGGCCGCTGGTCGGGTCTTCGCCCAGAATTCGTTCACCAACCTTTTGTTTTGAATACGTGCTGGCTTCTTCGACGGCAGGATGGAAGGATTTGTAAAAATGGCCGATGACCGATTCCCACTTGAGTTTACCCTCGGCGATCTGGTCAAATTCCTTTTCGACGGAAGCCGTGAAATTGAAATCCAAAATATTGGGGAATGCGTCAAGCAGAAAATCATTGACCACCAAGCCGATATCAGTCGGGAAAAGTTTGGAACGTTCGGCTCCGAAGTTTTCTGTTCCGATGGAATCGGAGATTTTATCATTCTTAAGATCCAGAAGGTTGTATGAGCGGGTTTGTCCTTCGCGGTCTTCCTTGACCACATACGTGCGTTGTTGGATGGTCGAAATGGTGGGAGCGTAGGTGGAAGGACGACCGATGCCCAGTTCCTCCAATTTGCGTACCAGGCTGGCTTCGGTGTAACGGGCAGGTTTTTGAGTAAAACGTTCCGTGGCAGAAGCAGATTCCATCGGTAATAGTTGGTTCAGCTCCATGGCTGGCAAAATCTTACCGCTGTTGTCGGACTCGTTCTCATCGTCGGTTGATTCCATATAAACACGCAGGAAACCGTCGAACTTGAGTACTTCGCCCGTGATTTCAAATTTTTCGGGTCCATTGGACAAACCAATTTGAACTACTGTCTTTTCCAGTTCGGCATCCGCCATCTGAGAAGCAATAGTTCTTTTCCATATGAGTTCGTACAGGCGTTTTTCCTGTGAGTTTCCATCGATTTGGTGGGTGGACATATAGGTGGGGCGGATGGCTTCATGCGCTTCCTGTGCACCTTTGGATTTGGTATGGTAGTGGCGGACCTTGACGTAATCCTTGCCGGCAATAGTTTCGATTTCAGCCTTGGTCGTATTGATGGCCAATCCTGAAAGGTTGACCGAGTCCGTACGCATGTAGGTGATTTTCCCAGATTCGTACAACCGCTGCGCCACCATCATGGTCTGCGAAACGGAGAATCCAAGTTTGCGGGATGCTTCCTGTTGCAGGGTGGAAGTGGTGAATGGGGGTGCCGGTGATTTTTTGGTCGGCTTGGTTGCAATATCTTCGATGGTGAACGTCGCTGACCGTATTTTTTCAAGGAAAGCAAGCGCTTCATCCTTAGTGGATAATCTTTTTTGCAAATCGGCTTTTACTGGTGTAATACTGCCGTCCGGTTCCTGAATCAGGAAGGTGGCGACCACTTTATAGGATGCTTCCGACTGAAAATTCTGAATTTCGCGTTCGCGTTCCACAATGAGGCGAACGGCTACCGATTGAACTCTACCTGCCGAAAGTGAAGGTTTGATTCGCTTCCAAAGCACTGGCGAAAGTTCGAATCCGACGATGCGGTCGAGCACACGTCGGGCCTGTTGGGCATCCACCAGATGCAAGTCAATGTCGCGGGGTGTTTCGATGGCGTTCAGGATGGCTTCCTTCGTGATTTCGTGGAAGACGATGCGTTTTGTATTTTCACTATTCAGTCCGAGCACCTCGTATAAGTGCCATGCAATTGCCTCACCCTCACGGTCTTCATCGGAAGCGAGCCATACAGTCTCTGCGTCTTTGGCAATCGACTTTAGTTCGCTGACTAATTTTTTCTTATCGTGGGAAACTTCATAAATGGGCTTGAAGTTATTGGCCAAGTCCACCCCGAAATCCTTCTTGCTCAAGTCGCGGATGTGACCGAAGCTGGAAAGGACTTTGAAGTCTTTTCCCAGGAACTTTTCGATGGTTTTTGCTTTGGCAGGAGACTCGACAATAACTAGATTTTTTTGCATCGGTAGCGATTTTAGCTGAAAACAAGAGCGAATTTGAGCCGCAAAATTAGTAAAAAGGATTGAATTGTACTCCCTTTACCAATTATTTGAAATTTAACCTCGATTTTGAACTTTAAAGTTCGTCTTCTTCCATGTACCAACTGGCATAAAATTGGTAATTGTCAGAGATCCGTTTGTTGATGGTTTGGGTCTGTTCCGGGTCGGCCATCTTGACAAATTTGGCAGGAACTCCGGCCCAAATGCTGAACGGTTCAACGATGGTGTTGCTCAAAACGACGGAGCCTGCAGCTATGATTGCACCCTCGCCGACGACTACATGGTCAAGTACGACCGAACCCATCCCGATCAAGGCGTTGTTTTCGATTTTTGCACCATGAATGGTTACATTATGACCGACGGAGACGTTATCACCAATTTCGATGGTGGATTTTTTATACAAGGTATGGAGTACGGAACCATCCTGGATGTTCACGTTGTTTCCAATCCGGATGGAATTTACGTCGCCTCTCAGGACGGTATTGTACCAAATGCTGCAACCGTCACCCATGATGATGTCACCGATGATGGTGGCGTTTTCAGCAAAAAAACACTTCGCGCCGTATTGAGGGGTGAAGCCGCGAACTGATCTGATAAGTGCCATAAGTTTTACTATATATTAAGGTGTCTATTCAATAATTCTTGTTTTTGTTCTCAACCATGCTGCTTCTTCCTTTGTCAGTTTTGGTGAGAGAGTCTGGTAAACCTGCTCGTGATAAGCATTGACCCATGCTTTTTCATCGGGGCTGAGCAGAGTGGTATCGATGCTTTTGTGATCGAGCGGGAAGAGTGTCAGGACTTCAAAGCAAAGGTAACTGCCGAACTCTGACGTATTTTCATTACGAATCAACATGACATTTTCCACACGAACGCCATATTCATCGGTGCGGTAAATGGCGGGTTCGTTGGTTAGGGTCATGCCTGCTTCGAGGATGACAGGATTTTCGTTCATTCGGACGCTATGGGGCCCTTCATGCACATTTAGGAAGTGACCGACTCCATGGCCGGTTCCATGCAGGTAATTGATGTTTCGTTTCCAGATATATTGCCTGGCCAACACATCGAGCTGAGTACCACGGGTTCCGACCGGGAAGACAGCGGTTGAAAGGGCTATTACTCCCTTCAGAAGGCTGGTGTAATCATTTTTGTAAAGTTCCGGAGTATTATCGTAGAGTGAAAAAGTACGTGTGATGTCCGTCGTGCCGTCAAAATACTGACCGCCGGTGTCAGCCAGAAGGATACCGTCTTTGGAAACGGGATAGGCACTTTCAGGGCTGACTTCGTAATGTACGATGGCACCGTGACCCTTGTAGCTGACAATGGGACCGAAACTGTCGCTTGCATAGTTTCCTTGCTGACTGCGGAGCTCAGCAATCCGTTGACTGATGGTCCATTCCGTGATGGTGTCGTCGCCTTTCGCCAGTTGTTCTTCCAACTCTTTCCAGAAGCGGGTCAGGGCGATGCCGTCTTTGATCATGGCATTTCTGAATCCAGCGATTTCTGTTTCGTTCTTAAGTGCTTTCATCCGTGCAACCGGCGAAGCAGCTTCTAAGACGCTGTTTCCACCCGGAATGCTACTGCATATCTTTTGATTAATTCTTGATTTGTCAATAAGCAACCGTACGCCTTTCAGTTTCTGAAGAAGTATGGGTAGATCGTCGTATCCTGCGATTTCAATTCCAGCTGATTTCAGCCTGTTTCGGGTTAGGTCGGTCAGTTTTTCAAGAGCAGTGAACAACCAGGCAGACTTTTGGTCAACGTATGCAAAACCGACGCCAACCGGATTATATTCGATGTCGCTGCCACGCAGGTTAAAAAACCAGGCAATTTCATCGAGAGCAGCCAGTGGCATGGCGTCCGCTCCGTCTTTTCTGAGTTCGGAGCGTATGCGTTCCAACTTTGATTCCACAGTTTCGCCGGCAAATTCTTCCGGAAAAAGGTAGATTTCACCTTTGGGGAATTCGGGTCGGTCTGTCCAAACTGCATCATACGGTTCAAACGTGGCATCAATAAGGCAGTCGTTTCTGTTGAACTCATTCGCCAGGTGCTGCACTTCTTTCATGGAGAACATGGATCCATCCAAACCAACTGAACGGGCATTCTTGGATGCAATCCACGCTTTGGGAGTGATTGTTTCTGCCAGACTGCTTTTATACATGGTGATTCCTGAACCTATCAATTCGGCTTCCGCTTGCAGAAAATACCTGGAATCGACCCACAAGCCGGCATCGTCCATGCCTACGACCAGCGTGCCAGCACTGCCGGTGAATCCGGACATGTATTCCCTGAATTTCCAGCATTCTGCTGTATATTCGCTTTGATGTGGGTCCGATGTTGGGATGATGCAGGCACTTAAACCTTTGTTTTCCATTTCCTTGCGTAAGGCGGAAAGTCTGTCCGGAATTGATGTGTTCATAGTCTCTTATGCTGTTACTATCTACAAATGTAGTTTATTTTTAGAGAAAAATCCGAACTCAAACGCTCTGAAATCGCCTTTTTCAGCCACTTGCAATTAAAAGTGGAAAAAAGATTGTCATAATTGTTTGGTAAATCAAACCCTTTATCTAATTTTGCAGTCCGATTTTAAACAAACTATAAAGCATTAAAAATTATGATCGTAGTTCCCATCAAAGAAGGTGAAAACATTGAAAAAGCGCTGAAAAAATTCAAACGCAAATTTGAAAAGACCGGAGTTGTTAAAGAACTCAGAAGTCGTCAGGCTTTCAGCAAACCTTCTGTTGTTAAAAGAAAACAGAAGATCAAAGCTGTTTACGTACAGCAGCTTCAGCAGGTAGAAGACTAAAGAAGGAATAAACCTGATTTTTATTGCTTTTCCCCGATCTTTTTAGTATATTCGTTGCATCGAATCCTGATGCAGCTTATGGTGTTGATCGAACAATTTATACAATATTTGCGGTATGAGAAGAATTATTCTACTCATACCGTTGTTGCGTATGAATGTGACCTCACGCAATTCTTGGAATATGTTGAACATCAGTTCGGAGTGACCGACCCAACGATATTGGACTCCGATATGCTCCGCTCCTGGATGGTCAACCTCCTCGAAGGCGGGATGACTGCTCGGTCGGTAAACAGGAAGCTTTCCAGCCTCAAAACCTTCTGGCATTATCTTCAGCGTACCGGAACGGTGTCAGCCAACCCTTTCAAGAAAGTGGTGCCGCCCAAAACTTCCAAGCCCCTGCCAGTCTTTCTTAAGGAAACAGAAATGGATGAGCTATTAAATAAAGATGTCTTGGATGTGGACAGCTTCCCTCAGGTTCGGGACAGGCTCATCATCGACCTGTTCTATACCACAGGCATGCGTCTTTCCGAATTGATTGGTTTGACGGATGAAACATTGGATCTGAACGGCTGTACACTCAAGGTGACTGGAAAACGAGATAAGCAACGGCTGATCCCGTTCGGACCGGAACTGAAAGGTTCGATCAGTCAATATATTAAGATACGGAATGAGCAGATTGAGCGCAACAGCGACCACCTGCTGGTCCGTAACGACGGAACGCCGCTTTATCCGCAGATGGTGTACCGAATGGTGCATCAAAAGCTGTCGGAAGTTGGCACGTTAACAAAAAATAGTCCGCATGTGTTGAGGCATACGTTTGCCACGACATTGCTGAATAGAGGGGCTGAACTGAACGCTGTCAAGGAACTCCTTGGGCACAGCAGCCTTTCGGCGACGGAAGTATATACCCATACGACCTTCGCAGAATTAAAAAAAGTGTATAAACAAGCCCATCCTAGGGCGTAAAGAGAAGGAGGATTTTTATGGAAATCAGAATTCAATCGATTCATTTCGATGCCACAGTGGCGTTGGAACAGTTCATTCAGAAGAAAGTTACGAAACTCAGTCAGTATTATGAAGGTATACTGGAAGCAGAGGTGATATTAAAAGTGATCAAACCCGAAACAGCTCAAAACAAAGAGGCGCAGGTGAAGATAAAAGTATCCCATACGGAGATGTACGCTTCCAAGATAAGCGACACCTTCGAACAATCTGTAGATGATGCTGTAGAGGCCTTGCAGAAACAACTTTTGAAATTTAAGGAAAAAAACCAACCCAAATAATTTTCTGAAAAACCCTTTGCAGATTCAAATTATTGTCCTACATTTGCAGCCGTTTCTCCTAAAGCCTATGCAGAAGGGGAGCGGCTGCAGTCTTCGGACTCGGTTTATTAAGGTAAAAGGGCAGTTACCAGAGTGGCCAAATGGGGCAGACTGTAACTCTGCTAGCGTAAGCTTACGGTGGTTCGAATCCATCACTGCCCACAGTGAGAATTCTGGTCGTGTACCGGATTTTGAGCGGAATGTCGGAGGATATTCACCCTGGTGAGAAGACAACGACAAATTGCGGGAATAGCTCAGTTGATAGAGCATTAGCCTTCCAAGCTGAGGGTCGCGGGTTTGAGTCCCGTTTCCCGCT